>Ga0299912_10003680_pt1 | contig 12514 bp, 10 predicted proteins | sample RVTome_2_FD_207667 | JGI IMG/M metagenome (GOLD analysis project Ga0299912, IMG submission 207667) | Soil microbial communities from uranium-contaminated site in the Upper Colorado River Basin, Wyoming, United States - RVT95D214 (version 2) ... | reverse complement strand
ATATGATGGGTCGGTGCGGGCTTTGATCGACTCCGACCGCGAACACGTTCAAACCTCGCACTCTGTAGGTTCGCGTGGCTATGACGATCTCAGGTTCAAAGTCTTCTCTAAGTCGGTTGGTCCACTGAGCTTCGTCCGCAAGCGCCTCGACATCAATACCAACAATCGCGCGTGGCCTTTCACCCACGCCTAGCATCAGCACGCCGCCGTCAGTATTTGCGAAGGCAGCGAGAGCCTTCGCGTAGTCAGATAAGTCTGCAACTTGAAACACTCGTTTGAACTCGCGCCGCTTCCCTTCACGACTAATCACGTGACCTGTAGCAAGGTCGTACTGGAGAATGTCGCCAACGTTATCTGGTAAATCGAACATGGCGGCGGCTCGTCGTCCCGGAATGAAGTGACGCTCACTCCTTTGAAATAAGCGGTTTGTTAGCTTTGAGGCGCTTCTTTGCCTCGCCAATAGCATCTGCGACAGGCATCTTCTCGGGCATCACGCCACCGATACGCTGCATCGCTTCCCGCGTCTTCACGCCAGCGTCGTGCGCGATGTCAAACGCTTCCCGCGGCGTCTTCGGCTTCCTACTCTGCATGGCGACCTTCGCCTGCGTGATGCGAAATAGGTTCGCAGCGCCTTCTGCGGCAGTCATATGATCTAGGATCTTCTGATTCTTGGTGAGCCGCTTCAGGCGATGGATACCACCCTCGTCGAGCCCGTTGTAGAGTCCCCTGTAGCCAGCGTTGTGCAGCTCGGCGTAGTGCCAACCCTTACAGCCAGCCTTGCTCCCCTCCGACGCCAGTTCCCGATTGCGCTCCGTGATCTCGCCGCGGATATGCACGCGCATCTCGTCTTCGCGGACCTGCTCCGCGATCCGATCGAGAATATCATTGGCGAGGCCGACGTCGTTGGCACGATAACGCAGAAACACGTCGCGGACTTCTACACCAAGCGAAGGTTCCAGGTACTCGGAATAGTCAAGGGCGAGCACCGGATGAGCATACGTCCTCGCACCGGTTCCACGCCCAGCGACCTTGTACGTTGATCCCTCGACCTCTTTTGGTGATTTGTGGAAAATTTCCACAATTCGATCCTGCAGAGCACCCTCGAGAGCCTTAACCCTTTTTCCGCGGTACCAATCGCGCGGACGCTTGTTCTCGGGGCGCCCCGCCAGCTCCCAAAGATCGTTTAAGCAAATATTACCGCTCTCATCCGCGGCCACACGCGCGTTTCTCAGCACGATCTCGCCGGTGTCGGCCATTCCAACCTCCTGGAGGCGTGGGCGCTTGCGAGCCGTGTCGCAAGCAAGGCAAATAATTTGCCATGGCGGGCGCCGAATCGCCCAATGCAATGCCGTCAAGCGAGCACGAGGTTAGTAAGGCGTCAAGGCGCGGGTGGCGCTAGCCCTGGTGTGGGTGGGACGGGCGACCGCATTGCTGCGTGCGCGGACCGAAATACGAAGGCCGCGCGAGGGTTTCTCGCGCGGCCTTCGATTTCGTGCAGTCGCTCGACTTAACCCAGCCGCTGCTCCAACGCCGTCAGCTCGTCGCTCAGCGCCTTCGGCAGCTTGGCGCCGAAGGTGGCGAAGTGCTCGCGCATCAGCGGCAGCTCCGCCTTCCAGCCTTCCTTGTCGACGCTGGTCAGCTCCTTCAGGTCCGCGGGATCGACCTTGACGCCGTTGGTGTCGATCGAGCCCTGGGCCGGCAGCTTGCCGACCGGGGTATCGACCGCTTCAGCCTTGCCGTCGCAGCGGTCGAAGATCCACTTCAGGACGCGGCTGTTCTCGGCGTAGCCGGGCCACATGAACTTGCCGTCCCCATTTTTGCGGAACCAGTTCACGTAGAAGATCTTCGGCATCTTGGCGCCGCCCTTCTCGCCCATCTTCAGCCAATGGGCGAAGTAGTCGCCCATGTGGTAGCCGCAGAAGGGCAGCATGGCCATGGGATCGCGGCGCAGCTCGCCGATCTTGCCGGCGGCGGCAGCGGTCTTCTCCGAGGCCATGATGGAGCCGAGGAACGTCCCGTGCACCCAGTTGAGCGCTTCCATGACGAGCGGCACGACGGTCGCGCGCCGGCCGCCGAACAGGATGGCGTCGATCGGCACGCCCTTGGGGTCTTCCCACTCCGCGGCGATGACGGGGCACTGCCGGGCCGGCGCCGTGAAGCGCGAGTTGGGATGCGCGGCGGGGCGGCCCGTCGCGGCCGTCCACGAGCGGCGCATCCAGTCGACGGTGTGCTCGGGCGGCTTCGGTGTCATCTGCTCCCACCACACGTCGCCGTCGTCGGTCAGCGCGACGTTGGAGTAGATGATGTTGGCGCCGAGCGTCCGCATGGCGTTGAAGTTCGATTCATTCGACGTGCCCGGCGCGACGCCGAAGAAGCCCGTCTCAGGGTTGATGGCGTAGAGACGCCCGTCCGCGCCGAACTTCATCCAGCAGATATCGTCGCCGATGGTCTCGGCCTTCCAGCCGGGGATGGTCGGCGTCAGCATGGCGAGGTTGGTCTTGCCGCAGGCCGACGGGAAGGCGGCGGCCACGAACTTCGACTTGCCCTCGGGATTGGTGAGCTTGAGGATGAGCATGTGCTCGGCCATCCAGCCCTCGTCGCGCGCCTTCACCGAGGCGATGCGCAGCGCGTGGCACTTCTTGCCGAGCAGCGCGTTGCCGCCATAGCCGGAGCCGTACGACCAGATCTCGCGCGTCTCGGGGAAGTGCGAGATGTACTTCGTCTTGTTGCACGGCCAGGGAACGTCGGCGGTCGACGGCGTCGACAGCGGGTAGCCGACCGAGTGCATGCCGCGCACGAAGTCGTCGCTGTTGCCGAGCGCCTTCCATACGGCGGAGCCGACGCGGGTCATGATGTGCATGTTGGCGACGGCATAGGCGCTGTCGGTGACCATCACGCCGATGCCGGCGATGGGCGAGCCGATCGGGCCCATGGAGTAGGGCACGACGTACATCGTGCGCCCGGCCATGGCGCCGTCGTAGAGCTTCGTCAGCGTCGCCTTCATCTCGGCGGGGTCGAACCAGTTGTTGGTCGGACCGGCGTCGTCCTTGTTCTTGGAGCAGATGTAGGTCTGGTCCTCGACGCGGGCGACGTCGAGCGGATCGGAGCGCACGAGGATCGAGTTGGGCCGCTTGTCGGGATCGAGCCGGATGGCCGTGCCGCCGTCGACCAGCGACTTGATCAGCGCCTGGTACTCTTCCGGCGAGCCGTCGCACCAGCGCACGCTCTCCGGCTTGAACAACGCTCTGGCCTGTTCGACGAAGGCCAGGACTTTGGGATTGGTGGTCGGCGCTTGACTGGACGCGGTCTCCGGCGGGATCGCGGTCTGTACACTCATTGCGGCGTTTCCTCGAAGCGTTGCTATTGGTGCTGAGCTTTCCGTGCGACTGCTATCATTGAAACGGAACGCATTTCAAGCAATTGCACGGCGGCTTGCTAACGGCTGGCGGGTGCTTAGCGCGTAGGCAGCGCAATTGCAGGAGGCGACGCCTTGGCAGACGGAGCGGCGGAGCCGGACGTGCGCTGAAAATCGGCAAGGCTTGTCGACGGATAGTAGGTCCCTTCGAGGCGGCGCACCCACCAGTCCCCGCTGAGAGCGCCCTCTTGCGCATCGGTAAATCGATAATCGTAGAGCAGCGCCCGCACATATTTCGGCGGATGCGCGGTGAATGGATTTTCGGCGACGAGGGCAAGCACCGGCGGGCTGCCTTCGAGGAGCCGCTGCAGGAGGCGCTCGATCCAGCGGTTCTCGCCGGGGCTGCCATAGGCGGCAAACCACAGCTGCCAGTCGAGGCGCGGCTGGTAGGGGATGTTCCGCGTCGGCGCGCGTGCGACGGGACCCGGCGCGTAGGGCAGCACGTACGCGCGCCAGGTCTGCCCGTCGTCGGAGCCTTCGATGACGATCTGCGGCCGCGTCGTCGTGGTCGTGGCGAACACGCCGTACGGGTTGACGATCAGCAGCGGCGACAGCGCCTCGGCCACAGGTCCGACCATGGGCAGGTTGCGGCCGGCGAGCGGCGTGAAGATCAGGTTCAGGCCGAGAGGCACTGTAACGAGCGCCACGATGGCGGCGGTGGCCGTCGCCGCCGGCCCCGGCCGCGGCGTCCGATTTTCGATCCGCGCTGCGAGGCCGGCCGGCACGAGCCGGCGCAGGCCTTGATCGTCGAACAGGAACAAGCACAGCAGCACGGTCAGCAGGTTGAAGAAATTGAAGTTGCCGGTGAGGAGAATCGCGAGCTGGAACAGCAGCACCAGCACGGCGGCGAACATTCGCGGGCGCCGCGGCAGGAAGATCAGCACGACGGCGACGAGCTCGATGATCAGTGCGGCGGCCGTTCCGCCGGCAAGCAGCCAATGCGGCAGTTGCGCCGCATACCAGGCGAGCGGGGTGGGAAGCGGTTGCGTCCAGAAATGATAGTCGAGGGCGGTGAGTTGGCGCCACGTCGGATCGCCCGAGGCGAGCTTGACGAGGCCGGCGAGAAACAGAAAGCGGAACAGCAAGAGACGGTAGAGCCAGATCACGATGCGCGAGCCGCCGACGAGGAAGATGGCGAGAAAGCCCGCCTCCAGCAGCAGCAGATCCCACTGGAAGCTCATGAACAGCTGGCCGGCGTAGACGTAGGACAGGTAGAGGACGAACAGCGCGGCGAGCGAGAGGCGCTCGAAGATGCCGACCGTGACGAGCACGCCGAGGGCAATGCCGACGATGGCCCCGGCGATGAGCGCGGTGTCGCTGGCGTCGAGCCAGAACAGCGTCGGCAGCCGCCAGTATGCGACGGGTCCCCAGCCGTCGCGCGCGGCGGCGAGATACTCGGCCAGCGGCAGAATGCCGTCGTGGCCGACGAGGCCGCGGATCTGCAGCGCGAGCGAAACGAACGCTGCCACATAGATCAGGCCCAGCCCGCGCAGGAACAGCCAGCTCACGAGGTCGTAGCGCTCAGGCTCGAGTGTGCGGCCCCACAGCAGGTGGGTCGCGCCGGCGAGCAGGCCACGCCGCCGGGACAAGAACGAATAGGCCCACTCGCTCAAGCCTGCGAACCCGGGCACATGGCGATAGAGCCACCACCAGGCACCACGCGAGGGTGCATAGCTCAGCAGGCGGAAAGTAGCGGCGGCCCCGGAGTAAACCGAGCCGTCGGGCTCGATGAGCTGCATCGCGTCCTTGAAATTCGCGACGGGGATAAGCGGGAAGTCGCCGGCCGCTTCCTGGTAGGGCCGGTAGGCGATCTTGTCCCCGGTGAGCAGCCTCCAGTAATCGATCCACGTGCGGCAGATCCCGCAATCGCCATCGTAAACCAATGTCGGGCGCAATAGGTTCATGTCGCGCGTACATTAGGTCATCTCGCGCGTACATAGAACGTGCCAGGCGAGTGTGCGTTCTCCCTTGACGGAAGGGCACCCGCGCCCCTTATTCAGTATGCCAGCTGGCCGGACGGCCGCTGCCGGATTGCGGGCGACTGTGGCCCATCGAGCAACGCCGGTGGAGGAAAGTCCGGGCTCCATGGAAACACGGTGGCGGCTAACGGCCGCCGGGGGCGACCCCAGGGAAAGTGCCACAGAAAGCAAACCGCCCGGGCTTCGGCCGGGGTAAGGGTGAAAGGGTGCGGTAAGAGCGCACCGCGCGGCCGGCGACGGTCGTGGCAGGGCAAACCCCACCGGGAGCAAGACCAAATAGGGGTGGCCGGGCGCGCGCGGCAACGTGCGGCGCCAGGTCCCGTTTTCAGACCCGCCACCCGGGTTGGTTGCTTGAGGCGTCCAGCAATGGGCGTCCCAGACGAATGGCCGTCGCGGAGGGGCAACCCTCCAGACAGAACCCGGCTTACAGGCCAGCTGGCAATTTCCTTACCGCCGTTAGCAAAGCTGCGACGCCGCCCCCGACGATCGGGGCGCCGTCGTCGCGTTTCCGGTCAAGTGACAACGGCATCTTAATTCATTATGGCTTCTGCTTGAATTCGCTATGAAATTTCAATTCGACGGTAAGCTTTCCCGCTTAGCTTTGCGTGGACGGTTTATGGAGGTCGACATGCGTAGAGCGTTCACGTCACTCGTTTGCGCCACGGCGGGGCTGGCGGCCCTTGCGGCGAGCGCCGATCCGGCCGCCGCCTGGGGCTATCGCTGGTATCGCGATTACGCACCGCTCTATCCGCAGGTCTATTACGGACCTCCGGTGGTCTACGTCGTGCCGCCGGCTTACGCCTACTATCCGCGTCCGGTGTACGGCGCTTGCTGCGGCTACGTCGTCGGTCCGGGCGCCAGCTACTATCCGCGCCGGCAGTACTATCCGCGTCAGCGCTACGTGCGTCCCTACTACTACGCGCCCCGCTGCTGCTACTGATCGGCCTTGTCGGCCACGTCTGCTGCAGATCTCACGCGCTTTGGGCCGCGAGGAGCCAGGCGGGATCGAACCATCGATCCGCCTCGCCGTCGTAGGGCAGGCGCGTGATGTCCCAGTGGCGGATGTACTTGGCGTAGACGTCCCACACGGGCGGCCCGCCGCCGATGAACACGACGCGTCCGGCAAAGCGGGCGAGCGTCTCCTCCGGCGACATGTGCGACCTGAGCTCGACGACCGTGCGATCCCGGCGCGCGAAGTCGGGCACCGACTGGTAGGTACTCGGCCCGGCGAGCAGCACGTGCCCGCGCGTCACCCGAAAAAAATTCTCCACGTCGGCCTTGTACTCGGGGCCCTTGGCGCCCTCCCAGGGGAGTTGGCCATTGAGGCCGAGCTGGCCCCGCGCGCCGATGGCGCACATGGAACGTACGTCTGGCATTCGCTCTCTCCCTGACGGACGGTCCCCCAATAACCGCCGCCGCGACCGCAGGCTAGAACGTCGGACGCCAACGGCGGTTCGCACCGCTCGCGCCTCGCTAGCAGATCGGAAATTCAAGCCCTCGTTGCCAAACTAACACAGGGCTCGCGGCCTCGGTTCGGCCGGGCCTCCGCACCGAAAAACGCTTGTGCGCAAAGCCTCTGCAACCAAATCCGCCCACCAAAAATCGTTAACAGACCATTGACGTCCAGCTATTCCCATGCGATCCCATGGTGGCCCGTCCGCACCGGGCAGGGTCCCGTGGCTGGGCGCCGACCTCGATAGAGGGCCGAGGCCCGAGCGACCGCCACGGCCCCGCCGGTGCGACGGGCGAGAGCGAGGACGACGAGCTCCAAGCGTGGCGTTGGTTTCGAGTGGTGCGCGAGGCTGCGACAGAGGATGGAACGCTTTGTCTCGACATTCACAAACAAGATCGACGCCAAAGGCCGGGTCTCAATCCCAGCCCCCTTCCGCGCCGTTCTCGAACGCGACGGCTATGCCGTCGGCAGCGCCGGCGGCATCTACTGCTACCCCGCGCTCGAAGCTCCGGCTCTCGATGCAGGCGGCGAGAGACTTGCAAAAAAGATCGACGGGCTTCTCTCGGGCCTGCCGGATTATTCAGACGAGCGCGACGAGCTGTCTGTCGCGCTCTACGGCGACGTCCAGGTGCTCACCATCGACGGCGACGGCCGCATCAGCCTTCCTGAAGCGCTTCGCACGCACGCCGGCCTCACCACCCAGGTCACTTTTGTCGGCCTGGGCGACAAGTTTCAAATGTGGCAGCCCGACCGCTTCGCCGAAAGGCGCGAGCGGGCACGGGAAAAAGTCAACCAGACCCGAAAGCTCTTCGGCGCGGGGAGCCGTCTCCCCTCAGATGAGGACGACGGCAACGAAGGAGCACGGGGATGACGTCGCGCCGCCGACGGCCAGGAGAACCACTCACTGAGCCGGACCGTGCGCGCCACATCCCCGTGCTGCTTTCGGAGGTTCTCGCGAACCTCGAGCCGCGCGGCGGCGAAACCTACATCGATGGCACATTCGGTGCCGGCGGCTACACACGCGCCATCCTGAAGGCAGCCGACTGCCACGTGCTGGCGCTCGATCGCGACCCGCGCGCCATCGCCGAAGCGCAAACGCTCGCCCGCGAGTTTCCCAACCGTCTGACGATCGTCAAATCGCGTTTCGGCGACATGGATGCGATTGCCGAGGAGCTTGGCTCCGACGTTGGCTCTGACCTCGGCCGCGTCGACGGTGTCGTGCTCGACATCGGCGTGTCCTCCATGCAGCTCGACCAAGCCGAGCGCGGCTTCTCGTTTCAGGCCGACGGGCCGCTCGACATGCGCATGTCGGCAGAGGGGACGACGGCCGCCGAGGTCGTCAATACCTCCGACGAGGAAGACCTCGCGCGCATTCTCTACGTGCTGGGCGAGGAGCGCCGCTCGCGCGCCATCGCCCGCACCATCGTCAAGGCCCGCGCCGAGGCGCCGATCGAGACGACCCGGGCGCTCGCCGACCTGGTCACGCGCGCTCTCGGCGGCCGCAAAAAGGATGAGCATCACCCGGCCACGCGCACCTTCCAGGCCCTGCGCATCTACGTGAACGACGAACTGGGCGAGCTCGCCCGCGGCCTCGCCGCGGCGGAACGCTGCCTCAAGCCCGGCGGGCGCCTGGTGGTCGTCACTTTCCACTCGCTCGAGGACCGCATCGTGAAGCGGTTCCTGAACCTGCGTTCCGGCAAAGAAACGCGCGGCTCGCGTCACCTTCCCGAGCAATCGATAAAATTCGACGCACCGAGTTTTCGGATTGTTAACCCCCGTCCGTTAACTCCTTCGAAAGGAGAACTTGAGGTGAACCCGCGCGCCAGATCGGCACGTTTGCGGGCCGCCGTGCGCACCGAGGCGCCGGCTTGGCCGCTGGACGAGAGCCTGCTCGGGGTGCCTTCGGTCGAAGACTAGAAGCCGGCGCTGGAGGGCCTCCATGCGTATCGTCATTCTCGGGGCCCTGGCCCTCACGCTCGCAAGCGCCTTCCTCCTCTATGGCAGCAACTACGACACGCGCCTGCTCGAAGCCCGCGTGCAGGCGCAGGAGCGCGAAATCGAGGAAGCGCGCGGCGACATCGCCGTTTTGAAGGCGGAGCGGGCGCACCTCGGCCGCCCGGATCGCATCGAGCCGCTGGCCAGAGCACAGGGTCTTGCACCGGCGACCGAGCGGCAGCTCGCCTCGGGGCCCAATGAGGCGCTGGCGCGCGTGCTACCTGGCAAGGATGGGGCGAACTCGCAGGCAGGCGCACAGGCAGGGAAGGGGAACTGAGTTGGCACCCGCCGACCCCAGCCCACGTTTCGGAGCGGATGCCGCCCCGCCGCCGCGCAAAAGCGCCAGCGGGCCGCTGCGCACGCTGATCGCCACACTCCTCATGGCGCTGGCCTTCTGCGCCGTCGGCGGCCAGCTCGTGCACCTCGCGCTGTCAAACCAGGGCGAGATTTCCTCCTCGCTCAACGAGACCGTCGGCGAAAGCTTCGCCCGCCCCGACATCGTCGATCGCAACGGCCGGCTGCTGGCGACCGACGTCGAAGCCTACTCGCTGTTTGCCGATCCCGCGCGCGTCCTCGATCGCGACGAGGTCGTGGAGAAGCTGTCGGCCATATTCTCCGATCTCGACAGCGCCGGCGTGCGCAAGGACTTGGCCGATCGCACGCGCCGCTTCGTGTGGATCCGACGCGGATTGTCGCCGCGCACCGCGCAGGCCGTGCACAATCTCGGCCTTCCCGGCCTTGATTTCCGCCGCGAGTTGCGCCGGGCCTATCCCGGCGGGATGCTCGCCGGCCACGTCATCGGCTACGTCAATATCGACAACAAGGGCGTCGCCGGCATCGAGCGCTACGTCGATGAGATGATCGGCGTCGAGGCCGTGCAGGGTGCCACGCTGGCCGAGCGTCCGCCCGTGCGCCTGTCGCTCGACATGGGCGTGCAGCACGCCGTCGAGGTCGAGCTCGCCAGCGCCATGGATCGCTACAAGGCGCAAGGTGCGGCAGGCATCGTGCTCGATGTGGCGACGGGTGAAGTGCTGGCGTCGGCCTCGCTGCCCGAGGTCGATCCCGCGCATCCCAACATGAGCCTCGAGCCTGCCCGCCTCGACAAGGTCGCCGGCAGCACCTTCGAGCTCGGCTCGGTGTTCAAGATCGCCACCATCGCCATGGCGATCGATGCCGCGCTCGTATCGCCGGACTCAATCGTCGATGTGCGCGAGTCACTTCCTGCCGGACCGTTCACGGTCCACGATCTGCACCCCCTGAAGCGACCGATGACGGTTGCCGAGATCTTCGTGCACTCTTCGAATGTTGGCGCGGCCATGCTGGCGTTGCAGGCCGGCCCTCAGCGCTTCGAGGAGTTCCTGCGCCACGTGCAGCTTCTTGACCCGATGAAGACCGAGGCCGGCCCGATCGCCGCTCCGCAGGTGCCGGAGCGTTGGGGGGAGGTGGAGACGATTACCGCGTCCTACGGACACGGGCTGGCACTCGCGCCGCTGCAGTTCGCCGCTTCGGCCAGCGCGATCGTCAATGGCGGCCACCGCGTGCTGCCGACCTTCATCCGCCGTTCGGACGATGCCGGTCAGGCCGACATCAAGCTCATCGGCCAGGCGACGAGTGATCGCATGCGCGAGCTGATGCGCCGCAATGTTGCCGACGGCACGGGCAAGCGCGCGGAAGTGCGCGGCTATCTCGTCGGCGGCAAAACCGGCACGGCGGATATTCCAGGCCCCGGCGGGTACCGCGAGAAAGCGGTGATCTCATCCTTCCTCGCTGCCTTCCCCATGAATCGGCCGCAGTATCTGGTCTTCATCCTCATCTTCGAGCCGAAGCCGACGCAGGAGGCTGCCGGCGAGGTGCTGGCTGCGGTCAATGCCGCGCCGACGGCGGGACGCGTGATCGCGCGTATCGGGCCGCTCCTTGGAATGCTTGCATCTTCCGCCGTGCAGACGGGCGCGACCGGCATGGCGTTTGACGCCCCCTCGCCCGCAAAATATGAAGCTCGATGACGCGTCCCTTAAGCGTCGATTTCCGTAAAGGCCCTGGAGAACCATGCTCCTCTCCTCTCTCATCGGGGCCGACGCAGCGGCTCCGGCCGGCGCCGGAGACGTGGAGGTCGTCGGAATCACCGCCGACAGCCGACTCGTGCGCCCTGGCTTCGTGTTCGCGGCCATCGCCGGTTCGAAGGCTGACGGTGCGCGCTTCATCGCCGACGCGGTCGGCAAGGGCGCGGTCGCGGTGCTGGCCGGTCACGCAGCCGAAGTGCCCGACATCGGGTCGGTGCCCGTCGTGCGCGCCGGCGAGCCCCGCCGCGCGCTGGCTCTGATGGCCGCGCGCTTCTTCGGCGTGCAGCCGGAGACGGCGGTGGCCGTGACGGGGACCAGTGGCAAGACCTCGGTGGCCGATTTCACGCGGCAGATTTTCCAGGCGCTGGGTCATAACAGCGCTTCGCTCGGCACCATCGGCCTCGTCAAATCGGATGCCAGCGTCTATGGCTCCCTGACGACGCCCGATCCCGTGTCGCTGCATCGAACGCTCGCCGAGCTTGCCGCCGAAGGCGTGACGCACGTCGCCTTCGAGGCGTCCTCGCACGGACTTGACCAGCACAGGCTCGACGGCGTTCGCCTCAAGGCTGCCGGCTTCACCAATCTCGGCCGCGATCATCTCGACTATCACCCGACCATCGAGGCGTATCTCGCCGCCAAGCTGCGGCTATTCACGGACCTGCTGCCGGCCGGTGGGACCGCCGTGATCAACGCCGACGGCGCCGGAGCCGACCGCGCAATCGAAGCGGCCAAGGCTGCCGAGCGCCACGTACTGACGGTGGGGCGCGCCGGCGAGGGGCTAAAGCTCGAGCGGCTGGTGCGCGAAGGCTTCGCTCAGCGCATGTCGGTCGCCAACGAGGGCCGCGTGTTCGACATCCGTCTGCCGCTACTCGGCGAATACCAGGCTGCCAATGCGCTCGTCGCCGCCGGTCTAGCGATCGCCGCGGGTGAGGCCGCCGGCCGCGTGCTGCCCGCCTTGCAGAGCCTCAAGGGCGTCAAGGGGCGGCTGGAGATCGTGGGCGAGGCCCGCGGCGGCCTCGCCGTCGTCGATTACGCGCACAAGCCCGAGGCGCTTGCCGCCGTGCTCGACGCGCTGCGCCCGTTCGCCACCGGCAAGCTCATCTGCGTCATGGGCTGCGGCGGCGATCGCGATAAGGGCAAGCGCCCAATCATGGGGGCCATCGCCGTCGAAAAGGCGGACGTGGTGATCGTCACCGACGACAATCCGCGCAGCGAGGTTCCTGCGGCCATCCGCGCGGAAATTCTGGCCGCGGCGCCGAGCGCACGCGAGATCGGCGACCGCGCCGAGGCTATCGCGGCCGGTGTCGCCATGCTGGGCGCGGGCGACGTGCTCGTGATCGCCGGCAAAGGCCATGAAACGGGGCAGATCGTGGGGGACAAGGTGCTCCCCTTCTCGGACCACGATGAGGTTCGCAAGGCATTGGAGCGTGGCTGAGGGCATGACCGGGTCGCTGTGGAGATGGGAGGAGTTGATCGCGGCGGCCGGTGCATCGGCCGACGGCACGCCCGCCGTTCCCATCACCGGCTTCTCCATCGATACGCGCTCGCTTCAACCGGGCGAGGTGTTCGTCGCATTGCGCGATGTGCGGGACGGGCATGATTTCGTCACAGA
>Ga0299912_10003679_pt1 | contig 12523 bp, 11 predicted proteins | sample RVTome_2_FD_207667 | JGI IMG/M metagenome (GOLD analysis project Ga0299912, IMG submission 207667) | Soil microbial communities from uranium-contaminated site in the Upper Colorado River Basin, Wyoming, United States - RVT95D214 (version 2) ... | reverse complement strand
CATCTCCCTGGTCGTTCTGCTCTGCTGCCCAGGTCCAAGCAACGACAAACGAATGTCCGCCTTCGCCTGTCGATCCCTGGGCCAACGCGACCAAGGGTTCGGCCATGAGGCTACATGCGAAAAGAACCAGAAGTCTCAGTTTCATCATGGCTGCTCAAATGCCAAACATTCTGTGGAGGATGGAGAGTCAAGAATCGTTCCCGGCATCATTTTCGATCCCGGCCCGCCGAAACTGTCCCAGCACATGCAGGCGGGGACGGTCTTCCATTTTTTACCCTCGATTCTCCCGATACTTCATTAGACACTGGTGCAGATTGACGTCTGACCATATACCGACTGACGAAATACATTCAATGGAGAATCGAAGATCGAAAATTGAGAACTAGTTTGGGGCACACAGCTTTTGATGCAGCTCCCGCGATCTGCACCTCTGGGTCAGTCATGGTTCAACTCCGTACCTATCAGCGTCCCCGTCTGCGGCTCGAACAAATCTTGCCGGTTCATTCAGCCTTTCCGCCATGCGGATCTTGAAGAGCAGGTTCTCCTGACGGATTGTGTTACGAACGAATTCCACGTTCCTCGCCCCCGCACCCTGTTTCGCATTGGCAAGCTCGTTGAAGATTTTTTCCAGGTCGTTCACCAGAACCACCGAGCGGCTGTCAAGCGGCTGGCGTCGAAGCGATTTCGTTTCTTCGAGCAGCTGACGCGAAGCACGACGCTCCGCTGAAAGATCGACCGGCTCACCTTCCGGCGCTTTCAAATTGGTGAGGCCGACAAGCAGCACCTTCGATTTGCTGAAATACTGGTTCAGTTGCTGGGGGGAGCTCTCTGCAACGGGCTGGACAATCTGAGGCTGCCGCACCTCAGGGGTAACACGGGTATACAGATGCCAGCTCACTACCGCCACGCCTAAAAGAGCGAGCACTCCACCGGCCGCAGTGGCGAAGCCGGGACGGAGCATGATCGCCGATTCCATCATCTCCCACAATGAAGGTCTGAACTTTTTGCGTTCGCGTCCCTCCCGATGCAGCAGCGCCTCGATTCTGGAAGCAAAGGTCTGCCAGAATTCGGGTGTTCTCTGCTCGCTCGGCTGTGTGGATGGCACCGGAATCAATTCAATTGCGGCACGTAGCAGCTTCAATTCCTCCCGGCATTGTGAACACGACGCACTGTGTGACTCGACTGCAGCGCGAAGGTCCGGGGGCAATTCGTCCCGGAGATATTCGTACATCAATATCTGGATTTTCTTATGACCGCTCATCCGACATCTGCTTTCGCTCTTGTACAAAATCAACCAGGGAGAGTTCCACATCTCCCTTTGCTCCCGAGCCCGGGTACCAACTGGCCCCGGGGCGTTGTTGACAACTCCGCGAGGCGCTGATTCGCGCCATCGAGTGGTCGATGGTGCACAGATTGCGTGCTTTCACACGACCTCCCCTGCAAACAGACTCACCGGGCCCTGTGCAAGGCATCTGGAATGTCATGCGCGACAGTGCAAAAGCGTTGGGTCTACAACAGAATTTGTCAGTCAGCATCAGCCTTCTTTCAAGAATTCAAGTTTGAATTTCATTTTTTTTAGCCCTCTGTAGAGGTGAGTCTTCACTGTTCCCTCCGAGCACCGGAGGATGTTGCTCACCTGCCTGGTTGAAAGGCCATTCAGGTGGCGGAGGATCACAACCGCCCGCTGAAGCGTGGGCAGCTCATGCAACGCTCGCTCTATATGCATCGCGACATCTTCCGCCTCGGCACCGTCGTGCAAGGGTCCGGCCGGTATCGAGCCGATATCGACGGCCTCCATTTCGTAGTTGGCCTTCATTTTCTTATGTCTCACGCTGTTGAGCGAGAGATTGGTCACGATACGATAGAGCCATGTTCCAAAGCCTGCATCACCCCGAAACGAGCCGAGCGACTGATACACCCGGACGAAAGCCTCCTGCATAATATCCTCGGCCTGCTCATGATCGTTCACGAATCCGTACGCGACATTGTATGCCTGCTTCATGTAGCGTTCGACAAGCTGCCGAAATGCCTCATGGTTGCCATGCTTTGCCTCGTTGATGAGCTGCTGCTCGCCCCGATCCGTCGATCCCGGCGGAGTAAACTCGTCAGCAGCAGGCATGCGGTGACCCTTGTCTATGAATGCATCCATAGATTAGACAATGCGTGGGCGTGTTTGGTTGACAAGGAATAAAGAGGTGCTGGGGGCCTACTCCTGGCCGATAGTTCCCATGGAACGGTGGAGGCGGAGAAGGGAGCTGTTGTAGTCGTACAGTGCTTGAATCTCAGTGATTCGGGCATTCGAGAGGGACAACCGTGCGTCTGTAACATCGAGTGCGATTCCCACGCCGGCAGCATACTGCTTTTCGGACAGGACAAGATTTTGCTCTGCTTGCTCAACCAGTTTCGTTGCTGCGGCAATGCGCTCCTCCGCTTCTCGTACTCCCCAATAGCTTTGCTGCACATCAAGGATGACCGCTTCCTTCGAAAGATCGAGACTTGCCTGAGCCGCGTCGGCATTTGCTTCGGCCTGGTTGACCTGGCCGGAGATGGCAAAACCCTGAAACAGCGGCAAGCTTAATGTGACCCCTGCATTCCAACGGCTCGACAACGGCAGGTTGAAGCCGCTCCAGGTCCAGGTGCCGGACGCAGACAGGATCGGCAGGTTCTGTGCCCACGCGGCCGATACGAAGGACCGGGCGGCGTGCACACGCGCCTGCGCGGATCGAAGATCGGGCCTTTGTTCTAACGCGATTGCCCTGGCCGAATCCAGACTCAGGGTAAGATGCGAGACTTCAAACGTATCGCTGACGGCAAAGCCCCCCGCCGGGTGAATGCCTATTGCGTTCTCTAGTTGTACGCCGGTGATGTGCAGTTGGTTTCGGGCACGGATGAGGTTCACGTTTGCGTTCGCAAGGTCGACTTCTGCCTTCGTCACGTCCAATTGTGGACGCCGGCCAACCGAATAGAAGGCTCGGGCGCGAGCAAGATTTGCCGTCGCGAGCTGGACTGCCTCCTCGTTGACTGCCTCCACTTTCTGGGCCTGCAAGAGATCGAAATAGGCTTGCTGTGCGTTGACGGTGACATTCTCACGTGCGGTTGCGTAATCCAGGGTCGCGGCTTCTTCCAGGTGCTGGGTTGCAGATACCCTCTCGCCTGTTCGTCCGAAGTCGAACAACGTTTGCTGCAATTGGAGTCCGGTTGATAAACTGTTGTATGATTGGAGACGAGCAGGGAATGATGGGTTGAACACGAATGCCCCATCCGTTCGGGATGTGCTTGCGGTTAGGCTTAACGAAGGGAGATATCCCGCCACTGCCTGTGTCACCGCAGCCGAGGAGGAGCGGACATTTGCGTCTGAGACGCGAAGGAAGGGGTGATACTCCAGCGCCAAAGACATAGCCTGGCGTAGCGTCAGCGTCTCCGGCTGAGGCGTTGATTCTTGGGCCAGAGCCACACATGCAGGTAGCAGCACCACGAGAATCGTTCCCAGAGAAAGTGTCGGTCGACGACGTTCCATTATGCCAGCTCCTCAGCCGTTTTCAGCTCTCGTTTGAATCGCTCCTCGAACACCGTGTAGAGAACAGGGACAAAGAAGAGCGTCAGTCCGGTGGAAACGGTTAATCCACCAATCACCGCAATGGCAAGCGGCGCCTGTGTGGACTCACCCCCAATGCCAAGTGCCATCGGGATGAGACCGAGCACCGTGGCAAGTGAAGTCATGAGAATCGGCTTTAAACGAGTTCGTCCTGCCCGGACCACGGCCTCCCGAAGCGGCATGTCGCGCCTCCGCAGGCGGTTCGTGTAGTCGACGAGGAGGATGCCATTGCTGACGACGATACCGACCATGACGATGATGCCCTGGAAAGAGGTGACAGATAATGTTGTGTTGGTAAGAAAGAGCATCCAGAAGACGCCGACAATGCCCAGTGGCACGGTGAACATGATAATAAACGGGTCGAGAAGAGATTGGAATTGGGATGCCATCACAACATAGACGAGCAGGATTGCCAGAGCGAATGCGAGCAAGAGGTCGAGAAACGTTTTCTGCTGTTGCTCAACGTTGCCGGTTTGCTTCACCTCAAAGCCCGGAGGGATCGTGATGCTCTTCATTTTGTCTGCAATGTCCCGTGCGACGCTTCCAAGGTCACGACCGCTCACGTTTGCAGTTACTTCAACCAACCGTTGTTGGTACTTACGGTCGATTTGCACGGGTGAAGCTGTGAGTTCCACCTTCGCGATATTTCCGAGCAGCACCTGCTGCCCGCCGGAGGTCGTGAGCACGATGTTCTGCAGGTCGGAGATTTGAGATCGATAATTCTCACTCAAGCGGACAAGGATGTTATACAGGTTGCCAGTGACCGGATCTGTGTAAAGTGATGCGACGGAGCCATTAATGCATGTATTGATCGTGTTCGAGATCTGCGCAACGTTGATTCCGAGGGTCCCGGCTTTGTCGCGGTCGATTCTCACGCGCAACTCCGGAAGGTTGTCCTCGCGACTGATCTGCACATCTACCGCGCCGGGAACGGACCTGACTGCGGCTGCGATTTCTTTGGCAAGGGTGGAGCCGGCATCGAGGTCGAACCCACGAATCTCAACATCGATGGGAGCAGAGGAACCGAAGTTCAGGAGAAAACGGAGAAATCCGCCGGGATTGATGAACACAGTCGTCCCAGGAATGGTCATGAGTTTTGGCCTGATCGCTTTGATGATATCAAAGACCGAACGTTTACGCCGGTCGCTCCGAACGAGGGCCACCTGAAGGTTTGCGGCGTGGCTGCCTGAATTGCGCCCGAAGAAATTACCGCCCCGTGCAGTCGTTGGTACGCCGGTGTCAGAGATCATCGCCTGCATCTCGGGCACATTTGCGCGCAGGATCTGTTCAATCTGTCGCACGACCTTATCTGTCTCTTCGGAACGGGTGCCAACCGGGAGCTTGAGCGTGATCGAGAACTGCCCCTCGTCTTGGTCCGGAAAGAACTCCGTGCCGATGAACGGCACCAGTCCGATGGAGAGAACGGTGAGGCCCACCACACTTATGATAACAAACAGTCTGTGGTCCAGCGCGCGGTGAAGTTGTTTCTCGTAGAAGTCGTCGAGCTTTTCGAGAGCGTCGTGGGCTTTCACGCGGATGCGGTCGGACAACTTCTGAGAATTCCGATCCATCAGCTTCTCCGGTGGAAGGTACTGCAGACACATCAAGGGGGTGACTGTGCGCGACACGAAGAACGAACCGAACAGAGCTACTGCGATCGTAATCGTCAGAGGGATAAAGAGGAGTTTAGCGATACCGGTCAGGAAGACGATCGGCAGAAAGACGATGACTGTCGCCAGTGTCGAGACAAAGATGGGTGCTGCTACTTCCCGAGCGGCATCCAGAGTGGCCTGCAGCTTCGACAGGCCTTCTTTTCTCTCATTGTAGTGGCGGGAAATTGCTTCGAGCTCGACAATGGAGTCGTCAACAAGGCGCCCGACTGCAAGCGCCAACCCGCCGAATGTCATGATGTTCAATGTTGAGTTGCCGAACCGGAACCAGATGAATGTGATGAGAATGGAGAGTGGAATGGCGACCAGGATGATGAGGGTGCCCCGCACGTTCCTGAGAAACAGGAGGACGATAATCATTGCGAGTATGGCGCCAATCCCCGCTTCTTGCTGCAATCCCGAAATGGTCTGACGTATGTAGAGCGATTGGTCGAGCGTGATGCTGAATCGTACATTCGGAGGAATTCCTTTGAGCGTTGGTATTGCGCGCATGACACGGTCGACAACGTCAACGGTATTCGCGCCCGCCAACTTTTGCACACGAAGTGTGAGGCCCGGTTCTCCATTGATCCGGATGATCTCCGTCTGCTCCTGGTAACTGTCTTCGACCTTACCGATATCCTTGATTCGGATCGGGACGCTGTTGACTGTCTTGACGACGATGTTTTCCATGGGCTGAACGACGTTAAACTGGCTTTCAGTCTTGAGGGAATAATCGAATCGCCCGGTTTTCAGATCGCCCGATGGAATGATCAGGTTCGCGTTGGCAACGGCGTTGAGAATATTCTGAATCGGAAGCTGCAGCGCCTGTATACGGTTTCTATCGAGTGTCACATGGATCTCCCTGATGCGTCCGCCGACCACCTGGGCAGATGCAACGCCCCCAATATGCTCGATTTGGGGTTCAATCTGGTTCAAGGCGAGATCATACAGGTCGCGCTCGTCCATGCCGGTGGCGGAGACCGCGATGTTGCAGACGGGAAGATTGGTGATATCGAAACGGAGCACCAACGGTTGTGACACGCCTGTCGGCAGCTGATTAAGAACGCGGTTCACCCGTTGGACGACATCAACGAGGCCGACGTCGAGATTGGCATCCCAGTTGAAGTTAATGCGTACCTGCGAGACGCCTTCGCGTGTCGCTGACTGGACGTAGTTGACGTCATTGACTGAGCTGACACCCCGTTCAATGAAGGTGGTCACCGACTGTTCCATGTCCAACGGCCCGGCGCCGGAATAGAATGTGATTGTTGTAACAACGGGGATGCTGATGTTCGGGAGAAGGTCGATGGGAAGCTGCTGAAATGAAACGAACCCCAGCACGACAATCGTTACTGCAAAGAGGAAAGTCGAGATCGGATACCGAAGAGCAAGTCGAGTAAGCCACATACACGCACTCAGTTATTTCTGGATGGAAATCGGGCGGCCATCTTTCACAAACTGCTGGCCCGTGGTTATCACCAGTTCAGAGCCGTCAAGTCCCGAGAGAATCTCAGTCCGGGCACTTTGCTCCAGACCGGCCTTCACATTGAGCCTGCGGGCAGTGTCAGAGGCTGCGACAAACACAAACGTCCCCGTGTTGTCATTCAGAATTGCATCCGACGGAAGCGTGAGTGCATTCTGGTGCACATCGACCACGAGAATCACGTTGGCGAACATGCCGGGCTTCAGAGTATGGCCGGAGTTTGGAATGTCAATCTCGACAGCCATTGTTCGAGTTGATAGATCCACTGCTTCACTGTAGCGGGTGACGCTTCCGTAGAATTCTTTCCCGGGGAACGCATCGACAGTGATCACCGCCTTCTTGCCGAGTGTGATGAGAGGGATGTCCTTCTCCAACACGTTGATGACCACCTTCATCATGTTGAGGTCCATCAACGTAAAGAGAATCGAGTTGTTTGAAGACACGAGTGCGCCGGGATCAAGGAATCGCTTTGTGATATAGCCTGCGAATGGAGCGGTGATGCCGGCATACCCGAGGCGCGTGCGTGCCGTTTCGAAGTTTGCCTTCGAGATCTTCATTGCCGCGTCGGCATTGTCGATCTCCTGGTTCGAAACAAGATTCTGTTCCACCAGCTCCTTGGTCCGTTCATACGTAATCTTGGCATTCTGGTATGTGGCTGCGGCTTGCTGATACTGTTGATACAGTTCCGTCGTGTCAATGAGGGCAAGCAATTGGTTGCGTCTGACCTGGGTACCCATATCAACGTACACTCGTTCAAGGTTCCCACTGACTTTCGAGAAAATGTTCGCCTGCAATACCGGAATCATGTCCCCGGTGAACTGTAACACGTACTGCATGGTTTGGCGCACCGGAGGGCTCGTCTTGACCAATGGAATATTCTGTCGCCGGGTACTGGCAGCGTCATCGCGGGTGAGGATTTTGTAGGCAAGGACTGATGCAAGAAGTATCACAACAGGCAGGACGAACTTGAGATTTTTCTTCATAGGATCAGGATTTGCAGTGGGGTCTTATGACTTGCAGCATGTCGGTTTTTTCCAACTGCGGGTAAGCTTCCCCGAACGAGTCTGCCCGCTGGCTGACGGCTCTCAAGCTCGTGATCCGTTCCCCAGGGTGCATGCCCACCCGGCGAGCGGGCTTAAGGGTGAATTCGTCGTCCATGCGGTCGCGGTCTTCTTATCTCTATTCGACACGCCGCGGGTCAGTTGGGCTTAATGAGTCCAGAAATAAGCTTTGGCGTAACTGCCGACGCTGCTGCTCTGTAACGTAGGGAATTTACGATAAGTTTCCACAATCTGGTAGTATTTGTTTATAGGGAAGGCGGACCGGTACGCCCTTCGGGGTGGGATCGGGTAGACCGATCACTGACGACTGCCACAGACCCACCGTCAGCCTGACAGATTAAGCCATGCTCTCATCCTGAGTCTGCTGACGCACGCTTCGTGGCGGGCTCATCAATTGGTGAAATTATTTTGGAGTGTTGAGGAAGTGATCCCATTTGGCAGAAAACTGTTCTTCATATGAATTTTCGGGCCTGTGTAGAGTGGGGTCGCACCGATGTTCAACATCCAAAGTTTTCCACTGTGACTCGCTCGTGAATAGAAGGGCAATGCAGGCGTCCCGCAGATCGCGACTGGGATGTCAACGGGGGTTTCAAGTACGCCCCTACGGGAGCGGGCGGACAACGACCCGAAAGCCGGCATCCTGTGTGCTGTGCTCCGGCTGAAACGCATCGCGGTAGGGAATGTCGAGGTACGCGATGCTGGCGCTGTACCATGACCCGCCACGAGCCGTGCGCGATCCTGGTGTGTCATCGTGGTTTCGCTCGTCTTCTGCGTATGGGTGCTGCCGGTTGTAGGGGCGGTTCGTCGACTGCGTCCATTCGACTACGTTTCCGGTTATATGATATAAGCCATACCGATTCAACGCCATACTTTTCGGTGACGAACCGCTTCAGGGCCCGGATGCTGACGGGCGCATCGATCTTCCCGCGACGGCACCAGTCTTCGCACGGTGCAGCACATACTCTGCCGCAGACGCTTGCGAACGGGTTCGGTGAGCGAGCCGTCAGGTAGGCTTCCTCGAAACGCTTCTCTGCGATGAGCTGTACGTAGCGACCTGCGTCGGTGTGGATCGGACAACCGATCTGGCAGGGGACGAGACTCTTCCAGAACTCAATGTCGGGGATTCGAATCGGGTATTTTGGAGGCATGGGCATCCCGTAGACTATCGGCTCACGCAGTCAAAACTGTTGTGACCGGATGTGGGAAACACGGTCCATTACGCGCCTCTGGTTGCAAGTACGACAAGGTCTTTTGATGTCTGCGGCTGGAATTCTTCCATGGCGATGCCCCCAAATGTCCTCACGTCACCAAAGCCGGTGCCAGTCAGGAGCTCCAGCAGCTCGTGCTCCACTATGGGACGCAGGTCCACGGTGTTAAGCTCATGGCGAATGTCTGTGTTCTCTTTTTTCAACTTCAGGATGTTGAATCGGATGGTTTCCGCCTTGTATTCGTAGTAACGCACGTACGTCACGCCGTTGGACTCTTTCACGCTCTGTATTGATTCACGGTGCGCGAGGATGCGGTCATAGTTGAGGTTCTGCAGGAAAAGGATGCCCCCCGGCTTCAGTACCCGGGCGAATGATCTGAGTGTGTCGGATAGCTCACTTCTGGTCAGCACGTGGGCGAGCGAGTTGCCCATGCAGAACAGTGCATCGTACTTCTCATGCACGACGGAAGGGAGCGAGAGGAAGCTCGACTCGATTGCCCTGACAGTGAGTCCCATCTCTTTGGCGTGCCCTTCCAGTAGCCGGATCATCTCCGGTGAGACATCGATCGCCGTCACCTGTACACCCAGATTTGCGAGGAGAAGGGAGTGGAAACCGGAGCCGCTCCCTGCATCGATGGCCTCCTTGATCCCGTAGCGATCGACGAGCAGACGGAAGAAGGGGCGCTCGTGGACGAACCGCTTCTGAAATCCGGTCATGGCGTCGTAATCGGGGGCCAACGCATCGTAAAACGCCGCTACCCTCTGTTCGACGGTGTTGTCCGTATCATTGGTTCGGTTCATCTTGATCGATTGTTGAACCGGGCTGCTGATATTGTTGCGGAGTGAGGCTCACGTGGTTTGAACTGACTGTTTCTGTGTTCGTGTCGCATGTTGACGGATTGTCGTTTCTGATCATCTCTATCACTGGAGGTACACGCCTTTCAACTCGTGGAGCAATTGATGGAATTCCTCATGCTTGCCCGCGCCGATTTTCTCTATCTCGAGCTTCTCAAAGTCCTTTGCGAGCCCCTGCTGCACTTCCAGTGGCAGGTGGACATCTGCCATCGGGAAAAGGACTTTGTTCTCCTTTTCGATATGCATCGTGAGGAGAAGGACATACGCACGTGCATTCTGGACAAATTCCTCCTTCGCCCGCGTGTCTCCCGTTGCAAGGTCGGAAAGGGCACTGCTCATTCGGCGGATGTGGCTCCGACCAAGGTTGTGTTCGGCGAGCATGACGCCAATAGGTCCGTGCTCGCGTGGGATGCCTGCGCGCTCCAATGCTGGGAAAAGGTGCCCTTCCTCTTTCGCGTGATGGCATCCATCAGCAAAATCCTTCAGGAACTCAAGCATCTTCTCGAGGTCGGCAACAACAACCTTTCCACCCGACTCCAGTCGTGTGCATGCCTCATCGAGTATCTCCAGCATCAATTGAATTGCTGAATGCTCCTTCATCAGTTCTTCTGTTGGTCTCATATGCATTCAACCCTCCTGGAATACCAATCGAATTCATAGATTCAGATTGTTTTACCTGAATTTCAGATAAAGCCAATTAATCTGCGGTGACCCTGTATTCCGGCTTTTTCATATCCTTCGCCATTTCAGCGATATTCTTGCTCACAAGTATGCTGTAGAGCCCGTCTCTCAATCCGGCCCACTTGTCATGCACCGCACACGGACTTTTTCCAGAGCATTCCGCGAAACCAAGCAGGCAGGTGCGTGTAAAATCGGCCCCGTCAATTGCCTCGACGACATGAAACAGAGTGATGTCCTTTGCCGGCATTGCGAGGGCGAACCCTCCGGTCGGACCTTTCATGGAGTTGAGCAGGCCCTTGTAGGTTAGATCCTGAAGGATCTTGGCCACGAAATGATAAGGGACATCGAGTCTCTTCGTCAACTCTCTCATCGAAGTCATCTGACCTTGAGGTCTGAGCGCGAGGTAGAGGACCGCCTGAAGAGCGTATTCACATTGTCTGCTAAAGATGAGACTCATCGGTATATTTCAGACTCTTTGCTCTGAATATAATACCGCAAGGCCCAAAAGTCAAGAAAAAAGTCAGGATGGTGAAGATGTCGAAAAGGCCGCCAGAAGTCAGGAAGAGAAGACAGGCTGCAATGATTCAAGAACACCAAATGAAGACGGAAGGCGCAGCAGCTGCCGGAAGGCCCAAACCCTATTCTCCAACAACTTGCACCACTACTTCACGGTTTCTGGGTCGGTTATCGAAGTCGATCAGGGTGATCTGCTGCCACGTGCCAAGCTGAAGCTCCCCCTTGACAAGGGGGACCGAGAGCGAAGGTCCAAGCAATGCAGCCCGGACGTGAGAGAATCCGTTGCCATCGCCCCACCGTGCGTCATGATCGTAATGGATTCCTTGCGGCACCAGCCGCTCAATAGCCTTCCTCAGGTCTTCAAGGACCCCGCTTTCATACTCAATTGTAGTGATGCCGGCTGTCGAGCCGGGCGTGAAGACAGTGACAACGCCGTTGGAGATGCGTGCTGTCCGGAGGAATTCCCGGACGCGGGGAGTCACATCGTGTGTGTCGTTGAAGCCGAGAGTCTTGACTTGGAATGTTGACGACTGGACTGGCATGCTGCACCTTTTGGTCAGGTTGAGGTGAGTTAAGAAACTGACAAACGTAATCGCAGGTTTCTCCTGTGCCCTCGCGTTGTGAATGGCTGTTTCAGGCCCCCCAAAAACAGCGTGTGCCAGCCCCTTTTCCGGTCTGGCACACACAACGCACCTAGCAGCGGTCTCTCCCGCGCGTGAACGATCAGACTACCGCAGCGATAAGTCGAAGTCGATCATGGATGTGCCTTTTGGCGGCACGGTGATTTCTTTTTCAACGACGTACGGATCCTCATAATAATACTTCTTCACCTTGCCATTTTCAACCTCGGTCCTCGTGACCTCCACGCCCTCATGCCACATTTTGATCTTGTATGTTCCCGGCGGCACATTCTGCAATGTGAAATTCCCATCGGCGTCTGTAACCGCGTAGTACGGATGTTCCGCTACCATGATGTAACTGCTCATCCACGGATGGCCGGCATCACAGGTCGTGAGCACAGCGCCCGGCTTGAGCACCCCGGTCGTCTTGACCAGCGTGCGTTGTCCTTTGATGGGCTGGGCGATATTGAAAATCGTCTTTGACTCTGCCTTCTCATCGTATGCATGCACGTTGTGAAGGATGGGGTCACTGTTCACGATTTCCAGCTGTTTTCCCATGGGAAGAATCATGACGTGCGGCTCGTAGTTGCACCGTCGCTGGTCAAGCACCGGTTTGATGTTAGGTGCGAACTTTTTCCCCTGCTCGATTCCTTCAAGAAACACCACGGCATGCTGGACGCCGTTCTTGCGTCCCACGCAGAGTCGTGGAGAGACCTTGGTTCGTCCACAGTAATCTGTGTCTTTTGTGATGTCAAGACGGGGAGACTTTGACGGGTCGCCGACGAAGCGGACCACACCGCGAACCGTTCCGCCATCTCTCACATCGGTTTCCTTATAAAGCGGCCCGGCACAA
>Ga0299912_10003678_pt1 | contig 12524 bp, 11 predicted proteins | sample RVTome_2_FD_207667 | JGI IMG/M metagenome (GOLD analysis project Ga0299912, IMG submission 207667) | Soil microbial communities from uranium-contaminated site in the Upper Colorado River Basin, Wyoming, United States - RVT95D214 (version 2) ... | reverse complement strand
TGAACTTGAGCGCTTTAACCGGGGTTGCCCTCACCATCGCACCTCTTCGTGAGTTCGTCTTTGGATTGGCCATTGTGCTCTTCATCATTTTTGAACCCAAGGGGCTGGCGGAGGTGTGGCGTATTGTCCGATCTGGCTTTAGGCTGTGGCCATTTTCTTATTAATACCCCCACCCTTCCCCTCCCCCCTTGAGGGGGAGGGTAGGGAGGGGGTGAGGGTGTTATGGAAGACAATATTTTGCTTCAAGTCAATAATATCAGTGTCGTTTACTCTGATGTCATCCAAGTGCTAAAAGGGGTTTCTCTGGTGGTTAAGAAGCAACAGATTGTATCATTACTCGGCAGCAATGGTGCTGGTAAGACGACGACTTTGAAGGCCATTTCTGGGTTGCTTAAACCGGAGAACGGTAAGGTGACGGAAGGCTCCATTGAATATGAAGGCAAGGGGATTCATAATTCATCTCCGGAAACCATTACCCGCCTTGGAATTATTCAGGTCTTGGAAGGGCGGCAACCGTTTAAATACCTGACCGTTGAAGAAAACCTCAGGGTGGGCACAGCTACCCGATGGGGTAAGCCCTATAAGAAAGATCTCGAATTGGTCTACCATTACTTTGAGGCGTTGGTAGCTCGAAAAAACAGATTGGCCGGATACTGTAGTGGTGGCGAATTGCAGATGCTCGTTATGGGTCGGGCCTTGATGGCTCACCCCCAATTATTATTATTGGATGAGCCTTCATTGGGTTTGGCACCTTTTTTGGTAAAAGAGATTTTTGAAATTGTCAAAAGGATCAATACAGAACAGAAGACCACCATCATGCTGGTTGAACAGAATGCCAACATGGCTCTTCTGATTGCCCACTATGGGTATGTCATGGAGAATGGCAAAATTGTGATGGAGGAAGCTGCTACCAATCTGAGGGAAAATCCGGATGTCAAGGAATTTTATCTGGGCACGGCATCCTCAGGTGCCCTCAAATCATATAAAGACGTTAAGTCCTACAAACGGCGTAAGCGGTGGCTCTAATGGAATCCGTGTCCGGATACGTGACACGGACACAAGAATAGAGATTTTGGATTTATAGGAGGGAGACATGGTAGCTGGAAAAGAATCCCGTTATTATGATGAAAAAGAAAATATGTCCCTGTCGAAAAGGCAGACTTATTACAATCAGAGCCTGGCGAAGATGGTTCGTTTGGGATATAAAAAATCCCCGAGAGTCAAAAGGATATTCGACGAATGGAATGTCGATCCTTCAAAAATAAGATCCCTTCGTGATTTGGAGAAGCTCCCTGTAATCTCGAGAGAAGAACTGGTCAAGTTCGAGAAGGAAGACTCTCCCTTCGGTGGATTCTGTGCTAAAGATATAAAAACTGATAGAATTTTTACCTCCCCTGGGCCGGTCTACGAACCCCATCTTACAGAAAAAGATCTAATCTGGGGCAGGGGCTATTATGCGGCAGGATTTAGAAAAGGGGACGTGGTTCTGAATGCCTTTTCTTACCATATGGTCGCTGCCGGTTTGACCTTCCACAGTGGGTTGAGGCGTGTGGGCGCAACGGTCATTCCTTCAGGCGCTTCCAGCACAGAAAATCAGGTTCAACTCATTCGCGACCTGAGCGCAACAGGCTATACAGGGACTCCAAGCTTTTTGATGGCAATCATTAAGAAGGCTGAAGAGATGGGATATCACTTTAAGAATGATTTTAAAATAAGGCGGGCCAGCTTCGTGGCTGAACCGCTTCAGCCCTCTTTAAGAGAAAAATTTGAGAAGGAATATGGGATTGATACCTATCAGATGTACGGAGCCACGGAGGTTGGGGATATCGCATATGAGTGCCAAGCCAAAGAGGGTTGGCACATTTGTGAGGAGGTCATTGTTGAGATTGTGGACCCTGCCACTGGGAAACAGTTAGACCCAGGAGAATTGGGTGAAGTGGTGGTCACGAGGCTGAATAACCTCTTTTTCCTTTTTCGATTTGGAACAGGAGATCTCTCTAAGTTGGTCAAGGAACGTTGCTCTTGTGGCAGGACTTCATTGCGTCTTGCTGGAATATCCGGAAGGGTGGGTGAGGCCACCAAGGTCAGGGGAATGTTTATTGCGCCCAGTCAAATGAAACTTGTGGCTTCACGATTCGGTGACCTTAGACTTCAGGCTGTTGTGGAGAGGGTGGATTTTAAGGATTATCTGACGGTCAGGGTGGAAGCCGAGCAGGAAGGACCGGATCGAACCAAACTGGAGCATGCATTTGAGAACGTTTTTAAAGAAATATGCACGGTTAAGATTGATAAGCTTGAGTTCATTGAAAAAGGAACTCTCACGGAGAAAGACGGCCTGATTATAGATCGACGAACTTGGAAATAGATAAAGTGGGGCACGTTGCTTGAGGAACGCTCCGCTTTAGGTCTGAGGCAAAATCTTTTTAGCCTCAAACCCTAAGTCCCGGTTTAAGGGACACTCCTCTCACCTCATTTATGATTCTAAACCCATTTTCCCGCTATTTCATTATTCCAATATTACCTTGGAGGGGTAATCCATGGGGAATTTAGACATCCACATTGGGGAAATCTTAGCAAGAAATGCGAGGCTGTATCCAAACGATGTGGCCCTGATTGAGAGAATTCCCGCTGAAGGTAAAAGAAAAGAGATCACTTGGAAGCAGTTCGATGAACTCTCTAATCGGTTTGCAAATGCCCTGATGCAGAAAGGGACCCAAAAGGGTGATAGGGTCATCCATCTCATGATGAACTCTCTCGACTGGCTCATTGCCTACTTCGGAATCATCCGTACAGGGGCATGGGCTGTTCCCCTCAATTTTCGTTTTACGGGGAGCGATATTCAATACTGCTGTGATGTGGCCGAGCCTAAAACCATAGTCTTTGGTGAGGAATTCACTGATCGAGTAACTGTGATCAAGGATGAACTTCCCACTATAAAAAATTACATCTTTGTCGGGAAGGAATTACCCAGTTATGCAGAACCTTTTGAGAGAGTCCTTGAGAAAGCTCCCTCTGCTGCTTCCAATATTCCGATTACCTTCGATGACCCCTGTGGTCTCTACTTCACCTCCGGCACCACTGGACAGCCGAAACCCATTTTATTGACCCATAAGAATATGGTCTGTGCCTGTATCACAGAGAATGCCCATCATTATCAGACCAAAAAGGATAATTTTATTCTCATCCCACCCCTTTATCATACCGGAGCAAAGATGCATTGGTTTGGAAGCTTCATTGTTGGAGGGTCTGCTGTCATCTTGAAGGGGATTTCGCCGGAATGGATTCTTGAGACGATGAGCGAAGAGAGGGGGACAATCGTCTGGCTTCTTGTCCCATGGGCTCAGGACATCCTTTTAAAGCTTGATAGTGGAGAGATTAAGTTAAAAAATTATAAACTCAGTCACTTTAGACTCATGCACATTGGTGCGCAGCCTGTTCCTCCATCCCTGGTGAAACACTGGAAAGAATATTTTCCGAAGATGGCCTATGATACCAATTATGGTCTAAGCGAGTCGACAGGGCCAGGTTGCGTGCACCTCGGGATAGAGAATGAACATAAAGTCGGAGCGATCGGTCTGGCCGGATTCAACTGGGAAACGAACATCCTGGATGAAGAAGGAAATCCCGTCCGACATGGAGAGGTGGGCGAACTCGTTGTCCGAGGCGACGGGGTGATGAAGGCATACTATAAAAACCTTGAGGCCACGGCAAAAGCAATTCGAAATGGGTGGTTATTCACGGGGGATATGGCGAAACAGGACGAAGATGGATTTATTTTTCTTGTCGATAGGAAAAAGGATCTCATCATTTCTGGTGGCGAGAATGTTTTCCCCGCAGAAATTGAAGACTTCCTCCATGCCCATCCGAGCGTCAAGGATGTGGCAGCCATTGGCTACCCGGATGAACGTTTGGGCGAAGTGGTGACCGTGGTCATTGATGTTGTGCCCGGTAAAGTTCTCACAGAAGAAGACGTCCTACAGTATTGTGAGAAATTCCCAAAGTACAAAAGACCTCGAAAGATATTCTTTGGCGAGGTCCCCCGAAATCCAACGGGAAAAATAGAGAAACCAAAACTGAGAAAGAAATATATCGGGATGGAAGAATCGTTTAAGATAAAATAATCCTCCTTCCTGACCCCGAGTTACCATCAGAATATGCATCATTAAAAGATTATCTTTTTTTTCTCACGAAAGAATAGAAATAGAGTAGATTGATCGTTCCAATGAGAGCCAAACACAGGAACATCGTCGGATAATTGGTCAAACGGAGAATGAGGCCCATGGTCATAGCTCCCACACCTATCCCCAGATCCATGGCTGCAGAGAAGGTCCCCATAGCCGGCCCTCGGGAGGGACCAGCAAGGTCGACCGCATAGGCCGCCAAAGCAGGACCGAGAAAGGCACTTCCGACACCCCAGATCGCGGCAACAAGGATAAACATCGGAAGTGTTTTTGAAAAGGCAAGGATGATCATGGCTAAGATATAAGTGACGAGACAGGGCAGCATCACTTTATTTCTGCTGTAGAGGTCTAATATTTTTCCTCCCAGAATACGACCCAATATCATAATGATGGCATAGGCGGCGAAAAACAATCCGGGGTTGGATACACCGCAGCTTATTGCATAAAGGGGGAAAAAGGCCATCACCGCTCCCCAGATCGTGTTGGCAAAGAAGGACATAATTGAGGGAGGAAGTGCCTTGCGACTGAGAAAGGAACTGTCCTCATCAGATAAATCCTTAAATCGATCTAATTGATCACCCTGTCCCTTTCCCACCTCTCTGCTGATGAATAGAGAGCACAATGATAGGCCTGTACAGACCGAGAAGAGAAAAGGGAAACTGAAATGATTCATGAGGAAGATACCGAAGGCTGGAGCCAGGGCAAAGGCAATATTCATGGAGAGATAGAAGTAGCTGAGGCTTTGTCCTCGATGGCTTTCAGAGCTGACATTAATGGCCAACACGACAGCAGCGGTGTAGAAAGAAGCTAGGCCAATCCCTTGAAAAACCCTAACGATCAAAAAAGGCCAAAATGGGCGGGCCAAAATATAGGCAGTACAACAGATGGCAAAGAGAAGAGCGCCGGCAGTCATGAATCTCCTTTCGGGAATTCTTAAAAGGGCTCTTCCGATAAAAGGCCTGAGAACGAGCGCGGAGACGCTTAAGGTTCCAATTAAGACGCCGATCTCTGCCTCCCTAGCTCCCGATCTCGCAAGATAGATCGGAAGGGTGGGAATAAGAATTTGAACAGCGGACGAGAAGGCAAACTGAGCACAAGAAACGAGAATAAAATCGCGGTGGAATATCTTCCGTGTTATTCGTATGTTCATATTTTGTTCTTGCATATTGTAGTTTTATAGTGGTCCTTTGTAAAGAATTTTTAGTTCTTCTCCAATTTAGTTGTTAAAAAAGGATTCAAGGGTTCAAGTGTTTGTTTTCTAATAATTTCATCAGTGCCTTAAGCGTTTTCTCCCCTTCTCCCATCTCTGCCTAAGGTTTCTCTATTTTTTCAGCCTTGGTATAGTCTAAATCTTCAGATAGAAGTATTTGAGTTTCTAACTTTGGCTGAATCAAGTAAACAGGGAAGTCACCTTCATGAATTTTTTACGAAAGCACATAGAGTGCGCCCAATTCTAAGCCGCATTGCGGCTTATCAATATTTTGGGATTAAAGGACCAGCAGTGAGTGAAGTCATAAAGATGATAGAGGAAAGGTGGTACGGAGAGATAAAACTAAGAAAGAAGATAGAGTATCATAGGGAAATATTTTAAACGAATTTTGAGGTTTGCCCCCGAGCTTACTGCCAATCTGCGGTCATCTGTGTGCCAAAAAGGTATTTGTCTCTTATCGTTTTAATGCATCAGCGCCCCGCCATCCACATTGATGGCCTGGCCAGTGATGTTCCGGGCCTCCTCGGAGGCCAGAAAGGCTACCAGATTGGCAATGTCTTCAGGCTCCTGTGGCCGGCGAAGCGGAGTAACCGCTTTCACGCGTTTCTCAAAAACTTCCCGTGGGCTCAACTGCGCTAGGGCCGGAAAATTTTCTTTAAACCACTGCCCCAGACTTTCCCACATAGGCGTCCAAATGTACCCTGGGCAAACAGCATTCACCGTGATCATATAGCGGCCCAGTTCCTTGGCCATGACCTGGGTCAGACCGATCACCCCGAACTTGGAAACGCAATAAGGGCCGATGAACTCCTCTCCAGATTTTCCGGATATGGAAGAAATATTTACGATCCGTCCCCGTTTGCGGGGAATCATCTCTTTGGCCACAGCCCGTGAACATAAGAAGGTGCCCTTGAGATTTACCCGCATGACTTTCTCCCAGTCTTCCTCGGAATGGTTGATGATCAGCCCGGAACTTCCAGCACCAGCGTTATTAACCAGGATGTCGATCTGGCCGAAATTCTCCAGTGTTTGTTTGACCGTTCGTCCTACATCTTTTTCGATGGAGACATCCATCTGTATAGAAAGGCTAAGCCTGCTTTGATTCTTGATTTCCTCAACCATTTTTTCCGCAGCCTCTCCATTTAAATCTGTGGCTACGATGGTAGCTCCCTCTTGGGAAAGGCGCAAGGCGATGGCTCGCCCCAATCCGCTTCCTGCACCAGTGACGATAGCAACCTGTCCGTCGAGATTATACATAGCACTGCACCTCCAAATAAATTATTGAGTGATGAGTAATTCTCCCTCTGTGAATTAAAGGGGATAGAGGAAAGGTTTCAGCCTTATCCCACTCCTTTCTTTCCGGTGGGCATAAGAAAGACAAGAGGAATAGTAAATAAAAGCCCCAGACCAAAAGAGATGAAGGTGCCTCTAAAACCATTGGCAGGGGTAGAGCTCGAATGGAGGATAATTGTAATTAATGAAATTCCAAACGCTCCTCCAACGGACCTGAATATTCCTCGAAGCCCCGTAATGGTAGCCACCTTTTCGGGCATCAGTTCGATACATGCGTTATTGGAAGCGGGTAGAGCAATTCCGGCACCAATTCCAGTAGCCATTATCAGGACTGCTAGCATTTTAGCAACTCCCAAATGGATACCGACGCTCAGGTTGCCCATTAAAGGTATCACGCTCGTCACCGCAACCAGATAGATTGAAATAGTCCAGGCTGCCCAGAGGACATTAGTGCCGAAGTCTTTTATAAAGTGAGGGAAAGCCACTGCCACCGCTGTGCTATCAATGGAGTACATAAGAAGGCCCAACCCAGCAGAAACGAAAATGAGGTAACGACGCATCTTAGGGACGATCCTTAAAGTCAACCCCTCGCCTTCCCGGCATAAATGCCGGTGTTTGCTCAGGGTTGACCCTGAGCGGCGCTTTAGACCCTGTCCCGAAGGGAGAGCTTTGCGCCCGAACGGGTTAAAAGATGTTGAGGAATAGCTCAAATTATAATTGGAGTTTGCTAAATTGTCCAAATGAAGTCCGGCAAGAATTCAAATGATGGAGCCTTCACCTCGTCAACCAGATAATGTCTTTGCCAAACAGGAGCGGCAGATAGCGATCTATTTATCAAAGATATTGAGTGGGCAAAAGATTAAAGAGATTAGGAGGTATTTTGCAGATTGGGTTATCTATGTCTGGGGCTTGCGTCGCCCCCTTCCAGGGCATCATCACGCATATATGCGTGACTCCCCCTCATACTCCCACGCCTTCAGACCTGGGTAAATGCGTCCTCTTTTCACGCGAAGCGTATGTATTAACAGAGTACCACAGGCTTATCCGTGGGAATCTATGTGGATTAAAGTACAGACGATGGGCTCGTTTGATGAGCATCTTCGGCTGATCCACGAAAGAGGGACGTGAAAATACCAACACAGGTGATGAGCAGGGCGACCATCAGTGTATCGCTGAAACTCGCTACGGACGCCATCTTCTTGGCTACGGCGAAATCGAAGCCATCATGTTGAAGATGGGCCAGGTGATACGATTCGCGAATGTTGTAGACAGCTCCGGAAATGGCGAGGGCAATGGAAGACCCTATATTCCTCGCCGTCATGCCAATAGCCGATGCCACGCCCAGCATGTCCTTTGACAGGGAACCGACAAGGGCGCTGTTATTGGGTGGATGAAATATCCCCATGCCGCTCCCTACAAGGGCAATCCCGACTCCGATGCCTAAGAATGTGGCCCCGGCGCCCAGTCGCATCAGGCAGAAAAGGCCTGCACCTACCACGATCACACCGGTGGTGGAGAGAAATCTCGATCCCATTTTATCTGACAGTCTTCCACTCAGCGGTGAGAGTATCAGTGAAGGGACTGCAAGAAACGCCATATAGATGCCCACTGCCGTCCCTGAGAAGCCGAGACCCTGTATCAGGTAGAAAGGCACGAGAAAGACAGCAGAGGAAGAGCCCACGGTGCTTGCCATGCTGCTTGCCACGGCAGCGGAGAAAAGACGCTTCTTGAAGATCCTAAGTTCCACGATTGGTTCTGCCGATCTTTTCTCAGTAATCAAGAATACCGTGAAAAGGAGCACCGTCATTGTCGCGAGGAGGATGCTCGGAAAGGTGGTTAGACCCCATTTGTTGCCGAAACTGAGGAAAAGGAGCAAACAAGAAAGCCAGCCAAAAAAGGTGGCTGAACCGAAAATATCAAACCTGAAGCGGTGCCCCTCCGCCTTCTTCTGTTCCCCGATAATTAGCCACGTCATGACGAGACAGGCCACCATGAAAGGAATCCTGGTATAGAAAATGGCCCTCCATCCAAGAAAATCAAGGACAATGCCGCCAAGCACAGGGCCGGCGACAAGCCCGATCGATGCGGCGCCGATCAATATGCCCAAGGCCTTTCCGCGTTCCTCGCTGGGGAAGGTGGCAACCGTAATGGCGATACCGAGGGCGGTGATCGTTGCTCCCGCTGCCCCCTGAATCATACGGGCAATTATCAACTGAACCACGCTCTGTGACAGGGAAGCCACCAAGAGTCCCACGGTATAGAAGGCGAGACCCGTCATAAAAACCTTCTTGCGCCCTTTCGCATCACCCAGTTTCGAGAACGTCAGCATGAGACTCTGAGCCATAATAAAGTAGACGATGTTGAGCCAACCTACGACGGATGAATCCGTGTGAAAGACCTTGGCAAGCTGTGGAAGACACGTTGTGAGGACGCTGAGGTCAAGGGCCACCATGTTGCTGCTGATGGAAACCGTGAACAGTACCCACCACTTATAGGAATCCTTTTCTTGAAACGAAAATCTTCTCATAGACATTATGTCCAAGTCAATTGAGATCGCGATAGAGACGCTCGAGATACCCCACTGACTGGTTCAGTACCGTCTCTATGATGATATACCATATCTCCGATGGTGGATTCTCTTGAAGATCTCAAGCAAGTTGCCTGACTCGACATCAGAAACGTCCAGATCGTAGAGATCTCGAATCCTCTCGCGGATGTCTCTCATCCAAGCCAGTAAAATCAAAGAGGCTGGATTTATCTGTGATCAGATACTCTCCTGGTTCGAAATCGAAAATTCTCTTCATGAAGTCTTGGGAAATCTCAAGAAACATGTCGGCACCCGTAGTGGGTGCAAACTCAATCTTCTTCCCCTTGAAAGGCCCGCTTGGGATAACTCTGTCGTCTTCGTTCATAGGACTCTCTTACTGCTCTGAATAACGGAAATGAGTGGCAACCGCTGCCGGTGGCCCCACCAACAGGTGGGTTGTCCATTGAAAGCGGTCGGTTGAAATGAATGGTTACGCACCCTTCTGATACTGTGGAGCGTACCAATCTATAACCCGCCTAATCATTTTTTGATATGATGTATGATGCTTTTGTGCTTCTTTCTTAAAAAACGCCACACTCGATTTTTTCAAGGAGATTGTTATCTTAAAAATTCCTTCTTTAAAGTCCAACTGATCCTAACTCCATTTCAAAGCTGGCCGTTTTGCAGCAAGAGCGCAATCTCTCAGATACAGGTTGATAAGGTTTTGGTAAGGTATCCCCAGTTCTTCGGCCATCCCCTTGAAATAATCAATCGTCGAAGTTTCGAGGCGGATTGTAATCTGCTTTTTCAGCTTGCCTCCGTACGGATTCGGTTTAGCCTTTGAGGAGTCATATTGTTTTCGCATACGTCACTCCTTGTAGAAGCTTTGTTCGTACTTGGTTGCTTTTCTCGTAGAGATAATACGAATCTCTTCGACTTCTTTATAATAACAGTGACATACCACCAGTAACCTTAGGTGGCTAATTCTGCCAAGAATGAAGAAATGATTCTCTTCAGCTGAATGGTCTGGATCGGCAATCAACTTAGGATATTCATCGTAGAATACTGTCTGCGCTTCTTCAAAAGAAACTCTATGTTTATTCGCAATGTTTTTCTTCCGATCTCAAACAAAACGAATAATGCTCATATAATTATAATATAATTCAAATTAGGTAAACCACTGGTTTTACCAGTGCGACTTGAAAGGTTTGACCGTTGAGCATAACATCCTCCCGTGGCTTGATGAGAAAAGCAAACGGCACAGGAGGATGTTATGACAGAAGATTATCAGGGTTATCAAAGTCTATCCCATTCCAAATGGGACTGCAAATACCATGTGGTGTTTATAGCCAAAAAGGGACGTAAAGTTCTCTTTGGGTAGGCACGACGCTACTTGGGTGAGATTTTTCACGCATTGGCTAGGCAGAAAGAGTGCCAAATTCTGGAAGGGCTTCTGATGTCCGATCATGTTCATATGTGTATTGCGATTCCCCCAAAGCATGCAGTGGTTTCGGTGATCGGTTTTTTGAAGGGGAAGAGTGCGATAGCCGTAGCAAGGCAGCTTTGCGGCAAGGACCGCAATTTCACGGGAACACATCTTTGGGCTCGGGGATATGCGGTATCTACGATTGGATTTGAATTGGAGCAAATCCGCCGATACATCCGCGATCAGGGGGAAGCGGATGGATCAGGAGAGCAGCACTAAATGTCGTTAACTAAAGCGCGCTTTAGCGCGACGTTTAGCTAATGGGACGACTGCCTTTGAAGCAGCCCCACTCATCAAGCCACCCGCTTTGCGGGGGGTGTCTGACTACCTCCTCAGTGATAATCAACAATTTCAACCTGCTCTGCGTTAGCATTACGCCACTCAAAACAAATACGAAACTGGTTGTTGATGCGGAATAAGCTGCGTGTGGGCGGGATGAGATAAACTTCCGAAACCGGAAAACTCTCTGGGACAAGACTTAAAATCCTAAACGGCGCGGAATCCCCTGCGTCAGCTTCATGCAGGGTTTATGCGGCGGCATTTCATTCAAATCCAACCTGTTCGTTATTGAGATCGATAAGGCATATTTGTTTGAATCCCGAACTTGCCAGACAAGAGCCCATAGACGATATACCGATTGCTTCCTACACCAAATCCGCGATTCATGCACTTAGCCTGAAACCATTGCATGTACGAGACAGAACAGGGGCGGCAACTTTCCAATGGATGAACCGTCATGGAGAGTGAGATACTTCCTCTCCATTTCACGTGGTGTAAGATGCTCGACAATCTCATAACCCCTTTTTGATTTTGGTAGAACATGTCAAACATTGATTCCAGAGGTAGGTGTTTTTATTAACCGTCCCATAATAGAACAGATGAAAAAAAACTCCCTCGCCCGCCTTGGCGGGAGAGGGTGGGGGTGAGGGTGGAACCGATGAGTTACCCCTCACCTGAATCCTCTCCCCTGAGGGGAGAGGAAGATTAATCTGATGTCTTCTGATAAGATGTCCATACTAATTTGAGACTGTTAATATATCTCTAGGGATAGTTTGAGGAGGTTTGGGTTTTGTGTTATTTATAGAAACGAATGGGCCGAATGATACCGAATCTAACGAATGATATAGAATTGAATTAAAAAAATTCGATTTATTCGCTACCATTCGTTCTATTCGATCATAGAGGAAAGATGGTTTTTGTATTGGGTATTGATATTGGTTCAGCCTCATCAAAAGGGATCGCCCTAGGTGGTCACCTAGATAATCGGGGACCTCTGAGTTCTTTTGAGTGTCCCTCCGGAGGAGATTTCAAGCTCACGGCCGACAAGATAAGAAAGGAGTTACTTTCCCAGGCTGGGAGACCAGCAGGGGGTATTTCCCGGACTGTCGCTACCGGATATGGATCAAAACTGGTGACCTTCGCAGATGAAGTCAAGCCGGATATCGTCTGCCATGCAAAAGGTGTTTCTTCTCTTCTCCGCTCTGTAAGGACTATCATTGACGTAGGGGATCTTTATACGAGGGTCCTCCGTATCGATGGTAAAGGAAGTGTGCACAATTTTTTAATGAGTGGAAAGTGTGCCGGAGGAAGTGGCAGAATCCTTCAAGTCATTGCCAAAGTTCTCCAGGTCAAGGTGGAAGATATTGGTGAATTGTCTTTAAAATCTAAAAAGAGAGTTGAATTTAATACTGGATGTGCTGTTTTTGCGGAGTCAGAGGCGATCTCCCGACTCTCCCAAGAGGTCAGAAAAGAAGACCTTCTGGCAGGCATACACAGAGCTCTTGCAGCCCAGATCAATAGCCTGGCAGAGAGAATGGGTGTGGAACA
>Ga0299912_10003677_pt1 | contig 12527 bp, 11 predicted proteins | sample RVTome_2_FD_207667 | JGI IMG/M metagenome (GOLD analysis project Ga0299912, IMG submission 207667) | Soil microbial communities from uranium-contaminated site in the Upper Colorado River Basin, Wyoming, United States - RVT95D214 (version 2) ... | reverse complement strand
AGTTGACCGCTATACAGAAAGGGTGGAAGAGCGAAAAAGTGGAGCACATAAAAAAGCCGGCATATCGCCGGCTGTTTTTATTTGGCGTCCCCAAGGGGATTCGAACCCCTGTTACTGCCGTGAAAGGGCGGTGTCCTAGGCCTCTAGACGATGGGGACATCAACGGGTTGGCGCAACGTTGCGCGATTAAGTGGTGGAGCTAGGCGGGATCGAACCGCCGACCTCTTGCATGCCATGCAAGCGCTCTCCCAGCTGAGCTATAGCCCCGAAAAGCGAAGGGCACATTTTAGTGATATTCGCCTCGGTGTCAAGCGTGTTGACCGCCTCCCCGGCCGGCGGATTTCAGGGCGGTGCGAGGGCCTAACGGCTATGCAAAAAGAGCGCATACGAATTCATCAGAAAGATTGAAAACAAGAAGATGCTCACCCAACCCACCGCCCTGAGGACACGGGTCTTGGGCCGGTAGATCACTCCAACAACCACCGCCCCGGTCATCATGACGGCGGAGAACGCCGAGACCGCGTGGATCGGCGAGATGGCGGAGAACAGCGGGCCGGGTGCATACAGCAGATCGTCGATCGCCAGGATCACGATGTCGAACAGGTTGCTGCCAAGCAGATTTGCGATGGACATATCGACGGCGCCGAGGCGCAGGGCGGAGACGCTCACCACCAATTCCGGCACCGAGGTGGTCGCAGCGACGAGCAATGTGCCGACAAAGCTCTGGTGCCAGTCCATTTGCACGGCGATCTCCTTGGCGACGAACGGCAGAAAAACCCCGGCCGCCACGACAAACAGCGCCGCACCGCAAAAGCGCGCTATCGCATGCCCGAGAGTCGTGTTGGGATGGCGGTTCGATTCGTTCCCGGTAGCCGCCGCGTTCAACTGCGTTTCATACCGATACACGCTGCTCATGGCAATGAGGTAGAGCAAGACGATCACATAACTATAAATGCCCACAGGGCCGACTGCCATGCTGGAACCATTGCTCGCGATCAGGATGCTGAAACCGACGAACCCGATCAAAACGATGCCGAACCCGGCGCTGAGGATGTGGCCATGGCTGGCCCGCGCGTAGAGGGGTTCACCGCGCTGCATGAAATCGAGGATGACGAGAATGCTCAGGTTGAAAACGCAGCTTCCGAGGATGTCGCCGGCCGCGATCTCGGGCGCCGCTGCGATGGTCACCGAACTGATGCCATTGACCAATTCAGGCAGCGAAGTCACCAGAGCCAGGAGAATGAAGCCAATCCAGGAGCCGCCCAGCCCGGTTTTCTCGGCAATGACATCGCCGTATACCGAAAGCTTCACGCCCGCGACGCCGATCACGGCCAAGCAAACACCGAACTCCAGCCATACGAGTAACGGCGAATTCGCCATGGCGATATCGGCGAGAAAACCGGTTGCATCCTGCATCGCGGCATCGGAAGCAGGCGCTAGTCTGCTTCCTGGCCCTCGATTTTGGCCCAGGAATCGCGCAGGCTGACGGTGCGGTTGAAGACCGGCCTGCCGTCGGCTGAGATGCTTTCGTCGCGGCAGAAATAACCTTCGCGCTCGAACTGGAAGCCATCGCCCGGCCCGGCGCAGGCCAGGGCCTGCTCCAAGCAACAATGGGTCAAGGTGCGCAGGGAGTCGGGATTGATGTGCGCCTTGTAGTCCTTGCCATCCTTCGAGGCATCCGGTGTCGGGTGGCTGAAGAGCCGGTCGTAGAGGCGCACCTCGGCCGTCACGGCGTGGGCGGCTGAGACCCAGTGAATGACACCCTTGATCTTGCGACCCTCCGGGTTCGCGCCGAGGGTGGCGGGATCGTAGCTGCAACGCAGTTCGATGATCTCACCGTGAGCGTCCTTGATCACCTCGTCGCAGCGGATCACATAGGCATTGCGCAGGCGCACTTCGCCGCCGGCGACAAGGCGTTTGAATTTCTTGTTAGGCGCCACTTCCTGGAAGTCGTCACGCTCGATGTAGATTTCGCGCGCGAACGGCACCCTGCGCTTGCCCATGGCCGGGTTCTGGGGATGATTGTCGGCCTCCAGTTCCTCCACCCGCCCTTGCGGATAGTTCTCGATAACCACCTTCAGCGGGTGCAGCACGGCCATGCGGCGCGGGGCGTGTTCGTTGAGATTCTCGCGCACGCAGTTTTCCATCACGCCCATCTCCACGACGTTGTCCGCCTTGGTAACACCGATGCGATTGCTGAAATCGCGGATGGCGGCCGCGGGATAACCGCGGCGGCGCATCCCGGCGATGGTGGGCATGCGAGGGTCGTCCCAGCCTTCCACGTGCCCCTCCTCCACCAGCTCCGTCAGCTTGCGCTTGCTGGTGACGGTGTATTGCAGCGACAAGCGCGAGAACTCGATCTGCTGCGGATGGCAGGGCACGTCGAGCTGATCGAGGAACCAGTCGTACAGCGGCCGATGGTCTTCGAACTCCAGCGTGCAAATGGAATGCGTAATGCGTTCCAGTGCATCGGAGATGCAGTGGGTGTAGTCGTACATCGGATAGATGCACCACTGCGTGCCCGTCTGATGGTGAACGACGCCGTGGCGAATGCGGTAGATGGCCGGGTCACGCAAATTGATGTTAGGCGAGGCCATGTCGATCTTGGCGCGCAGCACGCGGGCGCCGTCGGGGAATTCACCGGCACGCATGCGCGCGAACAGGTCGAGATTCTCTTCGATGCTGCGGTTGCGGTACGGGCTGTCTTTGCCCGGCTCGGTGAGCGTGCCGCGGTATTCGCGCGTCTGGTCCGCGGTCAGGTCGCAGACGTAGGCCTTGCCCTGTTTGATGAGGTCCACGGCGTAATCGTGCAGCTTGCCGAAATAATCCGAGGCGTAATAGAGCCGGTCGTCCCAATCGAAGCCCAGCCACTTCACGTCCTCTTGGATGGCGCGCACGAAGTCGATGTTTTCCTTGTGCGGATTGGTGTCGTCGAAGCGCAGGTTGCAGGTGCCGTGGTAATCGCGCGCGATGCCGAAGTTCAGGCAAATCGACTTGGCGTGGCCGACGTGCAGATAGCCGTTCGGCTCCGGGGGAAAGCGCGTGGCGACGCGCCCCTCGTTCTTGTTCGCCGCCAGATCGGCATCGATGATCTGGCGAATGAAATTGGTGGGTGCCTGTCCTTCGGTTTCGCTCATGCCATCCACTCCAGTTAGTTTGCGTCTGCGCGTTGGCGGATAAAATCCAACGCCTTGTCGATGCGCCGCAGGCTGGCCGCGCGTCCCACCAGTTTCAGCGTCACGTCGATGCCTGGCGAGGCGGCCCGCCCCACCACCGCGACGCGCAGCGGCTGCGCCACTTTGCCCATGCCCAGCCCCAGGGCCTCGGAGACGATCTTCACGCTCTCGTGCAGGGGCTCCGCTTCCCAATTCGTCAACGCGGCCAGAGCCTCGCGCATCTTCGCCAGCGGCTCCAGCGCCGCGGCGGTCAGATGTTTCTTGGCCGCCGCCTCTTCATAGTCGTCAAAGTCTCTATAAATAAAGGCGCTGATCTCGGCCATCTCCACCAGAGTCTTGGCGCGCTCCTTCTGCGCCCGCACCACGTCGAGAATGTCCGGCCCCTCGGCGGGATCAATGCCCAGCTTGCCTAAGTGGTAGCTGAGGTGATGGGCGATGTGAGTCTCGTCCGCGGCCATGATGTATTGCTGGTTCAGCCACAACAGCTTGTCGGGATTGAAGGTGGACGCGGCGCCGTGCACTTTGTGGATGTCGAAATACTCGATCATCTCGTCCACCGAAAACACCTCCTGGTCGCCGTGAGACCAGCCCAGACGCACCAGATAATTCAGCAAGGCCTCAGGCAGAAAGCCCTCCTCCCGATACTGCATGACACTCACCGCGCCGTGGCGCTTGGAGAGTCGCGAGCCGTCCTCGCCGAGAATCATGGGCACGTGGGCATAAATCGGCGGCTGGGCGCCGAGGGCGCGCAGCATGTTCATCTGGCGCGGCGTGTTGTTCAAATGATCGTCGCCACGGATGACGTGCGTGATCTTCATGTCCCAATCGTCCACCACCACGGTGAAATTGTAAGTGGGCGTGCCGTCGCTGCGGGCGATGATGAGGTCGTCCAGCTCGGTGTTCTGAAACACCACCTTGCCCTTGATGAGGTCGTCCACCACCACCGCACCGTCCACGGGATTCTTGAAGCGGATCACCGGCTCCACCCCCTCGCGCGCCGCAGTGCGTACCCGGCAGCGGCCGTCGTAACGCGGCTTCTCCTTCTTCGCCATCGCCTCCTCGCGCATGGCCTCGGTCTCTTCCTTGGTGCAATAGCAGCGATAGGCCAGGCCCTTGTCCAGGAATTGCTGGATCACCTCTTTATAACGGTCGAAGCGCTTGGTCTGATAGAACGGCCCCTCGTCATACTCCAAGCCCAGCCAGGTCATACCCTCCAGAATGGCGTTTACCGACTCGATGCTCGACCGCTCCAGGTCCGTATCCTCGATGCGCAAAATGAAACGGCCGCCGTGCTTGCGCGCGTGCAGCCAGGAATAAAGGGCCGTGCGGGCCCCGCCAATGTGCAGATAACCGGTGGGACTGGGCGCAAAACGGGTTCGCATGGTTCGGGTGGCTCACTGGCTAACGGAAAGGATGGGTATTGTAGCAAGCCACCACGAAAAGGGGAGTGACGGTCACGGAGGCCCCGTGTCGATTGACGACCGAAGCCGATCTTCGTAGAATCGCCGCTCGTTTTTGCCAAAGCACGGCGACGGGCGATTAGCTCAGCGGGAGAGCACTGCCTTCACACGGCAGGGGTCACTGGTTCAATCCCAGTATCGCCCACCAATTCTTTCAGACACTTAAAACCCAACCCGCAGCTCTTCCCTCACGGTTTGGGACATTTCCGGGACAAACCAGAAACACCCTCGGTGTTGTGTCTCGGCCCCTCATGTTGCTCCTTCCCCTATTCCCACTGGCCTGAGCGTAGGTCCGATTAACGCAGCGTAATCGGACGAATGGGATACTCATATAAATTCCAATACCCACCGTTTCATGATCTTGTGGCGACAGAATCTTTCTGCGAATTGTGCGGTGACGCGGATGATGGTTGTTGAAGATGGCCAACATGCGTCCGATTACGCTGCGCTAATCGGACCTACGCGGGCTGGTGAAATTGAAGCCTTCCTTCCTCCAAAATTGCAGATCAGTATCGGTTGTGCACCGACACTTCGGACAAACAATTATGGCGTAATCTAGGCTTTTGTCCCTAACACGCATTTCCATCACAGGCGCCGTCAGTTCCAGCCTTCCCTTTCGAGGGCCAGTAGTAAGTCGTTTTGCAAAGGCGTGTCCGCACTCACAATTCAGGTAGTGCTTTGGCCTCCGCCCCGGCACGAACTCGCATAAAAAGAAGGAAAGCGTTCAGAAACGCGATGATTTCCGTCTTGATGTGCAGCATGTAGTCAAGTGCGTCGGTGCGGTTCCCTCCGACAAGTATTGATGGCCTGTCGAAATCTAGGATTGAATTGATGGCATGAGATTGGACTTGCCTACCAGTAGTGCAAAAGTTCTGATAGCCCCGGAGGTTAGAGTAGTGAGCGTAGTTGTCTCGAAGTTCGATAAAATCGTCAATCCATCTCTGCTTATGGTCGCTGATAAGCTGAATGAGCTCCGCTTTCCTTGCAATGTGGCTATTATTCCGCACTGACTTGATCAGTCGTGTCCCCTTATCGGAAAACTGCTTGAGATTGTCGTAGAAGCGATAAGAGTAGAGCGGCACAAGCTTATCCAGCACCCCCTTTGCTAGGAGCAGAAACGACTTGAAGTACGTAGAAAGATCGAACGCGTGAACCTCGATGACCACGTCGTCAGCTAGTTCCTCGGAAAGTGCATTGATTTCGGCTATGTAATTCGGCAACTCTGGCGTTCCATTTGCAAGCAAGTCCGCGTGTGATTCACTGAATTGCTTTACGACAAATGCCATCTCAGCATAGGCCTCCAATAGCACATTCTGAAGCTCGCTCTCCCGTTCATAGAGGAACGTCGAGCCGGCCGTGATGGCGTTGAGATCGTCGATGACGAATCCGTGAGCTGCACCCAAGAAAATAATTCGGTCTGAAGCGCTACCCATGAGGAGGTGTCCTGGTGGTTGGACGGATTTGAACAAAGACCATCTCTAGCAATCAAAATCAATGCTGGAAGAGTGTCAAGTCTGATAAATATCCTGTCAAGCCGGAACTGCTTGGTGGGTAGCGATGCTGAATGCCAGCCTTCGCCGGCATGACGGTTGGTTGGTTCAGCGATTCAAAACCTGCAAGTTGAAAACAAATTCCCGCTACCCCGTGCCGTACCGATCCTGCCCTTCTTGGATCTCCTGCTCGACATCGCGGACCTCGCGATACACCAGCGCGATTTCCGCGCCGCTGTTCACGGCCGCTTCGTCGATGACGCATTTCTCGACGTCGCGGTATGAAGGAAGATCGAACATGGTTTTCTGCAACAGGGCTTCCATCACGCTGCGCAAGCCGCGGGCGCCGGTGCCGCGGGCGAGGGCCTTCTTGGCGATGGCGACCAGTGCGTCTGGGGTGAATTCCAGATCGACGTTGTCGTAGCGGAACAGTTGTTGATATTGCCGCGCCAAAGCATTCTTGGGTTCGGTCAAGATGCGCACCAGGGCCGCTTCGTCGAGTTCTTCGAGGTAGGTGATGACGGGGAAGCGGCCGATGAACTCGGGGATGAGGCCGAAGTGTTTGAGGTCTTCGGGACTCGTTTCTTTATACACGGCACGATCGGGTTTCTTCTCCGCTGTGGATTGATGCGTGGCATGAAAGCCGATGGTTTTTGTCTCGGGCTTGAGTCGCCGTTCCAACAATTTATCCAACCCCGCGAAGGCGCCGCCGGCAATGAATAAAATATTGCGCGTGTCGATGACGGGCGTGTCGTTGTTGTCTTTACGGCGGCCCTTGTCGGTCAACTTTACCTGCGTGCCCTCCACCAACTTGAGCAGGGCCTGTTGCACGCCCTCTCCCGACACATCGCGTGTGCCGTGCGAAGACTCGCCGCGGCGCGCGAGCTTGTCCACTTCGTCGATGTAGACGATGCCCCACTCCGCCAGCCCGACGTTGCCCTCGGCGGCGTCTAACAGTCGATAGAGGATCGTGTCCACGTCGTCGCCCACGTAACCCGCCTGGGTCAGCGTGGTGGCGTCGGCGATGACGAAAGGCACGCCGACGATTTTCGCCAGCGTGCTCGCCAGCAGGGTTTTGCCAGTGCCGGAGGGACCAAGCAAGAGAATGTTCGACTTGTCGATTTCCGCCTGCGACTCGCCCATGTTCAAGCTCGCATCCTTGCTCTCGGCCACCAGGCGCTTGAAATGGTTATAGACCGCGACAGACAGCGCCTCTTTGGCGTACTCCTGACCGATCACATAATTATCGAGCAGCACTTTCAACTCGCGCGGGATGGGTGGCTTTTTCAACGGCTTGGTGGCGGCCCGGCGGCGGCCCCAACTGCTGATGACCTGGTTGGCAAGACGCGCACACGACTCGCAGATATGGCCGTTGAGACCGGCGATCATCGGCGTGTCCGGCGTCTGTTCGGCGGCGCAAAAGGAACAGCGGACTGCATTTTCAATGGTCATCTGTCTTTCCCTCTCAGTGGTTCCAGCCAGGCCTTTTGACACGCGCGACGGCGGCGCTGTTCAAGGATTTGGCGGATGCGTTGTTCCGCCTTCTCCAGCGACACCAGTCGTCCTTCATGAATCTTTTCGCAGAGCAAAATGTGCAAGCCCACTTCGGTTTCGATGACGTCGCTCACCTCGCCTTCCGCGAGTTTAAACAGGGCGGCATCCAACTGGGGATAGAGTTCGCCGCGTTTGACATCGCCCAGCAGGCCGTCCTGAAACGCCGTGGGACATTCCGAATGTTCGCGCGCCAGCGCCGCGAAACGCTTGGGCTTATGGCGCGCCTTGTCTGCATACTCGCGGATGCGCTTGCGGGCCGCTTCCGGCGTGTTCTCGGGAAAATCGGGATTGATGGTGACGAGGATGTGCCGGGTCGTGCGTTTTTCCGGCAAGACGAAACGTTGCTTATGCAGCTCGTAAAAGATGCGCACGTCCACGTCGCTGATGAGCGGGCTGCGCGCCGCCACTCGCTCCATCACGGCGTCGAACAAAAGCTCGCGCTGCAAGGCAGCGCGCAGCGTGGACTCGTCGAGTCCGTTTACTCCCAGTTCATGCAGAAAATTTTCACGGCTCGGATAACGGCCGGCGATTTCCGCCACCGCCTCGTCCACTCTGCCATCGGCGATCACAACATCCCTTGCCTCCTCGGTGGACAACACCAGAGACTCCAGGGCGTAGGTCTTGTCGGCGCGTTTCAAGGCCTCCTGAAATTGGCGCTCGTCGAGATCGGGCAAGCTTTTCGCAAAGCCCTCGGCCGCGCCGCGAAAGAGATGGTAGGCGAATTCCGCCGGTTTCGCCGGCAGCTTTTTGGCCTCAAGCCCCGTCATCGCATTCGCTCTCGTGCAACGCCTGTTCCGCGCGGGGCATCAGCTCCAGCGCAGACTCGGGCACTTGCAGCGTGCGTCCGGGGAAGCGCACGTGGTATTGCACGCCGCCGGGCATATCGCGCAATATTTTCAATACTTCCCCTTCGGCATCTTTTTCGACAATCACTTCACCATTGATGGCGAGCGCTTTATTGCTCAGCACTTTGTCGCGAAACTCGAAACGGCTTGGCGTCCACGGCTCGTCATCGCCGATGAGTTCCTCTTCACGACAACCGACCATCTTGTCCTCATCCAAAAAATGCACCGAGTAGATGATCTGGTCCTGCAGAAAGGTACCCACGCTCTGCACATGGCCGAGGCTGCCGCGACGCACGAGGAGATCACCGATTTCAGTGCCCGGAAAAGTGCCGTCATTGCGCACGTTGCGTATCAAGCGCACCACTCTGCCGATTTCGAAACGTGGTTGCATGGCTTTTCCTACTTTAAGTTCGTGATGGGAACGAAGACTTGTTGCGGCTCATTCATGCGAAAGACCTTGAACACCTTCTCGGTGGCCGCATCGGATTTCACGAAGTCCTCGTAAGCGCCGCGCAGCAAATCCGCGTACAGATTGAACAGTGCCTTTTCGTCCGTGGGCGGCGCTTCAATCTCGGCGATGTAATTGTGAAACCGTTGCAGTATGTGCAGACGATTGACATGCACTACCGACGGATCGTACTCAATGCCGAAATAATTCATAAAATCCTCGGCGCTGCTGAGTTCTTCCATATCAAGCTCCAAGTCTGTCTCATTCATCTTTATTTCCTCTTCGCTAATCTCTTCACAACTAATGACTGGCGGTAGCCAAGGTGGATTCGCTCTCGGCAGCATCCTGCTCAACGGATCCCTGTAGACTCCGATGCGCCATCTCGCGCAGAAAAGCGGAGCCGAACTGGTCATTGGCATCGAGTTCCGCCAACTTATCCAAACGCCTGGCCGCTTCTTCGAAGGCGCCTACTCTCATCAACAAATAACCGGACGCCTTCAATGCCAGGAGATAAAAGCGGATCAGCCCCATGGAAACCATCACGCCGTTGCCCACCTCCGACAAGCGCAGATCCTGCCAATCGACACGGAACCCCAACAGGCGGCCGGCAACTTTCAGCGCCCGCTCGGAGACCAGCAGGGCATCGTGGTAGCGATGCTGGTAGTAGTAATAACGGTACAGGGCCACCAGCACGCTGAGATGCTCCGGCTCAAGAAAATAACCGCGCATCAGCAAGACTTCGCTTTCGACGCCGGGATAGGACTCCGCCGCCTGTTTCAATAGTCCTGCCACCTCGCTCGAAAGCGGGGCATCGAAATACAATTCCTGCCCTTCAAAATCCAGAAAATCCACGGTTTCTTCCTCTTAGTAAGCCTTAGCCGGTCTTGCGCAAAATGGTTTTATCCTTGGGCGATTCCGTTTCGCAGACGTCCTTCGCCTCGCAGTCTTCACATTCATCATCCAGCTTGGCGCCGCCCGGCAGGCAGCCGCCCATGCCGACCTGCTGTTCCAGCAAGCGGATGCGATCCAGAAGACAGTTGATGGCGCCGGCCACCGGATCGGGAATCAGATGATGATTGAGGTCCACGCCATAGGGATTGAGGTCGCCCTTCTTGTGGTTTTGCACCACCTTGGCGGGAATGCCCACCACGGTGCGATGTGCGGTCACGTCTTTGATCACCACCGAGTTCGCGCCGACCTTCACGCCGTCGCCGATGTTGATGGGGCCCAGCACCTTGGCGCCGGCGCCGACCACCACGCCGTTGCCGAGCGTCGGGTGACGTTTGCCGTGGCTCCAGGAAGTGCCTCCCAATGTCACGCCGTGATAAAGCGTAACGTCGTCGCCCACCTCCGCTGTTTCACCGATCACCACGCAGGAGCCGTGGTCGATGAAAAAGCGGCGGCCTATCTGCGCGCCGGGATGAATGTCGACGTTGGTCCAGATGCGCGCGACATAAGAGAGCAAGCGCGCGAGATATCGCCAGTTGCGGCGCCAGAGCCGGTGCGCGACGCGGTGCAGCAGCAAGGCGTGCACGCCGGGATAGGTGGTCAACACTTCCAGTGTGGTGCGCGCCGCGGGATCACGCTGAAATACGCAGGCAACGTCCTCGCGCATTTGCGACCAATAACCCGGCAACCGTACCCGTTCGTGTTTCTCTTGCAACAGTATCGTGTCCATCTGGTTTGCCTCTGGTTTACCTCTGGGGCCGTTACTGTAAGACGCGCTTTTCCGTGTCGCCCGCCACCACGCCATAGAAACGTTTCAAATCGCTGTGATCGGGAGTGCGCTTGGTGCTCGTCACGTAGCGGCGGATGTGGCCGAGAATGTGTTCCGCTTCGATGTGGGTCAGCGTCAAACCTAATTGGCTATAGGCGAGCAGCACCGAGGTCGTGCCGGAGTGCTTGCCTAACACCAATTCATGACTGCGCCCGATCTCGGCGGGATCGATGCCCTGGTAGTTGAGCGGGTCCTTGATGAGGCCGTCCACATGAATGCCCGCCTCATGCGTGAAGGCGCCGTCGCCCACCAAACATTTTTGCCAGGGAACAGGGCGTCCCGAGGACTCCGACACCAGCTTGGACAGACCGGAGAAATTTTGTAGCTCGACGTCCGTTTGCAACGAATAGAGATGCTTGAGCCCCATCACGACCTCTTCCAACGGCGCGTTGCCGGCGCGCTCGCCAAGGCCGTGCACCGTCGTGTTGACATGGGTGGCGCCGCCCATCACAGCAGCCAGCGAGTTGGCCGTGGCCAGACCCAGATCGTTATGCGCGTGCATTTCCAACTGCAAATCGCAGGCGCCGCGCAGGCGCTGCATCAGCTTCATCAACCCGAACGGCTCCATCACGCCGAGGGTATCGGCAAAACGAAAGCGCCGGGCGCCGGCGGCTTGCGCGGTCTCGACGACTCGCAGAAGAAAATCCATGTCGGCGCGCGAAGCGTCTTCGCCGCCGATGCAAACATCGAGCCCCATCTCCAGCGCCGCGGGCACATGGCGCTGGATTTCGCGCAACACCCAATCACGGTCCTTGCCCAGCTTGTTGCGGATTTGTTGATCGGAAACGGGAATGGACAGATCCACCATGTCGACGCCCAGCCCCGCGCACTTCTGCAAGTCGTCGCTGCGCATCCGGCACCACACCAGCAGCCGCGCATCGAGGCCGAGATCGGCAATGGAGCGAATGGAGATCTGCTCTTCCTCACCCATGGCCGGCACACCCACTTCCAGTTCGGGAACGCCGATGTCGGAAAGATAACGGGCGATGCGCAACTTTTCGTCGAGGGTGAAAGCCACTCCCGCGGACTGCTCCCCGTCTCTGAGGGTGGTGTCGTCGATGATGATGGTGCGGGTCTCGTTGTTCATGTCGGCGGCTTTCCAAGGGTTCTATCTGAGGTAGTGCAACCGCCGTGCCAGAGATTAAGCCACGCAATTTCAACAAGTTACATACACCCTCATTGTGCGTTGTCGCATTCGCTACAGCCCTGTTTCTCGAATATGTACGGCTGGCGACAAAGCAAAAAAAAGCCACCCGGGAGAGGGGTGGCAAAGAAGGAGTTCCTACTGGCAACCTGAGAGGGGGTATCCAGGCACCGACAAATCTCCTTGTGCGACAGTCATGCGTAGGCAGGGGCAAACATCTTTTCCGGCTCCGTGACCGGTCCGTTCTCGCCCCAATAGGGCGACAGCTTGCGCAATTGCGCGATGATCGGCGGCACGGCGGCGATGACCTTCTCCACTTCTTCTAACGTGTTGTAGCGAGACAGCGACAACCGAATCGAACCATGGGCCGCAGTGTAGGGAATGCCCATGGCGCGCATCACGTGCGAAGGTTCCAGAGAACCCGAGGTGCAGGCCGAGCCGCTGGAGGCGGCGATGCCTTGTTTGTTGAGCAGCATCAGGATCGCCTCGCCTTCCACAAACTCGAAGGCGATGTTGCAGGTGTTGGGCAGGCGATTGCTTGGATCGCCGGTCACGAAGGCGTGCGGCACAACATTCATGATGCCCTGCTCCAGGCGATCGCGCAGCGCGGCGACCTGGGTGTTTTCGTAGGCC
>Ga0299912_10003676_pt1 | contig 12528 bp, 4 predicted proteins | sample RVTome_2_FD_207667 | JGI IMG/M metagenome (GOLD analysis project Ga0299912, IMG submission 207667) | Soil microbial communities from uranium-contaminated site in the Upper Colorado River Basin, Wyoming, United States - RVT95D214 (version 2) ... | reverse complement strand
AAAGCCTGCATGCCAGCAGCCGCCGGGTCAGCGGCAACCCCATGTGATTGAAGTTCTTTAATCGCTGTCCAATCGCTGACAACCAATCCGTTAAAGCCCCATTGGTTTCTTAATACGGACGTCAGAAGTTGTTCATTTGCATGCATAGGCACGCCGGCAATTTCGTTAAATGCGCCCATTATGGTAGCTACCCCAGCTTTAACAGCTGCATGAAAAGGTGGAAGGTAGACTTCAAAGAGTGTTCTATCGGAAATGTCAACCGTATTGTAATCCCGTCCTCCCTCTACCCCTCCGTAGGCCGTGAAATGTTTAGCGCAAGCCAGTAGAGTATTCTCGTCATCAAGTTTATCCCCTTGAAAGCCTTTAACTCGCGCAGCAGCGATCATCGATCCAAGAAAAGGGTCTTCTCCCGAACCTTCTACAATTCTTCCCCAACGAGGATCTCTGGCAATATCCACCATAGGCGCAAAAGTCCAATGAATACCTGAAGAGGTAGCTTCAACAGCTGCAGCCCGAGCTGTTTTTTCGATAGTTTCAAGATCCCAGCTGCACGCCTCTGCCAGGGGGACAGGAAAAATGGTTCTCCAACCATGAATCACATCAAAGGCAAATAATAAGGGAATGCCTAATCGTGATTCTTCCACGGCAATTTTTTGAAGCTCCTTTGTATTTTTCACCCCATAAATTCCTAAAAATGAGCCGATTTTTCCATCCCGAATCATTTTTTCATATACAGTCTTAAAAGAATTATCCTGAGCAGACCAAGGCCAATGGAACATATTTAATTGACCAATTTTTTCTTCAATAGTCATTATTGACAGTAAAGAGTCAATAAAATGATCTGGATTTGACTCTTGGAGTGGATCAGAATACAATTTTCCATAAGGATAGAAAGTGGTGAGGAAGATGATACTTAAGCAGATAAACCAACTTTTACATATTTTCAACATTTTAGACATATGATTTCTCGCAGGTTTCTTTTTATCTGGACAAATAATCATTATTTAAAAATATAGCAAAATCAAAGAATTTCAGTAGGGGATAATTTTATCAGCCTCTGATATTTTGGATTAGCTCATTCTACTCTATAATTATCGTTGCTGGAAATTCAGAGAAATAAAAATAATCCAGATCATATTTAGCAATTTTTTGACCGTTCACTAATACAGATCTTATTTTTTCTCCCCAGAAATTTTTCAATTTAAACTGACCAGCCGGGACATTTACATCTCCCCATACTTTAACCTGATAACTATTTTCTTTTTTTATGATTGAATAGTCTATATTCCCATAATAGGTTGGAAGGTTGTTCACTTCGATGCTAGATGGATAATCAAACCAGGAAGCGTTTAAACCAGCTCCGATAACCAGGGATTGATCGGATTCATCCTCATAAACAAAAAATGATCTGGCAGCATTGATGAAATCAGATCCTACCCAGGTGTGCGGCAGGTCGCCAATGAAACCAGGCGTTCGATAACCTTTTCGTACTACTTCAGTCCATTGATTCCAGCCATTGGGTCGCTGATCTTTGAAGAAGAACTCCATCAATTGATGGGCCCGTTCTGGTTGATTCAAATAAATAAAAGATCCAATCAACCGGACTTCATATGGGGTATAATCTTTCCAGTTAAAAGCGGGATCTAACCTGTTGGTAAAATAAGTAAAATAACGGTCAAAAGTATTTTGCCCAAACTGTTGTGGTAGGTTATTCAGTTCATTGCAGGGAGAGAGGGCTATGGTTGTGGAAGTCGCATCGAAATCGCCAAGTTCAGCACACCCTGGTATATAATCAATTCCAGTTCGTGTTATTGCCAATGTAATAGAATGATATAGATTTCTTTGAAAATTGTCTCGCAGGTAAATAAATCTTTCCTCATCAGCCCGCTCTCCCAATAATCGGGCAGCAGCAACTGCATCTTTTAATCCTTTCAGAGCAAAAAAATTATCCCAATATGAATGCCGGGGTTTATCTGAATATCCTTCATGGCTGATCGATTCCGGCAATAAACCATACAGCGATTGCAGTGAATCATTCCCATTTTTATAGAAATCCGTTAACCGTTGATCCATTAAAAATTCCAGATAATTTACTGCCATCCTGATATGAGGATATTGTTCCCGCAGAAAAGTAGTGTCCCTGGTAAATTGGAAATATTGCATGATAGCGAAGATCAATTGCCCATGACTGTCATTTTCCGGAACCGGATCAGGACCCCGCCGGTCAACTACACAGGGGACTTTCCCATCAGCAGCCTGGAAGGTGCTGTACCATTCAATGAATTCCTTCACTTCTGGTTGAATACCCATTTTGAGTAATGCCGATGAAGTGAGAGAGCCATCGCGGATCCAGGATCTTTCATAAGAGCGCGAACCCGGTTGAATTCCTGGACCGTCCCGGTTAATCAGGATATAGGCCAAATTTGAACGGATACTATTAATGATGGATTGAGCTGATGGTGGAAGTTTGAAGCGAACCTGGCCTACCTTTGAATCCCAATAATCTGAAATCTCCGTTAATTTTTGCAAGTAAAAGTTCGATACAGAGTATTTATCTGAAAGTTCAGGAAATTGTTCATACTTTTCGTGAAATGGGACAGCCAGAAAAATCTCCTTAGAGCCACCAGCCGGAACCTCAATTTTATATTTTAATGCACCAGAAGCATGACCGAAATGATCTTTTACAGTTTGATGTTCCGGCAGCCGATTATCCTCCAGATAATCAGTTATGTCTCCCCCATCAAACTCAACTGCCCCAAAATCGCTTGGTTGAGATAAAAGGTAGATGGTTTTGTTTTGATTGACCTGAATCCTTTTTGTATCCTTGAAAAAATCAATGCTTTCTGTTCTAGCTACTCCACCGGGATTGTTCAAAAATTGCCAGGGAGAATTTACCTGAAATGGCCTGATGGCCAAATAAAGACTGCCAGAAAATCGTTTCTCCTTCAAATTGGTTAACTTATACCGGATAAAAAGGATGGAACTATCCGCTGCTCCGGTTGCAAAAGTCTGGATTGACAGCATAAAATCCAGGTTGGACCATTCCACTGTAGGAATGGGAAGGTATTCCTTTTCCAGAGTCTGTTTCAACTGGACATCATTCCAGGTTGTGAGATTCCCCTGATGGAAAAGAAAGGGTTCAATTGAGAAACAGTTTTTGTCGACCTCGATCATCCCTTCTTCATTAACAAGGGCTTCATCGTGGTCGTCATTAGCTCCCACAACCGTCCAATAGGATTGTTCATTATATAAATAGCGGGGAAAATGCCCGCGAGATTTTTCCGAGGCAATCGCTGAAAAAAAACTTTCCTTAGAATGTGAAAATTCAAGATTCTTTATTTCGATATCTTTTATAGCATATCCCAAGCTGCGGCTGCTTTTTAAAAACTTTATTTTGATAAACCGGGAATCAAAATCTTTCAGATAAATATAACTCCGGCCGCCTTTGCCTGAATTGACCTGATAAGCAGAGGTCCATTCTTTTTTATCATTGGATACCAGAACTTCGTACTCTGTGGCATAATCTAGACTGTCCCAGTCGATGATAAGTCCGCCAAACTCCCGGTATTTGGTAAAATCCATTAACAGAAATTGACTCTCGGGCTGTTTCTTGCTGCACCAGGAAGTTTGCGGATTTCTGTCAAGTAGATATTTGCAGGAATGTTTTTTATCACGGGTACTGCTTGCTTCACAAGTTGGTTCTGGAGGGTTGAGATCAGGTATTTCCAATGGTTCAAATACCAATTGATCCAGGTAAATAGTCCCCTTCCCTCCAGTGGCAGAAGCAATAATGAATTCAATTCGTTCCACTTTTCGAAGGGTCTTATCTATGGCAGGTCCCCAGGCAAAAGAAATATGACGTTTTTTAATGGTAATCTTTTTCCATTCCTTGGGAAATTCAAAATTTCTCTGATTCAACCACCAGACATTTTCACCACTGCTATCCAGGAGTTTGAATTCTAAGTTATTCTGAAGGGCGTTACCTTTCAGATAAAAAGAAAATTGAAAATTCTCAGGCAGTTCAACCGGCAAAATTTTTTGGATGCCGCCATATCCGGCACCGGTAGTGAAATCAAAATCTATTCTGATACCCGTTCCTGAATATCCCTCCAGTAATTGGGTTTGAATATTTACCTGATCTGAAGCAATGGTCTGCCAGCCGGCGAGGGAATTAAAAGCATCCAGGATCCGGGGTTGAGCAGCGAGAAAGTCAAACCCGTATATCAAAAAAACCAGTAGAATAATAGTTTGATTTCTTCTCATCATTTTTAAATCAATTAAGTGGTTTAAGCACTTTATTTAGTTTGACTGTGATGTCTTGAATCCTAAAATATCCAATCCTTTCTTGATTACCGGGTCTTGCATACAATAATTCCAAATTAGCTCACTGTGGTAATTCTCCAGCATAATGACAATAGGTCCCTGATCAATACCCAGATATTCGGTATCGAACCAGTTGGCAGTTAAATTAAAAGCATCCACAAACCCGTATTGATTCCACAAGCCTTTTACAGCAAAACGACGGAACATACTTTTTAATGTTGGGATAACTATCTCAGGTGCGAAAGGGAGTGAGGCAGCAACTGCATAAGGGGTGATAGTTCCATCATCAAAAAAAACATGGTTAGGTCCGGAAGTTCCCCGACCGGCATATCCATAAAATCTGAATTTATCAGTGTTATATTTTTCTCCAGGTCCATCACAGGCAGAAATACCCCAGGTGGTGGAATCGTAACCCACCCAGTTTAAGGGATTTTGAATAGCATATTCCCATTGAGTATAAACGGCACGACGGGAGTTTTCAAAATAATCTATTTCCTTCCTCAGCATATAATCATCCCGCAAATTTTTGAAATCTACAAAGAGATGGGAAAACTGATGTCCAAATAATGGAGGAAAGACAGCGTGGGCGAGGCCCGGATAAGGTTCTTCCCAGCGGTAAGTGCTCAACCATTGCTGATATGCACGTCTTGCGCCTTCATATCCGGATCCCGCTGCCAGTATATACATATACAGGGCTTCATTGTAGCCATACCAGCCTAAAGAATTAAATCCCTCTTCAGGGGTCCATCCCATAGAAATAGTCGAGGCGGAAATACCCGTATCCGGTAAGGTTGCCCAATTCCAGTCAATTCTAAAAGTGAGAGAATCAGCATACTGGCGAATTTGAATTTCGGTTTTATCGTCCCTGTTAAAATATTGGGCTGCGCATCTCATTCCAGCTATGAGCCAGGCAGTATCAATAGTCGATAATTCACAGTCCCATTCTCTTTTACCATTATCCATTTTTAAAAAATGGTAATAAAAACCTTTGTAACCGGTAACCTCTTTGGCGATGCTTTGGGGGGATTTTAGAAAAAATAAAATGGAAGTAAGGGTTAATTCGGCTGCTTTTTCACGACTAATCCATCCATGCTCAGCTCCAATTACCCACACCGGATAAGCAAAGCCGACGGCAGCAATGCTGGCGGGTGAATATGGAGTTGAACGATCTTTAACCAATCCATTGGCATGATTAATTTCATGTAAAAAATACAGAAAACTACGATATTGCAAAGTATCCAAAAATTGTTGATCAACTTGTAATAAGGAATAATTTTTTTTGAGTGGTAAATTGTTTGCTGGATCCTTCTTATTTTGGCAGGATAGCGAAACAAAATAAATGCATAAATACATCAATAGGAGAAGGATGATTTTGGGCATTTATCTTCCTTCAATCAGGATAATTTTAAAACCTTATTTACTGTGCCTGGTGCAGAAAGAATTCAAAAAAATCTTATGAATTGAATGCATTGCTATATCCCGGTTATGATCGCCTTCACTTCATGAGTACCTCCAGGTTGAGGAGGAATGATATTGCCTTTAATTTTCTTGCCATTAAGGAATAGTTCTTTAATACCCATGTTCAGATGATGTGGATTCTCAATTGAGATATGATAATCGGCTTTGCGGAATGTACGACGCAGTTCAATTTTAGGCCAGGCAGCGGGAATACAGGGATTCAATCTCAGACCGGCAACCGTAGCCTGTATTCCACAAATTGATTCAAAGGCAATAGTAAATAACCAGCTGGCTGAACCGGTATACCAGGTCCACCCTGCCCTGCCATAATATTCGGAATCCCGGCCATCGATATTTCCTGGTAATACGTAAGGTTCCGCTACATAACGCTCGACATTTTCGGTTGATTGCACAATTGGATTTAATTTACGGAAGATACGCGAAGCATCATCGGCCCTGCCTGCTTGAGCCAGCGCCATCACTCCCCAGGTGGCAGCATGGGTGTATACTCCGCCGTTTTCTCGCAAGCCAGGTGCATAACGGGTAATATATCCAATTTCCGGATCGGCCTTCCTGAAGGCGGGAGCTAAAAGTTGAAAACCATTATCGTTTTCTAAATATTTGGTAATAGCCTCAATGACTTTTATTTTTCGCTCCTCGTTTGCTACCCCCGAAAGAACTGCCCAGGTCTGGGACATTAAATAGATCTTGCAGTCTTCTTGTGAAGGATCCCCAATAGGAACACCATTATCCTTGGTAGCAGCTATATACCAGCTTCCATTCCAACCGTGAGTATTGATTGCATCCTTAAGCTTTTGTGCTCTTTGCTTATAAAGATGTGACTGTTGCAAGTTAGGGTGTGGACTGTATTTTTCCAGAATTTTGGCCCAACTTTCCAGGATCAGATATAAAAACATTCCCAGCCAAATACTTTCTCCTTTCCAATCCAGGCCCACTGCACTGAATCCGTCACACCAATCCCCTTCTCCGATCAAAGGAAGACCCCGGGGACTGAAACGATCCAGGACCACCTGAATCGCCCGCAGACAATGGTCCTGAAGGGTAGCATCGCCCTGGTCATAAAAGGGAACTTTTTCCAGCAAAGCCGAAAAATCACCCACCTCATCGAAATAGCGGGACAACATGTACGGAAGCCAGAGCAAGTCATCAGTCATCCGGGTGGGGAGTCCCTTTTCAGTTAAGGGGTGCCACCAATGCAACACGGTTCCATTATTAAATTGATGCCTGGCATTTAACTTGGCCTGGATCAGCATCCGCTGCGGTTCAAGCAGCAACCAGATCTGACTGGATTGGAGTTGATCGCGATAACCATAGGCACCAGATTGTTGATAATAGCCGGTTCTGGCTGACAAATGTCCAGAAAGGACTTGATATTTCAACCAGATGTTGGTCAATAAATCGAAGGAGGTGTCTGGTGTTTTCACCTGGACTCGGTTGATCAATGAATCCCAATATTTTTGAACATTAGATAATTCACGTTTCGCCTTTTTAATGCCGGCATATTTCTGGATATAGGTACTGACGAGAGATGTATCTTGATGTTGATGGTCGAATGGGATTGCTCCGAGTAAAAAAACAATTGATTTAGTCTGACCGGCCTGCAGCTGGATATTTATTGCTAGAGATGAGGCCGCGTCTAAAAATCGGCCGCTGGATCGGGTAAATTGTCCCGATTTTATGCCTCGTGGATTCTGATAACTACCCAATCTGCCTATTAAGAAATCTTTACTGGTATCCCAATCATTTGGCTTACTACCGGAGGTAAAAAAAGCCAGATAAGGCCATTCGGTATTCCAATGTCCGCGTTCGGAAGGTACTTCCCATAAATACTTGGTTGCCATGAGTGAATTTAATTTATTGTCAAAGGAAGTCTCAATAAAAATTTTATGGAATTCACGATGATTATCAGGAGCAGCACCAAGATTCCATTCAAAATAGGAAGTGAGTTGAAAGCTTCTTTTTCGTCGGGAGGTATTTTTAATAGTGCAAATCCATATCTCCAGCGGATCAGCTAAAGCAGCAAAAAGAGTCCATTCACTCCGAAAATTTTGAAAGTCTTGAATGAATTGAGAGTATCCCAGTCCGTGTTTCACCTGATACTTTTTATACGGTGCCTGCACTGGTTGATAGGCTAAAGAAAAAAAATCACCGTTGTCAATGTCCCGCAAATATAACCATTTGCCCCAGTCATCGCGGATTAGATCCTGATTCCAGCGAGTGATCCGATTGAGATTGACATGAGTGAGCCAGGAGAATCCTCCCCCAGCCTGACTGATCGATAAACCATAATCTCCGTTGGAAATGATATTCGTCCAGGGCCGGGGAGTTTCCGGAGAATTGATGATAAATTCTCGTCCATCATCTGAAAAGCATCCATACTGATTGGAAAAAGGTTCATACTTTTTCCTAAGGTTCCTATCTTTTTTAACCATGGCTAAAATCCTAATCCCAGGGAAAACCGTTGAGTATAATCCAGCAATCCATAATCCGCCCAGGCATAATCAATTGAAAGAAAATAACTGGCGGAGCGGAAATTTAATCCGGCTCCCAGTACCAATCCGCCCTCCAGGTCCTCCAAAAGAAGGTTGCGGTATCCACCCCGGATAGAAAGAGTCTTAAATAAGGTCCATTCTGCACCGAAATTGACACTTTCGCTGTTGTCGTTTTGATGCATGGCATCTACAGCCAGCAAAAATTTATTGGCTTCATTTAGAAGGAAGGGATAAGAAAATCCCACCCTGAAAAGTGTTGGAATTCCGAAAGACTCGGTTTGCAATTGGGAAGGGATCTGGTCATTATCACCATAGATATCGCGATTCTGGTCATACTCTATATAAATATCCGTTCCCGAATAACGAGATCGGGGCCCAAAATTAGAAAAACTGGCTCCCAGAGTTGCGCCATTCTTGTTCAATTGATATTGCACACCCAGATTCAATCCTAAACTCGAAAGACTGCTATGCCAGATCCGTTCTTTCAAATAGTTCAATTGAAAACCCACAGCCACCCGGTCTGTTACCATTCTGCCATATCCTCCCCCGATGGCAAAATTGGTCACATCATAACGCTCACCGGTTCCTAAAGGTTTATCAACCGTAGTAACATCGATCTCGCCGGAATTTAGAGCAGTAATTTGCAAGAGGAAAGTCCCGATTGTGCCTATTTTAATTGCTGCCACCGCATAATTATAACTGATGTCTGCCAGCCATTTACTATAAAGAAATTGGACTGAAGATTGAGGAAGTCTACCCAGACTGGCAGGATTATAATACGCCAGGGTAGCCTCTCCTGTCAAAGAAGTACCAGCATTTCCTAGAGCAGCACCCCGGGCGCTCGGTTCAATCTTCAGAAACTGCCCTACTGTGGTACCCACTTTCGTTTGCCCGTATATGCTGACTTGCAAAAATACCATAATTAAAAAAGCAAATAAGCTTTTAGGGGTGAAGTTTTTTATTGTCATATCAGATTCCAAATTAAGTTTATTTTATTATGGCAAATTTACCAATAAATGATCCCAGATCTTTTGATTCCACATGGTAAATATACAAGCCGGGTGCTATTTCCAGGTTATCTTTGCTGCGCAAATCCCAGGCGATAAATCCCTGGGTAATTGTTCCATTATGATAAAGCGTCTGTACTAATTCACCGGTGATAGTAAAAATCCGGATAGTACAATTTTGAGGAAGATTACGAAATTCTATCCGGCGCTCCCCACGCCCTGATACCGCAAATCTCTGCGGCTCAAATGTAGCGGCACCTAAATACGGATTTGGCACAACATAGGGTTTCTTCTCATATTCATTTTTTGCTTTTTGTGGATCGATATATTGTCCACTGGTCACAAAACGAAAGATGTCCTGATCATTATATGGATAAATTAACAGTAGATTATAAATATCTCCCTCACCTCCGGGAATGATCGGATCATTTCCTATACCAGACACGTCGAGGGTGATGTTCCAGGTTGCCCGGGGAGCTGTAGGATTGGCTGAAGCATATGTGACTACCTCAATATATTCATCGGTCAAATCCAGGGTGGTCGAATTATTCTTGTCATAAAAACGGAAATTTAATTGTTGATCTCCACCGGAAGTTTTGGCGATTATTTTGAATTTGGCCGGTTTGGCTGGTAAACCCACGGCTGCAAGAGAGGTATCCAGATTAACATCGCCAAAAATAATCTGCAAATCTTCCGGAAAACCGGGTCTAGTCAAAGAAATCGGAAGGGCGGTGGAATACCGGATAGTCAGATTAGTGTTGGTCTGGGCCCTCTGAATAAAATCGGAATTGATTGAATCAATCTCAATGGTGGCAGGAGTAAAAATGATCGGTAAAATACCCGCCCCGACTGGACCTTTTCCGTTTCCTTCAAAATCCGTTCCAGTTTCAAATAAAGTATCACCAGCGGTTACATCGATCAGGCTATAACTTGTCGCTTTTACACTATCCTGCGGGTGGTAGAATTGGATCTCAAAGGTATGGTTATCAGGAACCAGCTCAGAATTTAAAATATTCACCTTAACTTCACCAGTTCCTCGTCCTTCAACTTGATCCACCTCAGAAGTATTGGCAGGAATATAACCCACAACCGGAGGATTGGGTCTAACTTCCACAACATTGGTAGGCAAAATGGTACCTCCCTTTAAGGTCTGACTGACTGATATCGCATTTTCGGAGGGATAGATTTCAAGGGAATCAGAACCCCGATCATAAGAACAAACTGCATAATAATATAATAATCCGTTGGTCACCATTGAATCAGTGAAGGTGTGGGTAATTCCAATATTATCCCCTAGATAATAAGCAATTCCATCGACTGTAGTAAGTGAAAAATCCTGTATGTGATTGATCAAATCGTATTGGGCAACAGGCTGCCCATTGACCAGTGAATAGCTCCCGGAAATCTGGGAAGATTGGGGATCAACGAGTTTGGGATCAAGGAAAGAGGGGTCGGTACTGCGGTAAATGCGATATCCTTCAAAATCATTGATATTCGTCACCGGATCAAAAGCTCTCTCCGACCGATCGTCCCAGGTTAGAGTCACATAGCCATCTCCGGCATAAGCCTTCACCGTAGGTAAAGGCGGAGGTTCTGCAAATTGATAGTTTGCTTTATAAATCTGCTGGACCACCCGGGTGGTACGCTTTAATTCCGGATAATCCTTCCCCCAACCTAATGCCAGGCTGAAACGCTCAGTTTTTCCTTTTTCCAGTTTGAAGGGTCCTGAAGCAAAAAGAAATCCGATATTATAATTTAAAACCAATGGGGTATCGAAGGCTGAATCGGGATTGGTAAATCGATTATATAGACGTTTCGGCCATTCTTTACCGTCATCAAAAAAAACAATCTGATCTACCTGAGTGGTAGGAGTTCCCTGGCCGGGTCTGATCCGATTCATTTTAAATCCGGTCAGTCCAATTTGATCCGATTCGTCCACATCAGTTTTATCAAAATAAGGTTCACCTTGGCTTGGTATTCCATCCCTTTCTCCGGTATCATATGTATCAAATATGCCGTCGGCACCAGTATCATGGAATTCGACCAGCCAGTCCATATCTTCATCTCCCGTCCACCAGAGACCTTGTTGATATGCAGGTCTATTTTCTAATTTTCCATAAAAATTCTCATACTTGGCTATGTCAAAATTCGATTCGACATAAGCCCTTATGGCCTCCTGACCTTGAATCAGAATTCCCGGACCGCCATCCCGTCGTTCATCTAATACCCCATCTTCATCATTATCGATACCATCAAAAGGATTTCCTGGTGTTTCCATGTAGGAATATCCCAGGTAACCGGTTGGTCCTTTAGCACCATGACCATAGTTATCCCAGGTATAGACCAGATTTAATCCAGCTTCTTTATCATAGTAGGCATTATCATCATCTGATTCCGGTATACCGTCTTCACCAATTGCCGATCCTCCCACTCCTGAGTCCATATAGATTCCGAAAATGATATTGTCAATATAGTCGGTGGTGCTTTCGTTGGTAATATCATAATGCCAGAAAATTACATTGCGGGCCTGGGGATTTGACCATTGGAAACCTCTTTGTTCCACTCTCAATCCCAATCCTCGCCTTCTCTCCAGGGGATCCTCAGTGGCATCACGGTTGTCCGGGAAAAATAACCAGGCGTCGTAGTATTGATCATCATAGACGGCAAAACTTTCCAGGTCTGCCCCCGGTCTTTTTCCAAAATAACCATTCCAGGCTTCACTCCAGCCCGGGTCGTTCGGATCTTCCAATTTATCAATCCATTGATCAGGCCAGGTACGTGGATCGTTGCTCATGGCAACCGATCGCCCTTGATTAATTGAAGGATCTTCCTGAAAGTAGCCTGGACGAGGCTCAAACCGCATGACCCGATTAAAATAGGGACTGTTTCCCTGCCGTTCTCGATAACCGGTCTCCATGATATACGCGACTGATCCATTTTGCTGAACAATCCTGGCCAATACAAAAGGAGTTATCCCGTCACTATAATTTTCGTTAGACCCTTTGGGAACTTCCACTGAATGGAAAATACTGAGGTCCACATTAATGGGATCATCCGGATAATTTCCGACCATGCCAAAGTTGAAAAACATAGTCCGGATATTATTGGCATCGTGCAATCCTTCCCTCTCATACTGGGCATTTCCTCGCAGTTCAAATGGAATCAGTGGAGCCAGATTTTGAGCCCGGGAATTGGTAAAGGGCATATAAAAGGTCATGAAAACAATT
>Ga0299912_10003674_pt1 | contig 12531 bp, 10 predicted proteins | sample RVTome_2_FD_207667 | JGI IMG/M metagenome (GOLD analysis project Ga0299912, IMG submission 207667) | Soil microbial communities from uranium-contaminated site in the Upper Colorado River Basin, Wyoming, United States - RVT95D214 (version 2) ... | reverse complement strand
AATATATAAGAAATAAATAATACATTTGAGATATTAACAGTCTCATCATTGAATTAACATTTATCCAAAAAATCTCCCCGCACCCCTCTTTACCAAAGAGGGGACTAAATCCTCCCTTTGGCAAAGGGAGGTTAGGAGGGATTTTATAAATTATTGTTGTCATAATTATGAGACCCTTAATAAAAGTTAATTTTCAGGATAAAATGAGAAGAAGTTTTTTGTCGATAATTCATTTTCCCATTATGTTGCTTTTAATTTTAGTAGTTTCACGTGTTGATGCTAAAGTCCCTGATATTGTACTAAAACAAAAAAATACAGTTGTCACTATTTATGTTGATGATAAGAATGGAAAGCGCATTGCTTCAGGAAGTGGATTTATTGTTGATCAAAACGGGGTCATCGTAACTAATTGCAACATTATTGTAAAATGGTTTGAAGAAGTGGGGAATACACTCAATGCCGAAATAGAAGGAGGTGTCCATTTCCCCATAGAGGACTTAATCTCCTCTAAATGCGAAAATAATCTTGCTCTATTTAAAATAGAAGCAACAGGACTTCCAGCGGTCAAACTTGCTGCATACTATAAGCTAATGCAGGGAGAAAGTATTTTTGTTATAGGAAACCAATCAGGTTTCGAAACTACTATTTCAGATGGCTCTATCAGGAGTATTCGTGGAAAAGACAAGCTTATTCAGATTTCTATTCCTGTTACGCCGGAAAGGAGCGGAAGCCCTGTATTCAATATAAAAGGTGAAGCTATAGGTGCTGTAACATTTCTGCCTAAAAAAGGTAAAGATCTCAACTTTGCTGTTCCTTTGAAAGGTATCGCAAAACAGCTTGATAGATATAGAAAGCTTAAAAAACAATCAGTAAAAATTGATACACCCTCTTCCATTTACACCCCAAGTACAAAACCTTTAACTGAAACTAAGCATTACAATGCAAAGAAAGAAGCAGAAAAAGATTCGGACAGCGCCAATGCACATTTTCTCCGTGGGTGTTCCTACGATGAGTTAAAAATGTATAAAGAAGCTATAAAAGCATATCAGCAGTCAGTAAAGATTAAACCTGATTTTGCAGAGGCGTATGTTAATCTTGGTGCAACATATTACAAACTCGGCAGATATGCTAATGCTATTGATGCATATAAGCGAGCTGTACAAATAAAGCCATCCTCTTCTGTTTACAATAAACTCGGTGCCATTTATATAATTAAAGGTAAATATTCAATAGCCCGCGATACATTTAAAAAGGCAACGGATATTGACCCAAACGATGCTGTGGCACACTACAATCTTGGGGTTGCTTATTTTCTTAATGGAGAGACGAACGCAACTTTTAGAGAATACATAATTCTAAAGGACCTTGATAAAGAACGTGCGAAAAGTTTAGTCGATCTAATTTACTAGCGTAAGAAAGTTTATTATTTAACCCAAAAAATGCAATTCATTCATCTTAAGGCAGGCATATATGCATAAAAAGCTTTACCAGCAGCACCTTTGTAAGACACATGATATTCAGAGAGCCTGAATATTTTCATCAGTAACGATTGATAATATTGAATAACCCAATTCTGCTTTGTAAAGGTTTTTATGCATATATGCCCGCGTTGGTCATCAGATAAATGCAGTTTTCGGGTTAAGGTTTGATTTCTATAGGCGTTCCATCTGGAACAAGCCGCCAGATTTGTTCAATTTCAGTATTAGTAACAGCGATACATCCATCTGTCCAATCCCAGGTTCTATGTGTTTTTCCAATACTTGCCAAACTATCAGGTAACCCGTGGATCATGATAGCTCCTCCAGGGGATACGCCAAGTTTCTGGGCATTCAGAATATCTGATTCGTTCGGATAAGATATATGGATTGATCGATGGAACTTACTATCTGGATTTCTCGAATCTAAAATATAACTGCCTTCCGGGGTCTTCCGGTCTCCAGCATTAGTTTTATGACCTTTAGGCTGCTTTCCCAAAGCAATCTTATATGCCTTTAAAATTTCTCCGTCTCTCATCAATATTAAAAGCCTTTTGCTCTTTATAACCACAACTTTATCAGCTTTAATTAATGCAGCTGATACCTTTTCGGGCAAAAACCAGCAGTAACCAAAAAACCCGATAAGTATAACAATACCAAAAGTTGATGCGATTCTTTTCACCATTTAATAAAGCACCTTTTTGACTTAATTTTTTGCTGCCTGAAGAGGTTTCTTGAACCGTAAAGCTTTTCTCCTTTTATCTCTTGCCTCTCTTCGTTTTCGCCTCTCTTTTTCAGAAGGTTTTTCATAAGACCCTCTTTTTTTGATTTCTCTAAAAAGACCTTCCTTCTGAAGTTCTCGTTTCAGGACTTTTAGTGCTTTTTCAATATCATTTCCATAAACTTTAATCTCCAAAGCGATTACCCGTAGCCTTTTCTTTGGTCCCGACTTCTACCAAAATCACCTTTCTTCTCCTTAGTTAAAAATCTCTGAGCCTTTAAATTTTCTGAAATTATTAAACCTTTTAATCTCTAAAAAAAAGCCGTTGTATTTTAACTCAAAGTCACGTTAAATACCAACATTTAATTAGTGTCTGTCCATAAACCGGCATTTTCATAAAAAGTCGTCATTCTCGCGAAAACTGGAATCGACATGAGCCCTCAGATCACAAAGGAGCATAAAATAAGCATCTATTCCCCCTTTGGCAAAGGGGGATGAAGGAGGATTTTACGAACAGATGTATCCGTTTATGATTCATAAAATCTCCTCTAACCCCTCTTTACCAAAGAGGGGGACTTTCGAGGGAATGACATGAAGGCAATTTATAAACAGACACTATGTAGTCTGCTCAAATTTCACCAATAAAACATGGAAGAAGTATTATGCCGGAGCTGCCAGGATGCAACCTCTTGATTTTATGTATATTTTATTGGTGAAGTAGATAATTGTGTTAGGCAATTTGCCTTCTTAGCAGGGCATATTGCCCGAATCTCCAGGCTCAACAAACTACTTTAACCCGAAAAGTGCAATTCATTCATTTTAAGGCAGGTATATATGCAGAAAAAGCTTTACCAGCAGCACCTTTGTAAGACACATGATATTCAGAGAGCCTGAATATTTTCATCAGTAACGATTGATAACATTGAATAACCCAATTCTGCTTTGTAAAGGTTTTTATGCATATATGCCTGCTTTGGTCAAAAGTAACCATTTCAGACTTTTACCTATGCTACAATAAACACCAATGCTTTCTGAAAAACAGAATAATGAACCGGCAATACTTCACACACTAAAAAATGTCTTCGGGTTTCAGACTTTTCTGCCAAATCAGGAATTCATCATTAATAGCATCCTGAATAAACAGGATGTCTTTGCGGTAATGCCTACCGGAGGAGGAAAGTCTCTCTGTTACCAGTTGCCGGCACAGATGCAGCATGGCACTGCTGTTATTATCAGCCCTCTGATTTCCCTTATGAAAGATCAGGTTGATACTGCTTTAGAAAATGGTATACCGGCCGCATTTATGAACAGCTCATTAAGTACTCAAGAAATTGCTGACGTATACCGTATGATGAAATACAATAAAATAAAATTGCTCTATATTGCACCGGAACGTTTTGCAATGCCGCACTTTATGGGAACATTGAAAACCATGTCTATCTCACTCTTTGCCATTGATGAAGCCCACTGCATTTCCGAATGGGGACATGATTTCCGTCCTGATTATCTGAGCCTCTCTCTTATACCAAAGATGTTTCCTGACATTCCAATAGCAGCTTTTACGGCTACAGCTACCCAAAGGGTTCAGGAAGATATTATTAACAAAATTGGGCTGAGGTCTCCAGATATAATTCGTGCGTCATTCAATCGCCCCAATCTTTTCTATCAGGTAAAAAGAAAATCAAAGGTTGATTTACAGATACTCGAATTTCTCAGGGAGCATCCTGGTGAGTCCGGCATTATTTATCGCACAACCCGTGATTCTGTTATGGATACTGCTAATTTCCTGGTATCCAGGGGAATTATTGCCCTGCCCTACCATGCAGGATTGACAACTGAGGAGCGTACCAAGAACCAGGATGCATTTAACAGGGATGAGGCATCAGTAATTGTCGCAACTATAGCCTTTGGTATGGGTATTGATAAATCCAATATTCGTTTCGTTATTCATGCTGATCTCCCTAAAAATATTGAAAGCTATTACCAGGAAACCGGACGAGCAGGACGTGATGGAGTGCCGGCCCTTTGTATACTTTTTTTCAGTAGAGGCGATATTCCTAAAATCCGCTATTTTATTGATCAGATGACAGATGAAGAAGAACGCTCTATTGCTATGGAGAAAGTGAACCAGATGGCAGGTTTTGCTGAACATAATGTATGCAGAAGGAAAAAGCTTCTGAACTTTTTCGGTGAGGACTATTCTTTAGATAATTGTGGCGCCTGCGACATCTGTTCCGGCGATGTCGAACAAATTGACATTACCATAGATGCACAAATAGTAACGTCAGCCATATCGAGAACACAGCAGCGGTTTGGAACAGGGCATATTATTGATATTGTAACAGGCGCTGATACAAAGCGCATCCGCGATCTCCGGCATAATGAAATCAAAACCTACGGAACAGGGAAACATAAAGATAAAAAATACTGGCGATTTCTTGTTGATGAGTTACTTGCACAGGGTGCCATACAGGTGGATGGTGATCGGTATCCTGTACTGAAACTGGCTAAAAAAGGTCTCGATGTGCTCTATGGTAAAGAAAAGATCACAGCTTTGAAAAGAGAAGAAAAAATAAAAACAAAGAAACAACAGGGAAAGGAAAGCGCTCTTGAAGAGTATGATATGTCACTTTTTGAAATATTACGTGTTTTGCGAAAAAATATCGCAGCGGAGCATCAGGTTCCTCCATATGTTATCTTTTCTGATAAGACCCTTCACGAAATGTGCAGGTACTATCCTGTGTCATTATCTGATATGAGAAAAATCAGCGGTATCGGTAATGCCAAACTTGAGCGGTATGGTGAAGTCTTTGTAGATGAGATAAAAAACTTTCTGCATGATAATCCTGAGATTTCACGGACAGGTGGTCAATCTGACAATCGCTATGAAAGCGCATCTCATAAAAAGAAAAAGGGTGAGACAGTCGAAAAGACATTTGAGCTTTATACAAAAGGGTATTCAATAAAAGATATGGCCAAACTGCGAAATCTTTCATCGACCACCATTGTCTTACACCTTGAAAAGCTGATTCAAAACGGGTGTAATATTGATATAGACCGGTTCGTTGATCCGCTAAAAAGGCATAAAATTGGGGAACTGTTTCTTAAGCTCCGACAATGGAATTTGAATCCTGTTGTAGAGCACTTCAGCGGTACGGTGAGTTATGAAGAGGCACGATTGGTAAGAGCCTTTCTGGTGTGTAAGACTTCGGAATAATGTTATGCCAACAAATTTAAAGTAGAGGTTCTCATTCCTGCGAAAGCAGGAATCCAGTGCATCTTAAGTAAATAATTGCCAATACTGGATTCCGGGTCAAGCCCGGAATGACAGAAAAAAGAAAATGAAATGAAGAAAAAAACATTAGTGGTTATTGAACGGGTACATGAGATTTTCAAGGAAAAAGGCTTAACCCTTTCAGTAGCTGAATCATGCACCGGCGGGCTTGTCACCCATCTCATTACATTTCTTCCTGGTGCAAGCAAATTTTTTTCGGCAGGTGTTGTCTCATATTCAGCAGAGGCGAAAAGGGAGATTTTAGGTGTTTCTTCTGATATTATTTCCTTATATGGTGTTGTGAGTGATCAGACTGCAAGGGAGATGGCTGAGAAGGTTAGGGCACTGACGGGAACGGACTTCGCTCTTTCGACCACCGGTAATCTCGGGCCCGATGTACTCGAAGGGAAAGAAAAAGGACTTGTTTATATAGCGGTAAGCAGAGAAGGCGCAACTTTCTCGAAGGAATTGAAATTAAAGGGCGATAGGGAGCAGAACAAAGAAGATGCCTCACTTTTGGCCCTGCGATTCCTAAGTGAAATGACCGAGGGTGGATAAATTGTATGCCGGGAAAAATGCCTGAAAACATCAAACAGGGGATAGAAAAACTGACAAAGAAACGTTCAAAAAACTTTGATATAAAAGTAGATAAATTAACTGAAAAGCAGGCAGTTAAAGAGCTTGCTGAACTGGCTGAATTGATTGCTCACCATGACCTTCTATACGAAAAGTCTCGACCCGAACTTACAGACGCCGAATATGATGAATTAAGAAAGCGCAATGAAGAAATTGAAGCCCGTTTCCCCCACCATATTCGCGCTGACAGCCCTTCTAATAGAGTGGGTTATCTTCTTACAAGTGGATTAAAGAAAGTCCGTCATTCTGTCCCTATGTTGTCACTGACATTTGTCTATGCTTTCGAGAAAGTCGGCGATTTTATTCAAAGCATCCGCGATTTCATCATTGAATTAAAGGATCCATCTGTTCAATTTGATCTTGTGGCAGAACCTAAAATAGATGGCGTATCTTGTTCCTTGCGTTACAAGAATCACAGGTTAATCCAGGCGGCCACTAGAGGTGATGGGCATGTTGGTGAGGACGTAACTGCAAATGTCATGACCATCGATGATATACCCAAAAGACTTCCGTATAATGCTCCCGACCTGATTGACATTCGTGGTGAAGTCTATATGACTGACAACGATTTCATCAAATTAAATAAACAGCAGGAGCGCTCTAATGAGCGACCTTTTGCTAATCCACGTAATGCAGCAGCTGGAAGCCTTCAACAACTAGATCCGAAAATTACAGCTTCACGCCCCCTCCGCTTCTTTGCTTATGCTTGGGGTGAAACATCGCGCATTTTTGCGAAAACACAATGGGAAGCAAGGGGCCATTTGGCTTTGTGGGGCTTTAAGTTAAATAATCCTTCGCGTGTAGTGAATCTGGAGGAAATAAAAGCCTATTATGATGAGATAGAGAGCACCAGATCTAGTTTAGGGTTTTCCATTGATGGCGTGGTCTACAAGGTTAATCGGCTTGATTTTCAGGAAAGATTAGGGTTCATCAGCCGCTCGCCTCGTTGGGCAATAGCGCACAAATTCTCACCAGAAAGAGCGCAAACTCATATCAAGTCTATATCTATTTCTGTTGGCAGAATGGGGGCTTTAACACCTATTGCAGAATTGGAGCCGGTCAACATCGGTGGAGTCTTAGTTTCTCGTGCGACACTCCACAATCAAGATGAAATCGATCGTAAAGATTTTCGTGTCGGAGATCTTGTCATAGTTCAGCGTGCTGGGGATGTTATTCCGCAAATAGTATCTGTTGTAATTGATAAACGACCTCTCGATGCTGAGTCATTTGTTTTTCCTAATCGTTGTCCGTCCTGCAATAGCGAAGCAATTAGACAACTTGGTGAAGCAGATTGGATTTGTACAGATAGCCTTACGTGCCCAGATCAAGCATTGGAACGTTTAAAGCACTTTGTTTCACGCGCTGCTTTCGATATCGAAGGATTAGGGGAACGAAATATAGAGACATTCCTTAACGAAGGCTTACTCCAATCTCCCGCAGATATTTTTAGGCTCGAAGAAAAATTATCTCCCGCAGATATTTTCAGCTCTACCAAAAGTGGAAAAGAAAGACCTTTGCCTTTACAAGAACGTGAAGGATGGGGCCCAGTTTCTGCCAATAAGTTATTTGAAGCTATTAGAAAACGTAAAACAATTCCCCTTGATCGTTTTATCTATGCCCTTGGTATAAACCAAGTTGGAGAAGCGACTGCAAAGTTACTTGCTCGCAAATATATTTCTTTTAGTAAATTCAAAAAGGCTCTTGAAGTTGCACAAGATCGAAAATCTGATGAATATAAAGAACTAGAAAAAATTAATGGAATTGGGCCGATAGTCGCCGATAAAATTATAAGTTTCTTTTCTGATTCTCATAATGGTGCAATTATAAAAGATATTGCTTCTCAAATTGAAGTGGCAGACTTTGCTATTCCTGAGACATTTAGTTCTGAATTGGCTGGTAAAACAATAGTATTTACTGGAACACTTGAGAAAATGACACGTAGCGAAGCTAAAGCGAAAGCGGAATCTCTCGGCGCTATTGTTGTTAGTGATGTATCAAGTAAAACTGACTACGTGATTGCGGGGCAGAGCGCTGGCAGTAAGGTTAAAAAGGCAAAAGACTTAGGTATTAATGTACTTACTGAAACGGAATGGCTTAAAATGGTGAGAGATACTTCGAGGTGAAAGGCAACTTTTTATTCTAAGAGATAAAAGTGGAAACAACTGAACGTCATTCTAACCTTATAGCTAATTTTATCAATGGTTATGCCGACGGCTGGTATATGGCTGTTAAAGAATGTTACAGAAATGAACTCGATATTAAGTATATAGAACGCAAAAAGGGACATTCTGACTTTTTTGAGTATGAATTTAAAAGCCAAGAAAAGGATGTCCAGAAACTTTGTGAAGCAATAAAGAGAGAAGGGTATAAGCTCGGAATTATAGACACTTCTGAAAATACCGTTGACTGGCTTAACAGTATACTACAACTTATTCATTTGTATGAGGAAGTAATTACTAAGAAACGAGATATTGACATTAAAAAAGAAAAAAAAGAAATACAAAAACTCGGGGAGCAAACAGGAGAAAGTCGGAAACGGCCATTTAAAGACCTTAAGGATGATGAGCAGGAGGATATAAAGAGGCTAAATAGATTGACGATTGAGTGGGCTTACCCTAAAGAAGCACCAAAGAGTAGCAAGACGAGTAAAAAGTCTGTTTTTGAGTGGACTCAGGGCCAATATTTTTCTTTTGCTGAAGGTCATCTGTTCTATGACACTCCAAAAGGTTACGAAAAATGGGAGAAGGCTCTGAGAACTATAAAAACATGCTGCAAAATTGTCTCTGCAACACCGACAGAGCTCAAAAATAAAAAGCTTGTTGAGGGCAGAGTTAAATTCATAATATATAAACCAGATGAGAAATTTACATTTCTGAAAGCTGTTAAAGATTACAAATTATCCCAAACAGAGTTTGTCAATTTCCTGAAAACTGGCGTACTGGATAAGTAATCGATCGGTCATCGGCTTTTGATGCCGAAAAGCAGAGGTTCAATTATGGAAGAGATTCGCTTCACAGTTCAAGGTTCAGCCGAGAAGCCCTATAGGGTCACTTTTCGCAAGAAGGGTAATAACCTATCCGCTTATTGCACTTGTCCGGCAGGAGATAACGGTCAGTATTGCAAGCATCGCATCAACATCCTATGTGGAATCACGCAAGGAATCGTAAGTGGTAACGAAGCAAACGTGCAAGTTGTCACTTCGTGGCTTCCAGGTACTGACGTGGAAGCGGCATTGTTCGCCGTTATTGATGCTGAAAAACAATGCGAGAAGGCTAAACTGGAACTTTCAGCAGCCAAGAAAAGACTTGCAAGAGCTTTCAGGGATTGATTAACAGCCTCTGGGCTAAAATAATATAGCGAATCACCCTACCCCTCTCCCACCAAAGGCGATGGAAAACACCCCTCTTAAGAGGGGTGTAGTCCCGAAAGCTTTCGGGATACCTTGACGGTCATTATTATTTTATACATAGATGCTGTGTTATAATCAATTCTAATAATGGTGCCTATGTCATATCGAGCCTGGTTTCAATGCATCAACCAGCAGTGCCGAGCGAGTTATCCGCTCAACTCGATCGTCTATCGCTGCAAGACGTGCGGCTCTCTGCTGGAAGTGCAGCACGACCTCCACGCCCTTGCCAGCCGCAATGCCAAGGCGTGGATGAAGCTGTTCGAGGAACGCTACAAGTCTACCGAGTGGCCCTACGGCTCCGGCGTGTGGGGCAAAAAAGAATGGATTCTGCCACAGATTGACAATAACAACATCGTCTCTCTTTACGAGGGCGGCACTAACCTGTTCTGGGCCGAGCGGTTCGGCAGGATGCTTGGTTTGAAGGATCTCTGGATCAAACTCTGCGGCAACTCCCACAGCGGCTCGTTCAAGGACCTCGGCATGACGGTGCTCGTATCGCAGGTCAAGCAGATGATCAGCGAGGGCGCACCGATCAAGGCAGTCGCCTGTGCGTCCACCGGCGACACATCGGCTGCGCTTGCGGTTTACTGTGCTGCTGCCGGCATCCAGTCCATCGTGTTGCTGCCGAAGGGTAAAATCTCGGTCGCACAGCTCGTCCAGCCAATCGCCAACGGTGCGCTGGTGTTGTCGCTGGATACCGACTTCGACGGTTGCATGCGCATCGTGCAGGAAATCACCAGGGATGAGACGATCTATTTGGCCAATTCTATGAACTCTTTACGCATCGAGGGTCAGAAAACCGTTGGCATCGAGATCGTCCAGCAATTCGATTGGGAGACTCCTGACGTAATCATCATCCCCGGTGGTAACCTTGGGAACGTCTCCGCGCTGGGCAGCGGCCTTCTTATGATGCGCGACCTTGGTCTTATTACCAAGCTGCCGCGCATTGTTGTTGCCCAGGCTGAGCGTGCTAACCCTCTTTACCGTTCGTATCTGAAAAATTTCGAGACCTTTGAGCCGATCGAGGCCCAAAAGACACTGGCCAATGCCATCCAGATTGGCAATCCAGTCAGCATTGAGAAGGCCATCCGCACGCTGAAGCAGTTCAATGGCATCGTCGAGCAAGCCACCGAACAGGAACTGGCAGATGCCGCCGCGCTCGGTGACACCACCGGCATGTTAATCTGCCCGCACACCGGCGTCGCGCTGGCAGCGCTGATAAAACTGCTCAGGGACGGCAAGATTGACAAGTCCGAGCGCGTCGTGGTCATCTCCACAGCGCATGGGTTGAAGTTTACAGACTTCAAGGTACGCTACCACGAGGAAAAGCTGGACTTCCCCTGCCGTTTCGCCAACAAACCGATCGAGCTGCCGCCCCGTGTGGACGCAGTTAAAGAAGCTCTCCAGCAAGCTTTGCAGAAGAGGAGGGAAACCAATGTCTAAAAAGTCGTCAAACAGAAAGAACTGGAAATCAGCCACTCTCGCCATACACGGCATGGGCCGAACTCCCAAAGCCTACTACTCAGTCTCCACGCCGATCGTCCAGACCTCTAACTACTACTTCGACTCCACTGCTGAGGTGCTGGAGTTCATGAAGGCAAAGAGCGAAGGCCGGGTGGTGCGCGAGCACGAATACGGCCGCTATGGCAATCCGACCCAGCAGGAATGCGAACGCAAGCTGGAAGCCATCGAGGGCGCCGAAAGGGCAGTGCTATTTTCTACCGGCATGAGCGCAGTGATTATTACATTGTTGGCCTATATGCGCCGCAACGGCCATATCATCTTTACTAACGACTGCTATCGCCAGACTCGCGACTTTGCCACAAGCCTCCTATCCGAGTTCGGCATAGAAGTCTCGCTGGTGGACCCGACTGCCAAGGTCATCGCTGAAGCAATTCAACCCAACACCAACATCATCTTTACCGAATCGCCGACCAATCCCTACCTGCGTGTGCTGGACATCCCTGCAATAGTGAAAGTCGCCAAGCAGCACCGCATAATGACCATTATAGATGCTACGCTGGCCACACCTTACAATATCAAGCCGCTGGAGTTAGGCGTGGATATCGTCATTCACTCCGCCACCAAGTATCTCGGCGGCCACAACGACCTGCTGGCAGGCGTAACCCTTGGTAAACATAATCTGCTGAACAACCTTTACCGCATGCAGCGGATGATTGGTGCCACACCCGGACCATTCACCTGTTTCCTTCTCGAACGAGGACTGAAGAGCTTTGCGCTCCGTATGGAGCATCATAACCGCGCCGGCATGGCTATCGCCCATATGCTGGAGTCGCATCCGAAAATCGAGAAGATCTGGTATCCCGGCCTGGAGTCGCACCCGGACCACCGAATCGCAATCCGGCAGATGCGCGGCTTTGGCAGCGTAATCACCTTCCTGCTTAAAGGCGGTGACAAGGAAACCCGCAAGTTCATTGATTCTCTGGAACTGTTCCTGATAACGCCCAGCCTCGGCGGCAGTGAAAGCCTGGTGACGCAGATGTCGACGATGTCATTCTTCGACTACCCGGAGGACTACCGCCGCTCGATCGGCATGGTGGACAACCTGGTTCGCATAGCGCTGGGACTGGAGGACGTGGACGACCTGACCGCCGACCTGAAGCAGGCGTTGGACAAGATATGAACCCGTAATTTGGAAAAACTGCCCGTAATTACCTCTGATCCTCTTATTAAGCAATATAAGATCAATACGATTTGGAAGAGAAGGTAGCAGAAGAGTTACACTATACCGCAAAGTGAATATTGATCAAGGTTCAAAACATTATTTCTTCCTGTACCCTATAACTGTTTCAATTCTTAATAACTGCGTAGTACCACTTTAAAGAAACGGAATCAATGTCGGTCAATTTGTGCGCCTTTTTTAAAAGCCCCTGTTGCCTCACGTAAGAATCTAAACGAAATGGATATTCGTTGCCTCACCAAAAATCTATACGAAATTATCTTGGATTTTCTTATGATGTTCTTTGGATTCTGCAAACCTGAAGAGTTTAGCTTG
>Ga0299912_10003673_pt1 | contig 12535 bp, 13 predicted proteins | sample RVTome_2_FD_207667 | JGI IMG/M metagenome (GOLD analysis project Ga0299912, IMG submission 207667) | Soil microbial communities from uranium-contaminated site in the Upper Colorado River Basin, Wyoming, United States - RVT95D214 (version 2) ... | reverse complement strand
CCTGCACCTCCAGCGATGAGACTGTCTTTAGCCTTATCCCAGCGGGTATCTCCGCGTTCGGTAAGGTCAGATCTTTTGCCAATCCGTCGAGTACATCCATGTTAAGACGATAGATGATCGGCCACTTCAATCTCTCGCCGTAGACATCCTTCCTCCCAGCTATCTTTGAAAGGCTATCACCCCTTTCAGTAATGTAGTACCCCTTCTCTTCCTGTTTAAGGCCTTCAGATTTCTTTTCCGGTTTCTTTTCCGTGACCGTCGCGACCGTCTTCTTCGTTTCTATCTTTGCAGCAGGCTCAGGAGTTGCGCTCAGGTCTACTGTTAAAGTCTCAGCCTTTTCCTGTGAGACTGCCTCTATAGGCCTTCTTACCACGAGATTCTCTTCAGGAGATGAGGACGGCTCTTCCCCTGAACAGCCTGTGCCAATGAAAATGCATATAACCCAGATGGAAATCAGGGTAGCTGTTACCTTCATACATCTCCTCACAAACCGAAACACCCTCACCGCAAAGTCGCAAAGGACGAATAGGCGTGTTCTGCGTCTTAAGTGAGCAACGCAAACGGGCGGTGGATTAAATATATTAAAGCGCAAAACCGCCCGATTTACAATAAAAAACTATGATTCATCCCATTGCGACCTAAGGCACTGCAATCAGCAACCAAAACCTAAGAGAATTGTCCTGAAAATAGACCGCTTGACTTGAACTGTTCTATACGTGTATAATACGTGCGTCGCTGAAGGAGGTGTCAATTATGCAAAAAAAGCTTACCGTGACCATAGACGAGGAGGTCTATGAAGGATTACGAGAATTTATTGGCCCGCGAAAAATAAGTCGCTTTATTGAGGATCTTGTCCGCCCTCATGTGACAAAAAAAGATATCTATGCCGCATATAAAGAGATGGCCGCTGATGAAGTCAGAGAATCTGAGGCGCTCGAATGGGCTGAAGCCACATTTGGAGATGTGAATGATGAAAAGAGGTGAGGTGTGGTGGGTCAATTTTGACCCTTCCATTGGAGGCGAAATCCGCAAGAAAAGACCTGCCGTAATTATAAGCAATAATGCCGCAAACCAGTTCCTTAACAGGGTTCAAGTTGTCCCCCTGACAAGTAGTGTCGGTAAACTCTATCCCAGCGAGACATATATTACACTTCGAGGAAAGAAGGCTAAAGCCATGGCTGATCAACTCACTACTGTGAGCAAAAAGAGATTGATTAACCAAGCTGGGACAGTGACCAAAAATGAACTGGAGGGTTTAGAACGAGCAATCATGATCCAACTTGATCTATGAAACAGGACGAATTCATGATATGGCACGAATGTAAAAAGCATGTAATAATAGATAAAGAATATTACAAACTTAAGGACGTATTCATGCAATTTTATTCCAATGTCCGAAGTTGTTCTTTCCTGTAAAAACACTCAGCCGTATAATATATTGTAATGTTAGGGATCAAAAATTAACAAATGAGCAAGCAAATCACATTACGAAGTGCTGAAGATATAAAAAACTAGGGTCATGACTAGAACAGAGGGTCATTTTTAAGCATTTTGAGAAGCAAGTTGTATATATTTTTCCCTCTGTAATTAAATCTAAATTCACACTCTTTCAAGTGTAAATAAAATGTAGATTTTGTCATGCCACGGAAACGACTTAATCTTGACTTTGCATACCCCCAGAAGCTCTCAATGCTATTTATATGAGACTTCTTATTGGCAAATTCATCAGTACCGTGGTTGACCCTGAGATGCTTTTTGTAACCCAGGTCGACGAGGCCGTCATAACCTCGCCAACCATCAGAATGAATAATACTACTGGGATCTACGCGACCCCGGATAACCTCTTGTAACGTGGCTCTTCGGCAATCTGGAACGATTTCTGTATAGACTTTACCATTTCGTTTAAAGATGCCAAAGACGATTGTTTTTCCGAAAGCTCCACGGCCTCTATGTCCTTTTATACGACGAGCACCGAAGTAGCTTTCATCTATTTCTACTTCACCAATGAATGGTGATGATTGCTGGCAATGCTTTGCAACTTTAGTTCGAATTTCTTTTAAATATCGATTAATAGTATTACGGTTTAAGCCTGTTAATTTTGTAATTTGTGAGGCATTAAGATCTAATGTAAAGTACCGTAAAATTTCTCTGAATTTTTTCTCAGAAATTTTGGAACGTTTTGAGTACTTGTTTTTTATAGTCATAACTAGAACTTATATAACATTTTTACCCTCTGTTCTAGTCATGACCCAAAAACTATATCGAAGACCTCTTAATTTCTGCAGAGCAAGCACAACTTCAATTGTCCGAAATTTCAGGTTATGCCGAGCCATTAGAACTGCTTTATAAAATCAAATTTGAAAAAATTGGTTTTGACCCGTTAAACCAACAACGTTCACTAAATCTGATTGAGCAAGTCAATCAAACCTTCACTTACCTCGCATCTTTTAGGGCAGCGAGCTTGCTTTTTTCATGGCACCCTGTCTTAGACTCATTGACCCTTAATCTTGGAGCCCGTTCAGGGACAGATATTGAAAGTAATTATGATGGGGGTATTGCAGCTGAGGTTTTTGCTGCTGTAACGCCCCAAAATAATAAAAAACTTTTAAAGGACATTGAGAAGGTAAGAAAAGTAAAAGCTGTACATAAGTACGTTTTTTTTATGTGTCCAGACATTGATGAACGTCCGTACTTTGAATATAAGGCACCAAAAGGAATTGAGATATGGTCATTAGGTAACGAATATTAAAAAGCCCTAACAACAGGGGCAGCCAGACGGCGAGAAGCGTGGCAGCTTTGCGGGCAAGTTTCTTGACACCGCTGATTACCCTAGGCGTTAGAATCATGAGGAAACATCAAGAATGGATACAGCACTACTGAACCGATGTAAGGAATTGATAGACCGAGGCAAGGGATATGCTTCGCAGATCAAGTATTTTCAGGAATCACCAAGCTATTGGTTTAGCAGTGAATTGACGCCCGAGCTTCAGGCATGGATAGCTTCTGCTGCAAATCTTTTCAGAATTATTGCAACTCCCGATACTTATTTCCATCAAGAATGTGAGCGTATCCTTCAAGATAAAAACCTACGGAGCGGAGTACCATGTCACGTCGTTCAGAAGCTCATCGGCCTGCTTGACTCAGTACTTGAGGAGATTCAACGCGGTCTTCTAAGAAAGGCTGAGTACATATTCGCCGCGTCTACATTTGATGACTTCCTAGACCATGCCGAGGAATATCACAAAACTGGGAAGAAAATAGAGTCGTCTGTTTTAGCTTCCGCTGTTTTTGAGGATAGTGTGCGAAAACTGGCTGCAAAGAGCGAGTTGAAACAGTCAGGAGTAGCACTGGAGGCCATAATTGATGATCTGGTCAAAGCGAATGTAATAACTGCAGTAAAAGCAAAAAGAATAAAGGGTTATTCGGCTGTCCGAAATAAGGCACTACATGCTCAGTGGGACGATTTTGATATACGAGATGTAGGTGAAATGATAAAGGGAACGAGAGAGATTCTGGAGATGCTGTAGCTATTCTGAAACGCTTCTAATCGGGTAAGGGGAGTATTTGACTCCCCTCCCCACACCATCCGCCGTCACAAACGTTATGGGGGGGTACAAGCCCGTCATCCAGGTCTCCTTCGGCAAGCCCAGGACAAGCTGGCGGAGGTGTGGGGAGAGGAGACATCCGATGTCGGGTAAGGCAAAACTCACCCGTGAAAAGCTCATAGATCTGGCTACGAAATTTATGCACTGCTCAGTCTTGGAGATGCAAACCAATGCTAAGTCGAGTCCGCTAATAGCACTTTTTGCACACTGCGTTGTGCAAAAGGCGCTTGAAGCGGGCAATGGTGTGAGGGGTAAGGGCGTAGGTGGAGATTGTTGATTTTGGATTATTAATCATGGATTTGTAAAAGAACTTTATGGATCAAATAGAATTAAAGGCGTTATTAAAGCGATTGCTCAATGAGCCGGTGGAAACGGAATGGTTGGAATTCAAGGCAGGTTATTACACACCTCAACTAATCGGCGAGTATCTTTCCGCTCTCGCTAATTCCGGCTGTATTCACGGCAAGCCCCGCGGATATCTTGTGTTTGGCGTTGAAAACAAGACACACGCCTTGGTCGGTACAAAGTTTGATCCCCAAAAGGAAAAAGGTAAAGGGAATCAGGATTTTCTGCTTTGGTTGACGCAGGGGCTCCAGCCCAATACAGGTTTCGAGTGCCACAGCTTCACGAGTGACGGATGCCACATCATCTTGTTTGAGATCGTTCCTGCTCTGGATCGACCAGTGAAGTTTTATGGGACGGCATATGTGCGGGTTGGCTCCACTAAGACAGAGTTGGCCAAGCATCCGGAAAAGGAACGTATTATCTGGCAGCGGAGGTCGGATTGGTCTGCGCAGATTTGTGAAAATGCTGTCCTGGCAGATCTCGATCCGGATGCTATTCGAAAAGCCCGGCAAGAATACAAAGTGAAATTTCCAGCTAAGGTCGCGGAGACTGATTCCTGGGATGATCGAACATTCCTTAATAAGATAGGTCTGGCAGTTCGCGGAGCAATTACCAATTCGGCAATCCTCTTGCTTGGTCGTCCAGAGACAGCCTCTTTCATTTCCCCGACAGTGGCCAGGATTTCCTGGATTCTTAAAGGCGAACAAAAGGATTACGAGCACTTCGACCCGCCGTTTATCCTGAATGTGGATCGCATTCTAGCAAAGATTCGAAACCTTACTGTCCGCCAATTGCCGAGTGGAACATTATTTCCTGTTGAGATCCAGCAATATGAACCATGGGTCTTGCGTGAGGCCCTGCACAATTGCATTGCCCATCAGGATTATACACTCGCTGGCCGTATCAATCTGGTGGAAATGTCAGACCGACTAATTTTCACCAATGTGGGGAGTTTCCTGCCCGGTACCGTAGAAACTGTCATTCAGCATGACGCCCCGATGGAAATATACCGGAACAGAGCTTTAGTTCAAGCCATGGTGAATCTGAATATGATTGACACTCAAGGTGGTGGTATCAAACGCATGTTTCAGCTTCAGAGAAAGCGGTTTTTCCCTTTACCTGATTACGATCTTTCCTCACCAGAAAGAGTCGTGGTTGCAATCAGCGGCACCATATTGGATGAGAGGTACACTCAGCTGCTGATCAAGAGGACCGATCTTGATCTATGGGCAGTGATCTTACTGGACAAAGTTCAGAAGCGTATCCGTATTAACAACAAGGAACACCAAGTGCTTAAAAAGTTGGGTCTGGTGGAGGGAAGGTATCCTAATCTTTTTGTGAGCGCAAGAGTTGCAGCAGCCACAGATCAGAAGGCAAGGCATATTCGAGATGGAGGATTAAATCGCCAGTATTACCTAGATATGATAGCTAAACTTATACGTAAGTATGGCCCAGTTCCGCGCGAAGAAATAGACAAGCTGTTGGTAGACAAACTCCCGGAAGTGCTGTCATCCGATCAAAAAATGGCAATGATTCATAATTTTCTTACTGCCTTACGGCAGACGGGACTTATCCGTAATATAGGTTCGAGGCGGTTCCCTCAGTGGATTTGGATCGGGGGCAAGGTTTGATTTAACAATAAAAACAATCAAAATAACCAAAGAAAAGTGGATTATGATTTCATAACCCATTGTTAATAAAAGCAGTTTTTATTGTTTAATGATGTTGGACAAATTTGGTTTTAACAATAGAGGGTCCTGCCACTCATTATGAAGTCGACCATCTCCTTAAGGTGCCGGGGATGGGACTTGTTAAGGCGGCAGATTCCTTCGGCATTCGAACTTGCCCGGCGTCACCTGAGACGGTTTGTTGAATTGTGCTTGCTGCAGAAGGTCGGAGCAAACATAACCACACCTTGCAAGGTGAAATAACCGAGAGCGCGACATTTTTCGCGACAAAGTGTCGCGAGTCCAGTTCGATAAATATTTTAGAGTGCGAATCCCGGGCAATCTCGAAATGGTTGCGGGATAAGGGTGCTTCTAGGGCCGTTTACGGCCTATCCCGCAAGAAATCCCACAATTGTTGCGGGATAGCCGGTTTTGTGTAAATTGGGGACGTACATGAAAAGATGAATCGATAGCACAATTTTCACATTTTCACGAACGTCCTCTACTACGTGAGTATAAAAATGATCGTGCATGGAAGGCATTTGAGTTGTTTATTCCGGAGTTGGATAAGAAAGTTGATATGGCCTCGGACTTGATTAAGGCTATGTTTAAAGGTGCACGGCCAGAGTCACGGCCAGAGTCGCGGCTAGAGTCACGGCTAGAGTCGGATCTGGCGCGAAAAGTTATTATTATATTGCGTGGCAAGCCATTGGGCAAATTGGATTTAGCCAAGTCACTAGGTCATAAGACCGTATCAGGAGAGTTAAATAAACAGATTCGACAGCTTTTAACGGACGGATTTATCGAATATTCAATCCCCGAAAAACCAAACAGTCGTCTACAGAAATACAGGATCACAGAAAAAGGGCGCAATCTATTAACCGAAATAGAGACTGGCGAGGGGTGATTGCTTATTTTTTTATTGTTCACCTTTGACGCTAAAAAATGTCACGAGATCGGCTCTGTAGATTGTTGGGATTATGGATCGCGACAAATCTCGCGACAGAATGTCGCGCTTTCTGTCTCAGATTAGGTTCGAAAGTCGAATCTCGACACTTTTCGCGACAAAGTGTCGAGATTCGGGCTTTCAACAGGGCGCGGATGGACTATTGCGCCAAGTGTATTGCCGAGATGTCTGTATAGAAGAGAGGCCAATTAAACATGAAAACTATCAAGGATATGCCGGAACATAGCCGCCCGCGCGAAAAGCTTCGGGAGAAGGGGGCTTCCGCCCTGACTGATGAGGAGCTTGTCGCTGCAATCCTCGGCATGGGAACCGCAGGAGTTGATGTGCGCACGATTGCCCGGCAGGTGGCCAGTCTGATCCGTGAGCACAAGACCGGGTTAACGCTCGATCACTTGCAGAGTGTTCCAGGTGTGGGACTCGCCAAGGCCGGACAAATCCTTTCGGCCTTTGAACTCGCCCGACGGCACTTGCTTAATGATAGTGTCAAAATCACCGTCGCCCAAGACATCTTGCCGCTGGTGGCCGACATTGCCGGAAAGCAACAGGAGTACTTCGTCTGTATCTCCCTTAACGGCGCAAACGAGGTTATCGAAAAACGGGTGGTCACTATCGGCCTTCTGGATAAAAGTCCGGTTCATCCGCGCGAGGTGTTCGCCGATGTAATCGCAGACCGCGCCGCTGCAGTTATCTTCGCCCACAATCACCCATCCGGTGACCTTCAGCCGAGCGAGGCCGACCGCCGTATACACGAGCAGTTGACCGAAGCCGCAAAAATTCTCAGTCTTCGTATCCTCGACCATGTGATCGTAACAAAGAAAGGATACTTCAGTTTTCAAGAAAATGGATTGATTCGATGAAGCCATGCGCAGAACAAAATGGAACAAACACAACCTAATCGGGTAAAGAGGAGCATTTAACTCCCCCTCCCCACACCATCCGCCGTCGTAAACGATATGATTAGGTTAGGCATGGCATGAGAAATTGGATTGAAAAATAAAGAAGGAATATTTGTTTTACATTTGAAATAAATTATCCTATAATCAGGAGCTAATAATAATATAATAAGGAGATTAAAATGAGTTATCTGGCCATTAAAGATTTAAAAAATTCCCGATCTCTCAGGGAAAAGCTCGATAAAGAAAGAGAATTGATCCTCACAAAAGACGGGCAACCCTTTGCCTTGTTGATCGGAGTTACACCGGATAATCTGGAAGAATCTCTGAAAGAAGTGCGTAGGGCGATGTTTTCCAAGACAGTTGCCAGGGCGCGAAAAAAAGAGATCATTTTACCGGCTAAAAATATTGATATCGAGAACGAAATAGTAAAAAGCAGGAAGAACCGCGGACTAAAATGAGAATCGTTTTGGATACCAATGTCCTTATATCGGGGATGCTGAACCCATCCGGTCCTCCCGGACGGATTATCGACTTTTTAAGAACGGATGTCTTACAGCTTGTAATTGACGACAGGATCCTCGCGGAATATGCGGATGTCATACAAAGAGAATATTTCTTAAAATACTTCGCTAAATCGGACATAGAGGATATTATAGAGTATCTTTCAAAAAACTCCCATTACTCGTCAAGCAATACAGTTGTTCACAACATGCCGGATGAAGGTGACACGCCATTTCTTGAAATGGCTATAACTGAAGATGTACCGTTAATTACAGGCAATCTAAAACATTACCCAAGACAATTGAGAAAAGGTTGTATTGTTTTATCACCAAGACAATTCCTAAAAAAGTATTTCTAGAAATTATTAAATATAGAGGCATATATCATGAACATACTGGTTGTGGGGGGCGGCGGGCGTGAACATGCCATCGCATGGAAGGCAGCCCGATCAGGCCTTGTTGAAAAGATCTTCGTAGCGCCGGGAAATGCCGGCACGGCAAGTGAACCTAAGGTTGAGAACATTGAGATCAAGGTGACAGATATCGATGGCCTTATAAGATTCGCGGTTCAGAAAGGTATTGAACTTGCCATAATAGGGCCTGAGGCGCCTCTTGTGGCGGGCATAACCGATGCCTTTAACCAGGCAGGACTTAATTGTTTCGGGCCTACAAAGGGGGCGGCCCAGCTGGAGGGTTCCAAGGTGTTTGCCAAAGACTTTCTTTCCCGGCACAACATCCCCACTGCCTCGTACAGGGTATTTACCGAACCGGAACCGGCTCGTGACTACATCTGCTCAGGGGATATCCCTGTTGTCATAAAAGCGGACGGTCTTGCCGCCGGCAAGGGCGTAATCATCGCCAGAACCCGGGAAGATGCCGTTTCCGCCGTTGAGGAGATGCTTTCGGGAAAGACCTTTGGCGAGGCAGGGCGTCGGGTGATTGTTGAAGAATGTCTCCGCGGCGAAGAGGCCAGTTTCATCGTTATGGTCGATGGTACGCATATCCTTCCGCTTGCCACATCACAGGACCATAAGGCCGTCTATAACGGGGATACGGGGCCTAATACCGGAGGCATGGGGGCCTATTCGCCCGCGCCGGTGATAATCCCTGAGATACATGAACGCATAATAAAACAGGTGATCGAACCCACAGTCAAGGGTATGGCCTCGGAAGGTCTTCACTACACAGGATTCCTGTATGCCGGTCTCATGATACAGGGTGACGGCACTCCCAAAGTCCTTGAATATAATTGCCGTTTAGGTGACCCTGAAACCCAGCCAATACTGCTTCGCCTCAGGTCGGATCTGGTTGAGATGTGCCTGGCAGCCCTGTATAAAAAATTAGACAAGGCACATGTGGAATGGGACAACCGGCCCGCCATCGGGGTGGTGATGGCCGCAGGCGGTTATCCGGAAAGTTATGCTAAGGGAGATCATATATCAGGACTCCCGGATCAAAGTAACGAGGATCTGAAGGTCTTCCACGCCGGAACCATGCTTAAGAAAGGCATTGTAGTCACCAACGGCGGTCGGGTGCTCTGCGTTACCGCGCTCGGGGCTACTGTCAGCGAGGCCCAAAAAAAGGCCTATAGCCTTGCGGGGCAGATCAAATGGAAAAATGTCTATTACCGCACAGACATCGGATATCGTGCCATAGAAAGGGAAGGTCACCTGACCGGCTGATTAAAATACCCAAGCTTCAGCCCCGGCAACTCCTTTTGAATTATCTCTGCCATCCTCCTCATGCCGACAACCTTGGAATCGGACACGGGCATCTCTCTCATATAGAGATCAGGGTCAATATTCAGATTTTTCATATGAAGAAAGTCAACACCCGTCCTTCTGAGGAGTCTGATAATAGCCTCTATCTCCTCTTCCTGGTCGCTGATTCCGGGAAATACAAGATAATTTATCATAGTGTAAAGGCCGAGTTCCCTCGACAGGGAGATAGAGGTTATGACATCTTCAAAATCATAACCTTTAGGCCGATAATAGGCCCTGTAAAACACTGGTCGCGCGCTGTTAAGGCTTATCCTGATGGAATCAAGACCGCTTTTTGCGACCTTGCGGACCCGTTCAGGCCAGGACCCGTTCGTATTCAGGTTGATGGTCCCTTTGCGGGTTTTATTCCTGATCTCCCTGATGCTTTCAGATATAAGAAGATACTCTGTCAACGGCTCCCCTTCACACCCCTGGCCGAAACTCACAATGGCATCCGACGCCTTATCAAGGTGTCTTACAGCCATAGAGACTATTTCATGTTTATCCGGTAGGAATGAGATTCTATGGTGTGATGACCTGCACGAATTGTCCGGCTGGAGAGAAAGGCATCCAATACAGTCGGCGTTGCATCCCCTGCTTACGGGCAGGGGGGCCTCCCATCTTTTTAGAAACAGGTTTTTGGCTGCAAAACAGTGGTTGTTGACGGCGCAATTAATCAGGTGCTCGGCAAGAGGTCCGGATACCTCCCTCTTTTGATACTCTTCAATAGCCGGTATCAGTACCCTGTCATCATAATTTCTTGGATCCCATTTATTGTTGTATTCAATCCTGAATCCTGCCAACCAGTAGCTATCATCCCTGAAACCCGTGGCAGTGTAGGCCCACATTGGCAGGATATAGGACTTCTTGCTGTAATCCACTGCCGGCAGATGACTCCTTACAATCCCCGGCTCCGGAAAGGACGCGACGGCAAGGCATTTTTTAATTACGCCGCCGTCTTTTATTTCCGGGACTAAACTGTATTCCCCGCTCGAGGGATCAAGCCCTATGGGAGGGCAGTCCGGGATAAAAAATAACTTGCTGAACTCCGGCATCTGTATAAGGTCCTCGTCTTCCAGGGCGGCCATGTAGACCCCTGAAAATCCAGCCATCCGGTAGTAGGGGTGTTCATATATCGTACCATTGCTGTCCGCATATAGCATGTAAGGTAGATTATTGTAGTCCATATGATTGTCTGCACCGCAACTATTTTTTTCCATTAACTTTAACCTTCAGCGCATGTCCAAGTCAAACCTTAAGCGTATAACTCAATAATATAAATTCCTTAACAAAGGTCTAATAAGGATTTGCTTTTTAAATCATAATTGTTATATGTTATTATTAAAATAATCTTTTTCATCGCTAAATACCGAAGGCTATATAATAGTCCTGCTTAAAGACAATAAACCCGGAATACAGTTTAATAAAATGTCAAAATATCAATCAGATAGAAGATCAGAGGTCAAACCATTTCAGCTGGTGAAATATTTCGCTATTGCCAGCTTCCTTATTTTGATCCTTTTCAGCATTCCCTTCGCAACCTTTATCTCACAGCGTGCCAAAGAGATCCTATTAAAAAGTTTTGAAGATTCCTCGATTGTAGTCGGTGAAAATCTGAATAACCTGGTCTATAATTACTTTGTCATACCGGTCATGAGCTCATATGGTGAGATACGTATGGGCAATAAAGATCAACAGGCACTATTGGACAGCGTCGTAAAGACTGCCATCCAGGGTCTAAATATCGAATTGGTCAAGCTATATTCCGTTGACGAGGGAATTGTCGTCTACAGTACCAATCCTTCCCTCCTTAAAGAAAAGGTTGTTGAGACTCCTGAGTATAAAAAGGCAGTCACTAGCGAATATTCTTCAGAGATAATATCCGAAGGGGGCCTAAAAAAGATAAAGACATATATCCCGTTCACAATAACCCTCACCTCGACCGGGGAAAAATATGTGCCAGGTGTTTTTGAATCAACCCAGAATATAACCAAACAATACAACTCCATTGTAAAATTGCAGTTATTAATCTTCGGTATCTCTATTCTGATAATGGTCCTTATCTTTTTCGCCCTCCTTTTTGTTGTCCATAACGCGGAGAAGATCATTAAAAAAAGGGCTGCGGAGCAGAGGGATCTTGAGGAACAGCTGTACCTGGCAGAGCGTCTGGCAGCCCTCGGTGAAATGGTAGCCGGTGTCTCCCATGAGATAAAGAATCCGCTCGGAATCATCCAGAGCACCTCAGAGCTCCTGACCAGTATGCCCAATGCCGATGAAAAACAGAAAAAGCTCTCAAGCGTTATTACAGAGGAATCAATACGCCTGAACAGGATAGTAACGGACTTTCTGGAATTTGCCCGTCCCCATAAATTAAATCTTGATGAGTGCAATATCGAAGAAGTCATAAGAAAAAACATCTCCTTTTTCAGGCCCGAACTGGAGGGCAAAGGGATAGTTGTATATGACAAGATGAACGGCCGTTCCTTTAAACTCCAGGCCGACGATGACCTCCTTTACAGGGCGCTTATGAACATACTCCTTAATTCGATACAGGCTATTGAAAATGCCGGATCCATCACCGTGAATGTGGAAGAAGAAAAGGGCGGTTACCGCATAGAGATAGAAGACACCGGAAACGGTATCTCCAAGGAAAATCTGAAAAAGATATTCAATCCCTTTTTTACCACAAAGGATAAAGGCACTGGCCTTGGACTTCCTATTGTAAGGAAGATAATAGAAGGACACCAAGGGACAATAGATGTAGAGAGTCAAGAGGGCTCAGGCACAAAGGTGAT
>Ga0299912_10003672_pt1 | contig 12536 bp, 7 predicted proteins | sample RVTome_2_FD_207667 | JGI IMG/M metagenome (GOLD analysis project Ga0299912, IMG submission 207667) | Soil microbial communities from uranium-contaminated site in the Upper Colorado River Basin, Wyoming, United States - RVT95D214 (version 2) ... | reverse complement strand
TGCTTGAGGTCGTGCTTCAGGGGGCGACGAATACCTCTCATCGGGTGAAGGTGTTGCTCAATAAAGAAGAGGTAGGAGAGGTAGTTTTTGAGGGTCAGGCGAAGGGATTGCTACAGGTGGAAGTTCCTCAGGCACTTCTTCTTGAGGGTGACAATTTAGTGAGTATTGTTCCCCTGGGTGGGGATATGGATGTAAGTCTTGTGGATAGTATTCGGTTAATTTACTGGCATACCTACACGGCAGATGACAACGGCTTACGGCTTACGGCACAGGGAGGGGAACAACGCTCAATTGGGGGATTTGGGAGTTCGGGGATTCGGGTTTTTGACATCACTGAACCGACCGAGGTGATTGAAGTTTCGGGGAGGGTGCAATTCCGAGACGGAAGTTATGCGGTAAGCTTCCGGGTGCCTGGAACTGAGCAGAGGACATTGCTGGCACTAACAGAGGAGAAAATAAAGAGCCCAGAAGGAATCGCCTCCAATCATCCATCCTCCTGGCATCAACTGAAGGATGGCTATGATTTGGTGATCGTAAGCCATAGAGACTTTCTTGACACCCTACAGGCTTTAAAGAAACTCCGTGAATCTCAAGGGTTGAAAGTAGCCCTAATAGATATAGAAGACATTTATGATGAGTTTAGCTTTGGGAATAAGAGTCCTAAAGCGATCAAGGACTTTTTAGGATCAGCAAAGTCTAATTGGAGGAGGTCACCGAGGTTTGTGCTATTGGTGGGGGATGCTTCTTTTGATCCTCGGAACTACCTTGGGTCTGGGGATTTTGACTTTGTGCCTACGAAGCTGATTGATACGGCCTATCTTGAGACGGCATCGGATGATTGGTTTGTGGATTTGAATAGCGATGGACTTTCTGAGATGGCCATTGGGAGGTTGCCAGTTCAGACAAAAGAAGAGGCAGCGATAGTTGTTTCGAAGATCGTGGGTTATGAGAAGTCGAGTAAGAAGAGAGAGGCCCTCTTGGTGTCTGACATCAATGATGGGTTTGATTTTGAGGGGGCCAGTGAGGAGCTAAGGGGTCTTCTTCCATCATTTTTGATGGTGAGGAAGATCTATCGGGGTGAGTTTAGCAGTGATGAGCAGGCCAAGACAGAGCTTGTCAGTGGGATCAATCAAGGGCCTTTGTTGGTGAACTTTATAGGCCACGGATCGATAGAGATCTGGAGAGGGATCTTTACGTCAGAGGATGCGGAGGGTCTGCACAACAGGGGACTTCCTTTCTTTGTCAATATGACGTGTTTGAATGGTTACTTTCAGGATCCCTATTCTGAGACGATGGCCGAGGCGCTTCTGAAGGCTCAGGGTGGGGGAGCGGTGGCGATCTGGACGTCTTCGGGGTTAACGGAGCCGGATCAGCAGGCGGTGATGAACAAGGAATTGATCAAGCTTCTCTTTGGCAGGGAGTCCTTAACCCTGGGAGAAGCGACAGTCAGAGCCAAGGCAGCCACAGGAGATCAGGATATCCGAAAGACCTGGATTCTGTTTGGGGATCCAAGCACAAGACTGCAATGAAGATTGAATAATGGAACGATGGAATGATGGAATAATGGGGAAAAGTGATGGAAAGAAGAGACATACATTTGGAAATGCCAACATGATTATTGTATTTGAGAAGAGGGGTCTTATCAGCGAGACAGTTAGGGATGATCTTCTCAGAGACTTGGAACAAGAATGCAAAATGATCAGTCCTTTTTCAAGAACACTTCGCCCTTGACCCCATGTTCCTTACTGCATGTTTTTAACTCCGCACCCCTTGCTCCAAGCCCTGTGCTTCTTTTAAACCAGAAAGACCAGAAATAGTTAATTAGTTATGCCTGCCCCCAAGGTTGACCTTAAGGTCAACCTTGGGTCACAGGTTTTATAATGAACTCGAAATTAAATTGAGAAGATGTTATAATAAGCTCGAATTAAGGGAGGGAGGTGACTCCATGGGAATATCCGTTACTCTTCCAGAAATGAATATAAAAGAGGATGAAGTAAAATTGCTTCTTGCAATAAAGCTTCTTGAGGAGGGTATTGTCTCTCTTGGAAAGGCTGCTGAAATAGCAGGTTATTCGGAGAAAGCGTTCGTTGAGATTCTTTTCCACAAAGGTATTTCACCTATAAAATATTCAAAGCTTGACCTTGAAAAAGAACTCAAACATGCCTGAGCCAATTATCATTGATACCTCTTCACTGATTGCCCTAGAGAGGATCAATCTTTTACAGATTCTTTGCAAAATTTACAAAGAAGTTGTGATACCAGAGTCGGTTATCAAAGAATTTGGAAATCTATCTCTTTCCTGCCTTTCGATAAGAAAGGTTGAGAGTAACCTCCTTAAACTCCTCATAACAGATTTGAATTTAGGGAAAGGCGAAGCCGATGTTATCGCCTTGGCTAGCCAAACAGGCTTAAAAGTAATTATCGATGATTTAAAGGCACGCAAAGCGGCGGAAAATATGGGATTGAAATTAACCGGTACTATTGGTGTTTTGCTGAAGGCAGAGAGGTTAGGACTAATAGCGAGTGCTCAAGAAAAAGTCAGAGAGCTCAGGGAAAAAGGTTTCTATGTTTCTGAACAATTATTAGAAGATATATCAAGATTCAAACAAACCAGATAAGCCAGAAAAACTAAATAGGCCAGACAGGCCAAACAAACCAAAACGCAATTATTTATGCCTCCCCCCAAGTTTACAGCCCCTTCACCAAAAGCTGTTGTAGGGAAAGGGGTCTTGGGTTACTGCCGAAAAAGTCTTAAGGAATATTTGAACATTTTAAATATCTCCCTTAGTTCGTGTGGAGAGTTGCATTCTTGCTACGACAGTTGTTACCAAGCCGGTCAAATTGACAAAGAGGATTATTAAGAAATAGAGCAACTTCATTATAGAGTCGAGAATGAACTGCTCAGGTTAATCGCGTCATTAAAGGGGAAGGCAAGAAAAGGTGAATGGGAGGAAGACCCTTTGATGGAAAAAATGGAATAGGGGGCTTGAAAACTTAGAATATTCCTAATTGTTTTTCAATCAATCAGACCCATCATCCCATTATTCCAGCCTTCCTATGTTTAAGTACCCAGCATTCCAGTATGCTATTATTCCATTGGCTTAATTCCTTCAACCTTCAGTTCTCCATATAATCCTCCTGAAAAACTACGCAAAAGGCCGAAATAATTAACAAAAATTGTCATATGGCGACCCCAAAACAGTCCCCATTTATTATTTTTTATCAGCAATCTCGGTAACTTATAGGGATTAGGAGTTGGTGGCATATATTTTGCTCGAAACTATTAGGGGTTAATGGGCAAAAAGGGGACAGGCACCTTTTCATGCCAAAGCAATGGAGGACGTTTTATGAAGAAATCAGTGGCTCACTTTGCGACGAAAGCGATCCATGGGGTCAAGATGAAAGAATTTAGAAGTACCGGATATCTTATTATTCTGATCCTGATACTCCTTCTGAGCTTTCCCGCCTATGGCATCGCAGCGCGAGTAACACAAACAGGATCTGGAATCACGATCCAGAGCTCAAGTCAGAACGGGAGTCAATCTGTCACTGTCCCAGCAGATGCGACGCTCTGTGTGGTTATGGCCTCAATGTTTGAAAATGCTACCAACTGGATAACAGCCAATCCCGTGACTCTGAATGGGGTTAATCTTACTACCTTGCAGAGAACAGATGATCAGTCAGTCAACGACCATGCATGGATAGGATATCTTGTCAATCCATCAACGGGCTCTCAAACTCTTGCGTGGAACTGGGGTACTACTCCTGATCAGGGTGCGATTATATATGTTGTTTTCTACAAAGGGGTTGACACTTCTAACCCTGTCGTGTCTTCTGGCAAACAAACCACAAATGGACAAGATCTAACGGGATTAACTGCGGGTGTGGGTGATATGATGGTTGGCATAGTGTCCACCGATACGTCGGTTACGTCAGTGACCGATCAAGGCGGTACAGAGTTAGCTAGGACGTCGAGTGCTTTTAATAACATTCATGCTGGTGTAGCCAGTAAACTTGGTGGGACGGGATTCTACTTTACAGGTGGAACGTATACCGCTTGTGCTGCTGGTGTGTTCAGGGGAACAGGTGCGAGTGTGAATCAGTTTACTTACTCTAACACAAACTCAATAACAATTAGAGATAACAACACTGCCAGCCCCTACCCTTCAAGCATCACAGTTCCAAGTGTCTCGGGCACCGTCACGAAGGTAACGGTGACGATCACTGGCCTCTCGCATACCTACCCGGACGACATCCGCATGCTCCTTGTCGGGCCCACGGGTCAGACTTGCTACTTCATGGGCGAGAAGGGAGGCGACCCCGACGTCAGTGGAGTTAATCTGACCTTTGACGACGGCGCAGGATCGGAGCTTCCTGAAGATACCCAGATCACTTCCGGAACATACAGACCAAGTCCAACCTATACGCAATATGACTTCCCGTCTCCAGCACCTGCTACGCCTTACGGAACGACGCTGTATGGCTATAGTGAAAAAGATCCGGCGGGCACCTGGAGCCTGTACGTCTGGGATTATTCAGGAAGTGATTCCGGCTCTATCTCGGGCGGGTGGCAACTCACGCTTACAGTCGTGAGCGGTAGTGCAGAAATTGGGTCTTTTTCATACCGCAAGCAGATCACAATTGATTATACAAGAGTAGGTTCGAGCTGTACGGGAAGTCTTTCCAACATTCCTGTCCTTATAAAAATCACAGGAGACAATGATCTGAAAACAGTGCCCACCGGTCATGTGGAAAATAGCAACGGCTATGACATTATCTTCCGTGCAGCGGACGGGGCTACTCAATTAGACCACGAAATTGAGAGTTACAGTGGTACCTCCGGAAACCTGGAGGCATGGGTTAAGATCCCGACCTTGTCGATTACGGCTAACACGATCATTTATATGTACTATGGAAACAGTGAAATCTCTTCGCCCACCCAAAATCCCGTTGGTGTTTGGAGTAATAATTACAAGGGCGTGTGGCACCTTCAAGAGACCTCAGGGAGTTATTTGGACTCAACTGGCAATAATAATACTGGGACCGCAACAGTTACTTCACGAACAGCAACAGCCAGGATCGGCACGAACGCGCCACTGTTTGACTCAGCCACCAGTAATAATATTAATTGTGGTACTGGGAGTTCTTTAGATTTTTCGGGCGATATGACGTTGGAGGCTTGGATTTATCCAACAGGGTGGGGCGGAGGCGGATTCGGTACAATGATAGACCGGGGTGCTGGATCCGATATGGGTTACCAGTTCTATATCAGGCAACTCAGTACAAGCCTATCAATTTATGATGGTACCTCGCTACAGGGGAATATTGGCTCTATAACTCTCGATGGTTGGCAACATGTAGTTGTAGTTGTTAGTGGGGGGAATAATGCATCCTTTTATGTCAACGGAGTAGGTGCAGGATCTGGATCTTGGACTTTCGCTGCCGTCGGTTCGGCGACTTTTTATATTGGGAATTTTTCGAGTATGGCCGAGACATTTGCTGGCACGATTGATGAAGTCCGTGCCTCCAACGTGGCGAGAAATGCTTGCTGGGTAGAAACGGAATACAACAATCAAAACTGGCCAAACAAGACTCAGGATGGTGCGAACGGTTTCTTAACCGTAGGAAACGAGGAAGTGTTAGGTGTTTTCGAAAACCGCAGGCCGATCATCATTAATCAACTCAGTGGAGCATGTGATACGAACTTCGAGAACCTTTCGAATTTTCCTGTATTAGTCAATTTATCTGCTGATTGGTTGAAGACAAAGGCGAATGGAGGAAAAATATACAGTTCTAATGGTCATGACATCGTCTTTCGGGCCTCCGATGGTACCACTTCGTTGGACCATGAGGTAGAGTACTACGATGGGTCCGGAACGGGAATTTCATTTGTTCGGTCTGGTGGTATCAGTGATGGGATAGGGTTCAGTTTTGATATTGGTTCAGCGGGCACGAGCAGATTGGTCGTTGTTATCGCTGGTAATGAGAGCACCGGCACAAACTTAAGTGGTGTCGTCGTAGATGGCAATGCCTGTAATCTGATTGCTATAGCGGATAATCCGAACGGAGCTGGTAACCATCAGGAAATGTGGTACTGCGATGAAGATGATCTTGGTGCGTCCAATGGCGTTGTTACTGTTGCAATAGCGGGTGGTGGTGCAACTTGGGGGGTCCAGGCCCATCTTTATACGGGCGTTTCTCAAAGCGGTCCTACTGATTACGGTGTGGATCAAACTTCAGTGAATCTTACCACCGTCACCGTAACAGGTATTGACGTTCCTGCGAATGGTCTGGTGGTTATGGGTGCAGGTGAAGGCACGGATGGTTATACAGTAAACTCTTGGACTTCGCCGTTGGCGCAGCGCCAGAGCGAACCTGGCCACCCAACTTCGGCCGATCTCATTAGCTCGAGTGGGATCGAGGCGAGCCAGCAGACAAATAAGACCTATGTAGCAACGTTTTCTGGAACATTTAATCGCGGTACAGGTATTGTAGCGTCCTTCGCGCCAGCCGGATCGGGAGAAGGAAAACTTGTCGCGTGGGTGAAGATTCCAACACTTTATTACAATCAAAACACAACCATCTACATGTATTACGGCAATGAGAGCATCACTTCTCCGACAGAGAATCCCACTGGGGTTTGGGATGACGGAGGTTTGAATTACTACAAGGGTGTATGGCACCTGAAGGAGAGTGTCACCAATAATGTGACCACAGCCGGCGTACATGTTGATTCCACTTCCAACAATAATGACGGTACTCAGGTCAACAACGATGACCTGTCGGCGAAGATTTACAATGGACAGGATTTCGAAGGGGACCTTCGAGACGAATACCTCGAGATCCCCAATTCGACCTCTATGGAGAATGTCCAGGAGGGAGATTATACTGTCGAGGCTTGGTTCTTTCCGGATACCCTTCCTCCAGGCACTCCGCCTGCCTATAACGCCTATTATGCCATTGTGGGGAAAGAGGGCTGGAACCTTGGGCTCGAAATGCTCAATAGCGGTCATTTCACGATGAACCACTGGTTGGCGGTTGGGCCAACCAATGAGAATGCGGTTGGCGGCGCGAAGAGCGCAGCGACCTGGTATCATGTTGTGGGCGTGGTGAGCAAGACAGATGGGTACACCAAGATATACGTCAACGGCGTCAATGAGGCGACGAATACCTTCACGGCGGGGAGTGCTGCTTTAGAGTATGGAACCGCGCCGTGGCGGATCGGGATATGGGCTCCAGGGCAGCAGGCTTACGATGGCCCCGCAAACGGTAAGATTGATGAGGTCAGAATTTCCAACGTCGCTCGCTCTGCATGTTGGATTGAAACATGTTATAGCAACCAGAATAACCCCGGTGGATTTATTATACTGGGAGGTGAGGAGGCACCTGCGCCCACTTTGGTTAAGCTTAAGTCTTTTACAGCTACCCAGTACCAAGAGGGAGTGTTGCTCAAATGGAAGACTGGTTATGAGGTAAATAATCTTGGTTTTCATATTTACCGGGAGGAGAATCGTCAGCTTGTTCGGTTGACTCCTGAGCCAGTGGCAGGTTCAGCCTTGCTTGCTGGATCTCGAACGCCTTTAACCGCAGGTCATCATTATCATTGGTGGAATGTCTCAGCGATAGCTGATGTTCAAGGACCGCTAACGCTTAAGGACCGGCCTTTGGCCTCGAGGACCGTCCCGCAAGTGGCGGGACTTGAGGGTAAAGAGTCTTTCGCCTCAAGCGAAGCGCTCCTCGAGCGCAGCGCTCCTCAAGCGGAGCGGTCGGCTATTCACTACTGGCTTAAAGATATAGACCTAAATGGCACAGAAACCATGCATGGTCCCCTGACCCCGGTGATTTGTCGTGAGCCTCCACCGGCGAAGTTTAAGCCGGAGCTTTTGAGTGAAGTTGGGTGGAGACTTAACGAGAAGTATCATCAATATTGGAAGGCAAGGGAGCTGAAGGAAAGACTCAATGATCGCTATCGCTCAAGGAGCACTTCGTTTAAGGATCGCTTCGCTCAAGGAGCGCTTACGCTTGAGGCAAAACAGAACAGATTGTTAGCCTCGAGTCCCGCAGGGACGCTCCTCAAGGCTCGCAGAGCCGGTCCTCGAGGGAACTCTGTTCCCGATCCTCAAACCCAGTGGTCTTTGGCGAGTCGGGCTGCTGTGAAGCTCTTCGTCAAAGAAGAAGGTTGGTACCGTGTCACTCAGCCAGAGCTTGTGGCAGTGGGGTTAAATCCGAGAGCGAATCCTCATCATTTACAGCTCTATGCAGATGGTCAAGAGCAGCCGATTCATGTGATCGGTGGGAAGGATGGGCGTTTTGGTCCGAGGGATGCCATAGAATTTTATGGGGTTGGACTTGATACGCCATCCACGGATACAAGGGCTTATTGGTTGATTGAAGGGACGAAGCCTGGCAAGAGGATTCATGAGTTTAAGAGTCATACGGGTTCATTGGGTTCATTGAGTTCATCGAGTTTTCCACATACGGTGGAGGTGAAGGATCGGTGGATCTATCTTCCAGCCATAAAGAATGGAGAAGAGGAGAACTTCTTTGGAGCAGTGGTTTATGGTAGTGGGGCCGATCAGCTTTTGGGAGTCAAGCATCTTGACTTAGGCGCTTCAGAGGATGCGTTGCTTGAGGTCGCGCTTCAGGGGGCGACAAATGTTTCGCACCGGGTGAGGGTGTTGCTCAACAAAGAAGACGTAGGGGAGATAGTCTTTGAGGGTCAGTCAAAGGGATTGCTCCAGGTAGAGGTACCACAGTCACTTCTTCTTGAGGGTGACAATTTGGTGAGTTTTGTTCCATTGGACGGAGACATGGATATAAGCCTGGTACATTCCATTCGGTTGACCTACTGGCATACCAACACGGCAGATGATAACGCATTGAAATTTACAGCCAGTGGGGGAGGGCATCTTACTCTATCTGGGTTTAGCCATCCAAAGATCAGAGTCCTCGACATTACGGATTCGAATGAGGTGATTGAAGTGTTTGGTAAAGTGGAGTCCCAGAAGGGGAGCTATGCGGTAAGCTTCAGAGTGCCTGGAACTAGTCAGAGGACTCTGTTGGCAATAGCAGGGGAGAGGGTAAAGATTGTTGAAGGAATGGTTTCCAATCAGCCTTCTTCATGGCATCAAGTGAAAGAGGGCTATGATTTGGTGATCGTAACCCATAGAGACTTCTTCGATGCCCTTCAGCCTTTAAAGAAACTCCGTGAATCTCAAGGATTGAGGGTGGCTCTTATAGATGTAGAAGATCTTTATGATGAGTTTAGCTCTGGAAATAAGAGTCCTAAGGCGATCAAGGACTTTTTAGCATCAGCAAAGACCAAATGGAGGAAGCCACCGAGGTTTGTGCTATTGGTGGGGGATGCCTCATTTGATTCTCGGAATTACCTTGGGTCCGGGGAGTTGGACTTTGTGCCGACGAAGCTAATTGATACGGTCTATCTTGAGACAGCCTCGGATGATTGGTTTGTGGACTTCAATAATGATGGATTGCCAGAGATGGCTATAGGGAGGATTCCGGTTCAGACGGTGGAGGAGGCAGCCATCGTGGTTTCGAAGATTGTGGGGTATGAAAAGTCGGTCAAGAAGAATGAAGCTTTACTTGTAGCTGATAGATCGGATAATTCGGATGATTATGACTTTGAGGGGGCCAGTGAGGAGATATGGGGTCTGCTTCCTTCTTCTCTGGTGGTAAGGAAGATCTATCGGGGTCAGTTTAGCAGTGATGCTCAGGCTAAGGGAGAACTTCTCCGAGGGATCAATCAAGGTCCTTTGTTGGTCAACTTTATTGGTCACGGGTCAATAGAGATTTGGAGGGGGAACATACTTACCTCAGATGATGCTGAAGGACTTATCAATGGGATGCGACTTCCTTTCTTTGTTAACATGACGTGTCTGAATGGTTACTTTCAGGATCCATATTCTGAGACTTTGGGAGAGGCGCTCATCAAGGCGAAGGGGGGAGGTGCCATAGCAGTTTGGACCTCTTCGGGGTTAACGGAACCTGATAAGCAGGCGGTTATGAATAAGGAGTTGATCAAGCTTCTTTTTAATGGACAGTTGTTGACCCTGGGAGAGGTAACCGCCAGAGCCAAGGCTTCTGTAACTGATCAGGATATCAGAAAGACCTGGATTCTGTTTGGGGATCCGACGACAAGGCTCAAGCCATAGGCTTGAGGAGCGGTCCTACGGACCTTGAGGAGCGTTTCACTTGAGGATCGGCCCTTCGGGCCTTGAGGTTGGAGGAGCGAAAGACACGTTATAAGTTGATTGTTATTGGTTATTAGTCAAAGCAGCAGAGAGCAGCGAACGAAAAGGAGCAGCAACTAATAACGAGTAACGAATAACGAACGACCTAGATGAAGGTGGTCCGATCCTCGGCGGGAACAGATTTCCTCCTCCACAGACCTAGCATTCAACTCAACATTCCAATGTTTCACTCTTTTTCACCTTGACAAAGTGCCACAATTAGGTATACTTATTAGGTAACCAGTTAGTTACACAGAAGGAGAATTTGCATGAAAACGAAAGCCCATCTCGTTTTCCCCGAAGAGATTTTGAATGCCGTAGATGAAGTTGCTGGAAAGAGAAAAAGAAGCCTTTTCATTGTTGAAGCGACCCAGGAGAAGTTGGAGAGGGAGCGATTCTTGAAAGCATTAGAAGAGACAAAGGGCGCGTGGACAGCCAACCGCCACCCTGAATTGAAAACCAAACGTGATTTGGAACTGTATCTAAGAGAAAAAAGACGCTCTTATCGAAAAAGGTTGCAAAGGATGATGCATGGGTAGATTCCTTTTGGATTCGGATATCATCATTTGGCATCTAAGAGGTCGAGAAGAAGTTACCGCGATGCTAAGGGATTTACAAAGATTTGGGGTGCCTGGATGTTCAGCCCTCTCTGTTCTGGAGGTTCAACTTGGAGTGAAGAAGGGCGAAGAGGAAAGGACCAATCATTTCTTTAAGTATTTAAAGGTTTTTGATGTGAACAGGGAGATTGCAGGCAAGGCTGCCCAATTGATTCGTGAATTCAAGGGGAAAGGAGTGACGCTTGATATCCCTGATACAATCATCGCCAGCACTTGCATATTGTATAATTTAATCCTTGTGACTTACAACAGGAAGCACTACCCAATCGCACAGTTGGAATTTTACCCTCTCACGGTCAAACTCTGATCTAAATGCTCAAACCTTTAAAATGCTGAAAGTTCGGAGGCACAGAACGAGTTATCGGCAAGTAAAAGATTCCTGTGGCGTCGGGCGACCACAAGTCCTATATTACAAAGGGCGAAGCGTTCGTTGAGTGAAACGCTCCTTAAACGCAGCGGTCCTCTAACGTATTTGATATGACTCAGTCCGCAGAACTCATGACTCAGCACTTGAATCCGAGTGAAGTTCTTCCTGAACTTGTAAAGGAAGTCCTTGGCAAGGGAGTAGAATGCCGTTTACAGGTTAAAGGCTATAGCATGTCTCCTTTTATAAAGGACAGTGATGTGGTGACAATCTCACCCATGTCTGACTCCTCACCTGGATTCGGAGATGTAATAGCCTTTATCCATCCCAAGACCGATAAACTTGTCATTCATAGGGTGGTTTGGAAAAGTAGGGATGCTTACCTTTTAAAAGGGGAGAGTGCGCTCGAGCCTGATGGTCTAATTAAGAAAGAAAACATATTAGGTTTGGTAACGAAGGTGGAGAGGAAAGGGAAAAGAATATTCCTTGGTCTGGGCCCTGAACGATTTCTGATTGCATTGTTAACCCGAACAAATCTTCTTCTCCCTGTCCTACGTCCCTTATGGAGAATCTTTCGCCCAATTGCACGAATCTTCTCTTCATGAAAGTAAGATTTCAAATCGTAGGTAGCCGCAACCTTCCCCGGCCCGCCCTATTAATAAGCCGGGGCGGGCAGGTTGCGTGATTGTACGTTCCGGTATAAACCGGAACGACTACAGCTTGCGGTTACACAGAATTTCTACTTATGCAATAGTCGAAAGCTAAGAAATGTTAGATTTAGTGCGTTGGTAACGAATTGATGAAAAGCTTGTTGAAATACCTCAAACAGGGGCTTACGCGCACCCATTCGAAAGACAGGATCGGTGGCACAAGCGAATCTGCCGGGCTGAGAACCAGCCTTAGAAACCTTCGTCCCTTTGTCAGTAGGCACTGGCGCAAAGGACTGCTGGGTAGTCTGCTCGTCATCTTAACGTCCCTATTATCTTTTCCCCAACCTCTTATCACCCGCTATCTCATTGATCATGTCATCCTAAGCCGTCAACTGGCTCTCCTCGCTGGAGCGATACTTCTTCTGGCTGTCATTACTCTAACGGAAAAGCTATTGAATGTGTTCCAACAATTCTATTTTACCCGTTTTGAGCAGGAAGTGATTTTAGACATCCAGCAGTCTCTCCTTGATCACGTCCTTCGACTCCCCAAGTCCTTTTTCGACGCGAACCAGACCGGATATCTGATGTCACGCCTGTCATCCGATGTCCAGGGACTCCGTTGGTTCTTTTCCAGCACCATCGTCTATATATTCAG
>Ga0299912_10003671_pt1 | contig 12536 bp, 10 predicted proteins | sample RVTome_2_FD_207667 | JGI IMG/M metagenome (GOLD analysis project Ga0299912, IMG submission 207667) | Soil microbial communities from uranium-contaminated site in the Upper Colorado River Basin, Wyoming, United States - RVT95D214 (version 2) ... | reverse complement strand
CCAGGATGACAACCAATCTTGGAAATTCATCAAAAATGCCACTATAAATCATCCGCATGAGGCACAACAAAACCTCAAATCCGAAGCCGAAAGGAGGGCCTGCCAAAGGAAATCCGTATGTCTTTGCCTGTGAATAAGCCGAGACCGTCGGATGGAGATAGATGGGGACATTCAGTTTCTCCGCTCTCTCAAGTATGGGTCGGTATTGTTTTTTATCTAAATAGGAATCTCCATAATGGGCATGGGTGTTCCAGCCTATGAAACCAAGATCTTTAACGCATCTTTCGAGTTCGTCGGCAGCTTCTTTGGGACGTTTAGGGGCTAATGCGGCAAACCCCATCAATCGGTCAGGATATCGATGGATAATCTCGGATAGAGCATTGTTTGTATCTCTTGCCAAGACTGTCCCTACCGCCGGGTCTAACTGCTCAATACCAGGGACAGCCAAGCTAAGGATCTGAATATCCACTCCTGATGCGTCCATTCTTCTGAGGCGCCCCTCGCCATGGTCGAGTAGAGATTCCAGCAAGGGATCACCAAAGGGCTGCCCTACTTCTTCTGCATACCATATACGCCGAGTCTTGTTCTTTTCATCCTCAACAAACCTGGGATATCCCTTATTTTCTGAAAGCGTTTTCAGATATGCTTTTGTATAAAAATGGGCTTCAAAATCAATTTTTTTCACCTCTTCCTCCTTCCCTTGAATCGGTTTATTAAACTGTGTTGTATCCGTGGAAGCAAGAAACTCCTTTTCCCATGGGGATCTAAACCCCTCAATTTATTCTTCAGGTTCAGGCGGCAATGGTAAAAACTTACTGTCTTGAGTTGGGTCATAGGGCGCAGAGAGAGGACTGACTGGAGGTTGGCCTTCGTGTTTAAGACTGCCAATGATTGGTCTCTTCACCCAACCTTTGTCAAAGGGCGTTCTGAATATGACGTACCACTTGAATATGCGATATTTCCATTTCCCATCCTCTTTGACAAATTCAATGTCATACTTCCCAGATTGCCACATGGCAATCAATCCATTCTCGGTCTGAATCGTATTGCATCCGAAAGAGTGCCACATTCCTTTTGCGGTCTTACCATCTTTACTTACTTCGACAACGGGAGTCATCAGCATATGTAATCCCAGCCCCCCAGGAAATTTATATTTTTCTCCCAGAATCTTGAACAGGGTCATAACACCTTCAAACCCCTTATACTCCCCACTGTCAGCCAATTCAATCTTCACACCAGGATCTTTCTTAGAGAACATATCTAAAATCTTGTCATACCTGTTGGACAAAAGATAATGGTTGTATCTGCCTTGGAGATTGCATATTTCCTGGTAATCCTTCAAACGCTGAATCTTTGCCTCCAATTCATGGGTTGCCATGAAAAACCTCTTTTTCCATTTAACAGAGGATCAAAGTATCGTCTCAAGGTAACGGTAACAATGCCCGTATTAGGATTGTCGGGGCAAAAAGCAATAAAGCAAGAAAAGAGTAAAACCCTCCGTGAGAAAGGCTCCCTGCACTGGCGAACGCGTCAGCACAGGGAGAACAAGGATCGAGGTCATCAAAGGATCGACATGGCTGCGACGAATCCTTGACGAACGGCGTCGAATACCTTGGCGGCACAGACGCAATCACCGATTTCATATACGGGCACATTTCCGGTGGCGGCACGCAGTTCTTCTGCTTCTTCTTTTTTTGCGCTCATGCCTACCGCATAAGTCACCGTATCCGCAGGCAGAAACTCTTCCTTGTTCTCCTTATTGACCACCGTCACGCCCCTAGGCGTAATCGCCGTACATTTCACATCGGTTCTGCAGGTCAGCATCTTGTCCATTTCGTTGATGAGGCCGATGCGATGCATTCTGTATGAATCTTGTGCAACCTCGTCCAGCATTTCAATCACCGTTACATCTCTTCCATTTTTTGCGAGATGGAGCCCAACCTCACAGCCCACGAGACCACCGCCTACCATAACAACCTTCTGTCCCACTTTGCTCATATTGCTGTATACATCCATGGCCTTCATCGCATTCTCAATTCCAGGAATGGGTGGGACAATCGGGCTCGAACCTATCGCGAGAATAACCGCATCCGCGCCAAATGAACGAACATCGGCAGGCGTAAACGCTCTACCCAGCTTGACTTTTATGTTGCGTTTCTTTACGCGACGCGCCAATACATCCTTGAATGTACTCAAATCGCCTTTGTAAGCATCCGCATCCGCAAACTTAACCAATCCGCCAAGGATGTCCGATTTTTCAACCAGCGTTACTCTGTGTCCGCGATCGGCCGCAACAATGGCGGCCTCCATGCCCGCAACACCTCCGCCAACAACCAACACGTTTCGTGAGCCTTGCGGCTTACCGGCAAGTACGCTTTGATCAAAATAGAATGCCTCAGGATTTACGGCACAGCCAAATAGTGTGCTCAGGTCGTGGATAACGCCTTCCAATGGTCCAGGGAAGCACTTGTAACATCTTATGCATGGAGAAATATCATCTTCCTTTCCCGATTCGGCCTTATTCGCAAACTCCGGATCGGCTGTCAGCTGTCTACCTAAAGCTACGAAATCGCATTTCCCTTCTGCAATGAGCTGTTCCGCCAATTCCGGGGAGTTAATGCCGCCTACAACGGTTACCGGAATAGATATCGCTTTCTTGATGACTTCAGACAATCCTGCGTTCAATCCATGGGGGTCGAATACCGAAGAGAACTGTCCACTTAAGATTGGACCACGGTAAAGACCCACAGAAACATGGATGATGTCCACGAGACCTTCAATCATTTTACAGAAGCGAGCGACTTCCTCCACTCCCATACCATTCTTGGTGCGTTCGTCCCCGCTGACGCGGATTTCGATAATAAAGTCCTTGTCCATTGCTTCCCTGACGCTCTTGATCACCTGAATAGGAAATTTCACCCTGTTTTCCAGCGAACCGCCGTATTCGTCCTTCCTTGAATTGGTCCTTGAAGACAGGAACTGATTCAGCAGCCACCCATGTCCCGCATGAATCATGACGCCGTTGAAGCCGGCCCTTTTCATGAATCTGGCGCAGGTGACGAAATGATCAGAAACGGATCGCATCATTGCTTCATCCATAGCAACGACTTCGGCGCCGTCCTCTCTAACGTATCCCATTGGTCCAATGGGGTTTTTCAAACCGGGAATGAGGAGCTTGGATTCACCACAGTGGGACAGTTCAATCAATGCAATAGAGCCATTGTTCCTGATCATGTCGGCCGCTTTCTTCAGCGACTTGAACGAAGGACTATCGAAGTTTGTATAATCGATAGGATCAAAGGGTTCGCGATTTGCGTATTCAAAGTCGACCGGCGTTTCTCCAACGGTAACCTGGGCGCAGCCGCCTTTCGATCTTCCTTCAAAGGCTTGATAGAACACATCCGACAGAAATGGAATTGTTCCGAATGTCCCGCAGTAAATCGGCGCTGCAATGATCCTGTTCTTGTAGGTATGGGAACCTACCTTCAAGGTTGAAAAAAGATTCGGAAATCGCTTGCCGCTCATTTTAAACGGCCCTTTCGTCTTGATTCATTCCGCTTTAAGTTGCCTATCGATAAACATAATCGCCGGCCACATATCTCGGAGGAATGACAGGTATCTGTAGGTACGAGTCATATTTACCCCCTGTGTGAATCACGTGGTTGCCTTTATTATTAAGTTCCCATGAGAAGGGCTCGAACCAGCCTTCGCGAATGTAATGCCCTGATATGAGAACTTGCAGCTGCTGGGCTTTGTGCCAGATCCTGCTGTGTGGCCATATCTCAATATCCACTGGAACGATTTCACCGACTTTCAGCTTTTCATCCTTGCGATGCGACTGGATAGGTTGAAAATGGGTAGAGAGCTTCTCATCAAGGGCGCGACGGGATACCCGCATCTTTCCCCACGCACCCGGGTGTGGCTCTCCCAATACATTCATCGGGATCCAGTTTCCGGCCTCATCGAGCTTACGGATGGCAACAAAGAGGTCCATATCATCATTGCCCTCAGCCTCAACCCAGAGGTGAAGCTTCATGTATCCGGTGATCTCTGTATCTTCGGTAAATTTGATGGCGAAGGTCGTCGACCCGGTCTCGGCCTCGTAGCTAACCTTTGATTCCTTAGCAACGGGATCAAAGGAGAGGGCGCCATTCGTTGCATCAAGGTAGAGTTTCTTATACTGGGTCCGGGCAAGGGGAAACTCCTTTTCTGGACGATTAATCTGATAATTAAAATCATAGGCGTCCATGATCTCAAGGCGGACCCTCGGGGTAAGTTCCCAACCGTTCCGGATTTCTTTCAGATAACGATCATAGAAATGTTTCAGATCTTCGAGACCGAAGATGGAATAGGTATCCGGCCATTCAAACTCCCTGTGCGCCCTTAGCCACTTTTTTGTGGAACGGATCCTCCTGAAGCCCTCCATGGAACCGCGCAGGTGGAAGTGGTTCCAGCAGACCGTGGTGTAAACCGGAATCCTGATCTTTTCCCACTTCGGGATCTTGTCTTCCCAATAGGCGTCTAGAAAAGGGTGCTCAAGGGCCATTGCAGCAGTATCGTCCACATACCCCTCGCCCACCAAGGAACTGACAATAAAATCATTGAAACCAAGGGCCGGAATGCCCCCTTCATAGAGGGATTCGCGATAGAGGTCTCCCGTGCCTTCCCATGGAGCAATACAGGCAAGGTGAGGGGGCTGCTCCGCGGCGATGCGCCACTGGGTCATGGCCACGCCTGAATTACCGCCCATGCCGACCTTGCCGTTGCACCAGTACTGGGTTGCAAGCCATTCGATGAAGTCATAACCGTCCCGTCCGTCCTGTGTACCGAACATGCAAACATCTCCTTCTGAATGGCCTATACCACGGGGGTCCACGTTGACGATCGCATAGCCATGACGGCACCAGTAAGCGGGATCGGGAGATTCGAACTTGGCCATCCGGGAGACAGTTCCAGGTGGAACCCCGATGATCTGCCATTCATCAAAGCCTTCGCCCGGACGTTTGCCGAAATAACTCCATGAGATGATCGCAGGAATATTTATCTGACCCACGGGACGATAGATATCAGCATAGATCACGACGCCATCCCGCAGGGTCACGGGGACGTCCTGCTCGCAGATGATACCGTCTTCCGCAAGATAGGTGCGGCGGTTGAGATCAGGGCAGATTCCAAATCCTGTCCCATCCAGGGATTTCTCTTCAAGTCCGTCCCAGTTCTCCTCAGCTTTTCCCTTCGCTTCTTTTTTCTGGGGCGGAACCGGTTTTCTCGCCTTTCTGTAAATCACATCGATCTCCTCATTACCAAACATTATTTTCTTTCTTTTCGTATCAGCCATAATCATCCTCCCATCTGTCTGACTTATATCAACCCCCGCAGAGCTGGGCGACAAATTCAGCGGCCTCGCCCAAAGTCTTCTTCCTTCGGAATTCCATGAAATTGATTTGGACGTCAAATGCATCCTCTAATATAGCGATGACCTGAACGTAATTAACCGATTTAGCCTTGAGGTCCTCCACCCATTTCGTGTCCGGACTTAATTGGCTAGGGTCTTTTTTGAAGAGCACCGCAGCACGTTGAATGATTTTTTCCAAAATTTCGTCTTTTAATTCCATCGCACTTTTACTCCTTTTCTCTTTTATATCTGAGGTCTCCCTCAAAACCATTCCATACCGATATTCCGGTATAGATTTTGGGCTGCTCCTGACCGGTAAGCACCCTCAGGGCGCCTGCGGCCATGGCCTCCATCTCGAGCTCGCCGGCATAGACCTTGACCGGAGCGATGTACTTGACCATATCGGTGATCTTCTCGACCAGATAGGTATCGTGAGCGATGCCGCCGGTCAGGAGAATGGCATCTACCTCACCTTTTAAGACCGTTGCGTAAGCACCGATGTTCTTTCCGATCTGATAAATCATGGCGTCGAAGACGAGCTTTGCATAGGCATCGCCGTTCTTGATGCGCTCCTGTATTTCGCGTACGTCGGCGGTGCCCAGATGATCGACCAGACCGCCATTCTTGGTGATGCGATCATACATCTCTCTTTCCGTATATTTTCCCGAATAACACATCTTGATAATTGAAACAGCCGGTATTGCACCTGCGCGGGTGGGAGCCATGGGGCCATCGCCGTTTATGACGTCAGTGGAATCAACCATAAGACCCTTCCTGTGAGCCGTGACCGTTACGCCGCCGCCGATGTGCGATATGACCAGGCTCAGATCCTCATAACGCTTGCCGATCTCTGTGGCATAGCGTATGGCGACCTCCTTCTGGTTAAGGGGGTGGCCTCTGCTCTCGCGGGAGACATCGTGGAGTCCGCTGACCCGTGCAACAAGTTGAAACTCATCGACGTCAGGAGGATTGACGACGAAGGCTTTCCCGCCATAGGTCAACGCGAAGTCATAGGCCAGCTGACTGCCGAGTGTGGCCGGGTGTTTCACAGTAAATCCAATTCTGGCATGATGCAGCAAGGTCTCGTTGATGGTATAGGTTCCACCTTCCAGACCGACCAGCCCGCCGCCGCGTCCCACAAAGGCGTCTATTCCTTTCAAAGAGATGTTCTTCTTAGCCAGTTCACTCAATATGGTTTCCTTACGATATGGAAACTGGTCGCTGATCTCGCGAAACTCCTTGAGCCTGGCTGCGTCATGAGAGACGTTGACGGAAAAGATTTCTGTATCGTTTTCAAAGAGCGCTATCTTGGTTGAAGTGGAGCCCGGATTTATTGCAAGAAGTCTGTATTTCTTAGCCACAATAGATATCCTCTATTAGAAGTGATTACATAATCTCTCTATGCTTTCACTGCTTTTGTAATCGTTGTAATCAGAGACTTCTGACTCTGTCAGAAGTCTCATTTTTTCTGTGCGCATACCACCACCATCGTAGTTGCCCCCACGATCTCCTCCACGGGCGCCCCACGGGACAGGTCGCTCACCGGTTTGGCAAAGCCTTGCAGAAGAGGTCCGTAGGCCACAGCCCTGGCAAACTGCTGGACAAGCTTCACCCCGATGTTGCCAGCATTGAGATCTGGGAAGATCAGGATGTTGGCCCTGCCGGCCACAGGGCTTCCTTCCTTCACCTTCCTGGCTGCCAACTCCGGCACAATCGCGGAATCCAATTGAAGCTCGCCGTCAATAAGCAGGTCTGGCCTTCGTTCATGCGTCATTTCAAGTGCCTTCAATACCGTATCGACACGCTCATGGGAGGCACTGCCCTTTGTTGAGAAAGACAACAAGGCAACACGAGGTTCCCACCCCAGTAGGCTATGCAAGGTATCGGCTGTTGAGATGGCGATGTCAGCCAGTTCTTTTGAATCAGGCGCCGGACAGACAGCGCAGTCAGCAATTCCAAACAGGCTTCCTTCCGGACCCTCATATCCCGGGATGGACAGAATACCCATACTTGAGACGGTCGAAATCCCTTCCTTGAGACCAATGATCATCTCGCTTGCCATGATCACCTCTCCAGTCGTATGATTCAGTCCTGCCACCATGCAATCTGCTTCGCCCAGTTTCACCATCATGGCTGCAAAATAGAGTGGATCTTTCAACATCCGTTTAACAGCGGACACCGGAAAGTCCGGATTCATCTTGGCATACCCATTGGCGCATTGCTCAACCTTTTCAGCATTGGTGTGGTCAACAACCGTGATCCCATCAAGTGATACCCCGATACTTCCCGATAGAACAGATACGGCCTTTGGTTCCCCAACGAGAATGGGATAGGCAACCCCCATATCCCGCACCTGGCGGGCTGCTCGAAGGATCTTCTCCTCGTTGGCTTCAGGAAACGCAACCCTTTGAGGATTCGCCTTGGCCTTAATCCGCAATTGCTCCATGACATCCGTGCTCATTCAATCTCTCCTGGTTGAAGGATACTCACGTTTCTCTAAGTTGATTAACCCCACCTCACCTCCCCTTAAATTAAGGGGAGGAAGGGAGGGGTTACTTCGGTGTAATCGTTTCACAATCGTTGTAATTAAAAGATTTCTGGGCTTTTTCAGAAATCTTTCATTTTGATAGGGTTGCCACAGCTATGGCGTAGTCCCCATCATACGAGAGGCTCAAAAGTACACGGGAGGTATCACGCTCAGAGGCAATCTCAGCAAATCTGCCCTTGAGAAAAGGGATTGGCTCTCCATGCTCCCCATCCCTGACCTCTATTTCCTTGAGCTGGACGCCCGTCTCCCAGCCTATTCCAAATGTTTTAAAGATGGCTTCTTTGGCAGCAAAGGTCATTGCCAGATAGGCCACGCGGTCAGGGTGGGTATCAGCCCGCTCCTGCTCCCACGGCGTGAATACTTTGTCCATAAATACCTTACCGCCTGTTTCCAATACATCTCTCATTCTGCTGATGGTAATAATGTCTACGCCAATGCCTACTGGCAATTAAACCCCTCCCAAAGATGGACTCTTCAGAATCACAGGCACGAGAAGGTGCGAATCGTACTTTTTACCCGTGTGGATGATATGCTCCCCCTTATTGCGAAGCTTGGGTGGCTTGATTCCCGGAAACGCCACCGGTGCGAGATTGTGTCCTGTTATGATGAGACATAGCTTCTCACCAGCATGCCACAACATTCCGGTTGGACAGATTGCAATCTCCACAGGGACAACCTGCCCGGGACTCAGTAGCTCTTCAACGCGGTGGATAAGGTAAGGCTCCGCAGGGGTCGACCGCACAGGATCAAGCTTACGGTGGGAGACCCTCAGCCTGCCAGTGGCTTCGAAATTAGGGGCGCCCAGCACAAGGGCAGGGACAAAGTTGCCATCTTTATCGAGCTTTTGGACAAATGCGAATAGATCCATGTCGTCGGCACCATCGGCCTGGACCCACAAGCGCAGTTTCATGTATCCGGTCAACTCTGTGTTTTGGTTAAACCGGAAAGTGAAGACGGCCTGCCCCTTGCTGTCATCGGCCTTGTAATGGATGGTAGACTCCTCTGCCACCGGGTACGGCGAGAGCCTTCCCATGTTTGCGTCGAGATAGAGCGTCTGGTAATCTGTGCGAGCAAGCGGGAAATCGTTCTCGGGACGGTTGACCTCATCGACTCCGCCGGGGTCAAGGACCGACAGGCGCACCCTGGGAGTCTTTTCCCAGTCATTCTCAATGCCTTTCAGATATCGGTCAAAGAAGCGCCTCAGCTCTTCAATGTTTTCCAACGCGTAGTAGTCAGGCCACTCCTGGGTATTGTGGACGCGGAGCCACTTGTCTTTTGAAGAAATTCGTCTGAACCCTTCGAGAGTCCCATGAGTATGAATCATATTTGTCCAACTGGCAACGATGTAGGCAGGGACTTCGATCCTTTCCAGTTTGGCTGCCTTGTCCTCCCAGTAGGCGTTTATAAGGAGATATTTCTGGATCATGGTAGGGACGTCCTCGACACGATTCTTCCCACGCATGCGCGAGGTGATGCGTTCACAAAATCCGAAGTCCGGGATCCCGCCGCGACCCAAATCGTTGCGGTAAGCATCTACCAAACCTTCCCAGGGAGCAATCGCGGCCAGGTTCGGTGGTTTCTCCGCTGCAATAAACCACTGGACAATGGCCAGCCACGAATTACCGGATAATCCGACCTTACCATTGCTCCACTCCTGAGATGCCACCCATTCAATAACGTCATAGCCGTCCCGGCCCTCTTGCGTACCCCAGAAATGGATGTCCCCGTTCGAACTAAAAGCACCGCGAGCATCAGGGTTCACAACGGCGTAACCGTGGCTGCACCAGTAGGCTGGGTCAGGACCTTCCCATTTCTGCAGTTCCGAAACTGCGTTTTTAGGCACACCGGCTCGGAATGGAAAATCGTCCAGAACCGTCAGTCCTCCTTCCTTTCCGTAGGGACTCCAGGCGATGATTGCCGGGAGATTGGTACCGCCTGCAGGGCGAAAGATGTCCGTGTAGATAATAGTGCCATCGCGTAACGTCACAGCCACATCGCGCTCAAAGAGAATGTCGCAGGGGAGGGGAAGTGCTCCCTCCTTTTGGACGAATCCCTTCGGGAGGACCATCATGCTGGGTTTGAAGCCCGGATAACGGGCTTCCGGAACTTCGATGGGTGCCGCTTTCCGGAAGAGAACTTCGATTCGGTCATTCATCGTTACATCCTGCCTTCTTCTTTCTCCTTTCATAATGCCTCACTCTTCCGAGGAATCTTGAACGATCTGGCAAGGCTGCCGGAGAAAATCTTATAGCAGTAACCTCAGTTTGTTCAACAACCACCAAGCCTTCATAAACATTCCGAGCGTCGTAGTAGAATAATGAAAGTAACCTTTGCCAACAAAAATATAATACAGTCCGCTTGATAAGATTTTTGGAGGCATCCCTGCCGGATCAACTGGGTTACCACCGCTTCAGTGAGGCATTGTCTTCTTTTTTCTACATCGTCCTTGGCAGGAACAATGCAATTTCAGGGAATATCACCAATAGAATTACACAGACTACCATGGCTATGAAGAATGGGACGATACCACGGAATATAGTATCAAGCGGAATACCCGTCATGCCATTAAGGATGAAGACATTCATACCCACGGGTGGACTAACCAGCCCCATTTCAATCACCAATACAACGATCACCCCGAACCAGATTGGATCAAACCCCAGTGCGACAATCACAGGGTAGAGAATGGGAATCGTGAAGGTAACAGCTGAATAAATTTCCAAAAACATACCAAGGATAATGTAGAGAAAGATGATTCCTGCAAAAATAGCATATTTAGACACGTGGAGTTGTTCGATTATTTTTACCAGCGCAAAAGGGAGTTTGCTGAGACCCAGAAACTTCATAAAAATGAAAGCCCCGACAACAATCAGGAAGATCATGGCTGAGGTTGCCACTGACTCTTTAAGAATGTCCAGAAAAATTCTCCAGGTAAGCTGACGGGTGGCGATAACAATGGTGAGAGCCCCAAAAGCGCCAATGGCTCCTGCTTCCGTGGGGGTGAAGATCCCTCCATAGATGCCACCCAATACCAGCAGAAAAAGAAGCACCACATGCCAGACCCTCTTCAACGAAACTACCTTTTCCTTAAAAGCGGATTTTGGCCCCGCTGGCCCTGAATCTGGACGGAATGCTGTAATGACCGTTATAGCAAGAATCATCAAGATGGTGAGCAATATTCCCGGCAAAAAACCTGCCATGAATAGCTTTCCGATAGATTGTTCGGTGAGCAGACCATACAGAATAAACCCCATGCTGGGCGGTATGAGAATGCCCATGGTGCCGGCAGAGGCGATACAACCGCTGGCCATGGCTTCGTCATACCTGTACTTCCGCATCTGAGGCAAGGCGACTTTACTCATGAGAACAGTTCCGGTAGCGCTCGAGCCAGTGACCGAGGCGAAGACAGCGCAGGCTAAAACAGTGGCTGACGCCAGGCCCCCGCGCATCGATCCGATCCATTTATACACGGAGTAATACAGGTCTTCGCCTATTGACGTATTTCCTACAATTACTCCCATCAGCACGAAGAGCGGCAACGCCGCCATAGGGTAGTAGGCCACCGTCTCGTATGGCACAGTGCCTATAACGCCAAATGCCTGTTTAAGACCCTGAAGGTAGAATATTCCGACAGCGCCAACTAAAGTCATGGCCAGTCCAATCCACATCCGGAAAAACAACAAAAGAATGACCATGATCATGACGCCGACAAGACCAATAAGTTCTCCACTCATCTCCGGACACCATCCTTTATATTCTTAACCAAGAGGCTAGCCATGGCTATGAACAATACCATCCAGCCAAATGTTGCCAATGCATAAAAGGGGAACTTGGGCACCCCTATATAGGAACAGGTGATGCCCAGTCGCTGAACAGTCAAGGTCATCACGAAGGTCCGCCAGCATATCACGGCTACCAGAACCAGGCCGACAAAATAAATCATGACGTCGATACCCCATTGTGTCCTCGGTCGATAACGGGACACAAACAGGTCCACTCTCACCTGTCTTCCCTGGAGCGCGCACCATCCAAATCCCAGAAAAACGACTGCTACCATCATCTGTTCGGTAATCTCGGTCGTGCCAATAATGGGTTTGCTGAGGGTGGCGCGGAGAAGGACATCTGCCACGGTAAGCAGCATCATTAGAAACAGCACTCCTGCCGCCCCCAGTCCTGTAACACGGGCGATAGAATCAATTGTTTTCATCACTTCCCCTTGTATTCGCTGATCATCTTCTTAGCTGTATCGTAGATCTCTTTCACTCCTTTGGCATCATTCTTCTTTAGCCACGCATCATGTATCGGTTGCGCCAGTTCAGCCCATTGTTTGTATTCTGCAGGGTTAATCGTCACCGTGGTATGCCCGTTCTTGGCTGCGTAGTCCAATGCCATCTTCTCTTCCATTATTACGCCATTATTACATTGCTCAACGTAAAACGGTTCATTATCCTTAAGTACCTTCTGAATATCGGGCGGAATCTTCTTCCAGTTTTCAGGGTTTATCAGGAGGAAATGGGGGTTCATGGCAAAACCACCCGGTTCCGCAAGGGCATGAAATTTCACAAGCTCCATCACTCTAAAAGCCATCAGCGC
>Ga0299912_10003670_pt1 | contig 12539 bp, 8 predicted proteins | sample RVTome_2_FD_207667 | JGI IMG/M metagenome (GOLD analysis project Ga0299912, IMG submission 207667) | Soil microbial communities from uranium-contaminated site in the Upper Colorado River Basin, Wyoming, United States - RVT95D214 (version 2) ... | reverse complement strand
AGATCAGCCGCGGCGACGTGGTGGCCACGGTGGAAACCGACAAGGCGATCATGGACGTCGAGGTGTTCCGCGACGGCTATCTCTCCGGCCCGATGGTGGCGGTGGATTCCGTGGTGCACGTCGGTCATCCCATGGCCTATCTGGTGGAGCAGGCGGAGCAGGTGGTGAGCGAAACCGCCGTCGTGGCCGCGCCGCAGAAAAAGGCCGCGCCCGCGCCGGCTGCCGCCGCGCCGCAGGGTGCGGCCGCTGCACCGGCGCCCGCCACCGGCGCCAAGCCGGCGCCGCGTCCGACCAACAAGGCCGCCACGCCGTTGGCGCGCAAGCTGGCCGCCTCGCTCTACGTCAACCTGAACAACCTCAAGGGCAGCGGCCCCAACGGCGAGATCACCGCCGACGATGTGCGCCGCGCCCAGCCGGTGGAGCGCCCGACCGAGATCGGCCAGGCCGTTCCCGCCCACATCATGCCGGAGATCCAGGTGCCGGGTCATGGCCGTCCCATGACGGCGATGGAAAAGGCGGTCACCCACTCCATGACCGCCTCGCTCACCATGCCCACCTTCCGCGTCACCATCAACGCGAAGCAGGATGCCCTGCTCAAGGCGGCGAAGAAGAAGGGCGTGTCGGTGACCGTCGCCATCGCCAAGGCCTGCGCCGAGGCGATCAAGAATCATCCGAGCATCAACTGGGCCTACCAGCCGGTGGACAAGCTGGTGGAACGCGAGCAGGTGGACATCGGCATGGCGGTCTCCGCCGACGGCGGCGGCCTGGTGGTGCCGGTGCTGCGCCACTGCGAGTCGCGCCCGCTGGAGGAATTGCACGAATCGTGGAAGGGCCTGGTGGAGCGCGCGCGCAAGCGCCGCCTGGCGCCGGAGGAATACGCCAACCCGACCTTCATGGTGTCCAACATGGGCATGCTCGGCGTTTCGTATTTCGACGCCATCCCCACGCCCGGCACCGCCGCGATCCTGGCCATCGCCGCCGCCGGCCCCGAAGGCATGCCGCTCACCATCACCGCCGATCACCGCGTGGTGAACGGCGCCGAAGTGGCGATGTTCCTCAACACCCTGAAGGCCAAGATCGAACAGCCGGAAGAGTGGATGGGCCCCATGGGTCCGGCCATCCCGGAAGGCAACTGGGACTACGACGTGGTCGTCATTGGCGGTGGTCCCGGTGGCGAGGACTGCGCCCGCGATCTCGCCGGCCACGGCCTCAAGGTGGCGATGATCAATGACGCGCCGTTCCCCGGTGGCGAATGCCTGTGGCGCGGCTGCATCCCGTCCAAGGCCTGGCGTGCCGCGGCGGATCGCATGCGCGACCGCGCCCATGACGAACTGCTCGGCGTGGTCGGCACCAACAAGGCAAAGCTGGACTGGGAAAAGCTGGAGCAGCACCGCCGCGGCGTGCTGGAAGAGCGCGGCAAGATGGCGCTCAACACCGACAAGGGCGTGCGCATCGACGTGATCCAGGGCTTTGCCTGGTTCGAAACCGAACACCGCATCTTTGTCGACACCTCGCGCAACAGCAAGGACCCGCACCAGCGCACGCCGCTGGGCGACGGCAGCGAAGGGCGCCACATCACCTTCGGCTGCGCCGTCATCGCCACCGGCGCGCCGCCCTTCGTGCCGCCGATCCCCGGCGCCATGGAAGGCGTCGCGGCCGGCGGCGTGCTCACCTCGGACACCGTCTGGTCCCTGCCCAAGGCGCCGAAGAAACTCGGCGTCATCGGCGGCGGCGCCATCGGCATGGAAATGGCGCAAATCTTCCAGGACTTCGGCTCCCAGGTGGTGCTGGTCGAGGGCCGGGATCGCGTGCTCGCCGAGGTGGAGCCGGAGATCGCCAAGGCACTCACCGCCGTGCTCAACGAAGACCCCAACCTCACCCTCGTCACCAGCGCCAAGGTCAAACAGCTCAAGGGCAAACCCGGCGCCATGACCCTGGCCTACGAGGACGCCGAGGGCAAGAAGCACAGCTTCCGCTGCGACTACGTCATCATGGCCACCGGCAAACGCCCGGTGCTGGAACCGCTCAAGCTGGACAACGCCGGCGTGGTGGTGGAAAACGGCGTCATCAAGGCCGACAAGCGCTGCCGCACCAGCGTGCCGCACATCTTCGCCGTGGGCGACGTCATCGGCGGCTACATGCTGGCCCACACCGCCGGCCAGCAGGGCCGCGTCGCCGCCGCCACCATCCTCGGCGAAGACATGAGCTACGACGAAGCCAAGGACTCCGGCGTCATCTTCACCCGTCCCGAGGCCGGCTTCGTCGGCCTCTCCATGGAACAGGCCAAGGCACGCGGCATCGACGCCGCCGAGGTCAAGGTCCCCATGAGCGTCGACGCCAAGGCGATGATCACCGGCGAGACCCACGGCCTGATCAAGATCGTCGCCGACAAGGCCACCAACAAGGTCATCGGCGTCCACCTCCTGGCCGACCACACCGACACCCTCATCGGCGAGGCGGTCATGATGGTCAGCGGCGAAATGACCCTGGAACAGGTCGGCGAGGCCATCCACCCGCACCCGACGCAGACGGAGCTGTTCGGGGAGTTGGCAAGGAGGCTGCTGTCGCGGCTGCGCCGGAGCAAGGCGAAGAAGACGTAACCCCCTCTACTCCTTACCCCCTCTCCCTCAGGGAGAGGGTGGGGGAGAGGGGACCATAGACGACCACACAGGATTTGTGCTCATGGACGAATTGGGTGTAAAAAGAAACGGCGCAACCGCAAGGGGTGCCGTTTTTTGTTTTCCCTCTCTCCGAAGGAGATGACTACAGGGGTATAGTCGGTTGGACACGCAGGGGGCAAGTGGGCCAGGGTGAGGGGATAGAAATAGTAATGAAACCGTCGGTTACATTGGAGCACCACCGCGAGGCCATCCCCCGCATCGTGGCGAGCCATCGCGCGCGCAACGCTCGCGTGTTCGGCTCCGCTCTAGCCGGCCACGATACCGATAGCAGCGACCTCGATATCCTGATCGACCCTACCGCAGAAACTACCCTCATGGACATCGGCGCCATCTGCCTCGAGCTGCGCAATCTGCTAGGCGCTGAAGTGGACGTGCTGCCCCCGAATGCGTTGCCTGACAAGTTTCGTGAGCAGGTGCTGCGCGAGGCGCGACCGGTATGACTCCCTACGGGAGAAAAAATAAATCTGTCATCTTTTCTATTGTTGTCACCAATGAGTAAAGTTTGCTCAGATTGCATTGGAGAGACATATTTGCATGAACAGATCATGCAAAACGGTGAGGTGGCATGCTGCGACTTTTGCCAGTCGGAAGATAATCCGACAGTTGATTTGGATGAGCTTGCCGAGCGAGTGAATTCCGTTCTGAAAGAACATTTCTATATGACCTCTCCTAACCCGGAGGGTATTGATCTTCTTGTAGCCAAAGAAGGGTATTGGGAGCAACCGGGAGAGCCGGTCACCTACGTCATCATGAATCTGATCGATTCGTCGGAGGATCTGGCAGATGCGATCCGGGAATACCTTTCCGCCCAATACGACCCTTGGGGGAAGGAAGCGTTGATTGACCCGTGCCCCTACGCCAGTGACTCGCAATACGAAGAACGTGCGATCGATACTTATGAGTATCAGGAAAGCTGGTCATCTTTTCGCCAGGAAATCCTGACCCGATCACGTTTCTTTAACCAATCGGCAAAAGCTGCGCTTGAACACTTGTTTAAAGGCGTAACCCAACTGATTACGCACACGGGAGACCCTGTGGTGCGTGTGTTTACTCAGACTGATCAAATCTTTCGTGCTAGGCTGGCGAAATCGGAGGGGGCGCTGGAAGAAATTCTTAAGTCAGCACCGACATCTCTTGGCGCGCCACCTGGGCGCTACGCAAGTGCTGGTCGGATGAATGCAGAAGGTATTTCAGTGTTTTATGGCGCGACAGATGTGAATACCTGCATAGCGGAGATCCGTGCGCCGGTAGGTAGTTACGTTGTGAGTGGTTGGTTTATTCCGCTTCGAGAATTGCGCGTACTAGATCTAACGCGATTAGGGAAGGTGTTTTTACAGGGCAGCCTCTTTGACTCCGAACACACAGAATCCTTGTCACGGGTTCATTTTTTGAAACGGCTCGAAACGGAGTTGTCACAACCGGTGATGCCCGGTTCGGAATCCAGGGATTACCTGCCGACCCAGGTGGTTGCGGAGTATTTGGGTACGCATCCTGATATGAAGCTCGACGGGGTTATGTTTGCCTCTTCACAGATAGTGATGGGAGACGGGGAAGAATCGGATGCTAACCAGCAACTGGGAAAGAATGTTGTGTTGTTTTCCCATGCTTGTGGTTTGGAGCGTTACGAAATTCCGGAAGGAACTGATATTGAGGTGCATCATTATCGCGGCGATCCTGAGGACCCTGAGCACAGTATTTTGATATGGGAAACAGTGCCAGGAAGTTTGAAACAAGAAGCCAATAAGTCTCAGGTAGACAAAGGGTTCGGTTTTTTTGGGGGAGTAGAGTTAACTCATTCACCAGGAGAACAATTCGGTGCAAGTATCCGCCTCGATATTGAGAGTATTCAGGTGCGAAAAATTGCGGGTGTCAGTTACCAGGCATTCTCCTATGATGTTTCCCGGCATCGTAGTGACTCGAAGGAAGTAGATTTCTGACGGAAAAGGTGGGGCGGAAAAGGTGACAGATTTATTTTTTGCCGCGATAGACAGGGAGTGTTGTTATGAAAACAAGATTTGTTGGTGGAATGTTGTGGTTGGTCGCTCTGTGCAGTCATGCCGATAGCGTAATTGAACCCGTCCAGGTGCCAGTCGGCGGTGTCGCACTGGAAGAGTACGCTAACCGATGGTGGCAATGGGCGGTATCAATGCCAACCAGTGACAGTCCGGTGCGCGACCGAGACGGCAGCAAGTGCGAAGTGGGTCAGGAAGGTGATGTCTGGTTTCTGGCTGGTGGATACGGCAGTTCGAAAATTAAGCGCCGCTGTGTCGTGCCCCGAGGCAAACATATGTTCTTTCCGGTTATCAACATGCTGTACTACCCAAAAAAAGGGAAGACAGTAGCCTGCCAAGCCGTCAAAAATAGCGTGGAGATAAACAACAACCACTTGAGTTCATTTCGGGTGGTGATCGATGGGCAGGAGTTCATCAATCCGCTTCAATTCCGCAGAGCATCGAACGAGTGCTTTGATCTGGCCGCGCGTATGCCGACAGCCAGCGGGCAGCAGGCCATATACCCGGCTGCGACGGATGGATACTGGGTGATGCTTAAGCCGCTTACACCCGGAAAACACAAGATTGCTTTTTACGGGGCCTATCATGCGCCGGGCAGCCCATTCGGGGCGACGATTCAGGACATCGAGTATGAGCTGACGGTCGCAAATTAGTCAACGAACGAAAAAGGTGACAGATTTATTTTTACCGCCGCGCTCCCGGAAGGGGTGCCTTTAAAAGTCCTAGTCGTGGTCTGTTCCCGCTTACTTCCAATTAATTATTCCCAGAGCCTGATTTTGAAGGGAGTCGTTATGGTAAAGATATGGATGTTCCTCACATTGTCAGTTTTCTGTGGTGTTGTATCTGCGACGCCTATTCTTGAATGCAATTCACCAAAGAATGATGAAGATAGCATTGCATGTGGCGATCCGAGTTTGGTGGCATTTGCCAACAAGCTGGAGAAGCTCGAGGCAAACGCTGGCGCGCTAATGCAGAGTGAGAAAGGTAGCACGAAAACGTTCTGGGAGGAGAGACGTCGCTGGGTTAAGGAAGTCATGGCATGCTCCACGACAGATTGTATCCGGGAGGAATATCAGACGCGATTTGTAGACTTGTCGCAGCAAATGGCCTCCTTGCGCATAAATGCTATTGAGAAAAAGTCGCCAGAAATCTGCACCGTTTTGGTCGATGCCATGAGTGCAGGTGTTCTCGAGAAAATGACTATTCCTTTTCGTCGTCTAGGTTACGCTGAGGCAATTCAACTAACAAAGGATGCCAATTTAAGTGAACTTTTGACCATGGCGTCGGTTCTGGAAATAGATCACAACAAAGATGGCGTCATCGATAGGTTTGGTTACCGCACTGGTGGTGGCACGTGCAGAAACTGTGATATTGCCGACGTTGATGCAGCAGATGAATTTAATTTTGGGCCGAACGACCCTGATAATGACGAGGGGTTGAGATGGAGTAGTTGGGGAACATGCAACAGCTTTGTGATGGTTCTTGGTGAGCCAGTTGTGATTGATGCAAGTTTCGCAAAGGATGGAGAGGTGTCGGTGGTCTATTGGGTCGACCACTTCGGCGCGAAAAGGCCGATATGTCGTCTGGAACCTACCGACGAAATCCGTGTTGTTGCAACTAATATTGGCGTCCCTGAATTATGTGATGCTGTCGCAAATAATTCTGTGTCTCGTGTGACATGGGAGGCGATGCTTGACGATGAGCTTCGGGAAGTAAATGTGTCTGGGGTGCTGCCCGGCAAAGACGAAGGAGATAGCGTTTCTATCGATATAGATCAAGATGGTAGGGATGAGCGGATTGCGTTGGTTAAGTACGTCTCGGGAGCCGGCTGCGGTAGTAGTCATCAGGGGTTGGTGATGCTGGACACTGAGAGGGATGACGCAGCATGGATGCAAAGCATGCTCAATCGCTTCGGTGGTCCCATGACGAAACTTGAATATCCGGCGCAGTGGGCAAACCTAGAAATATTTACATTTGAGGGGCGGCCTTATGTGCTGGCGCGTGGTGACAAGGCAAGTGCCTCCGTTTATTCGTTGCATGGCGGAAAACAGACGAGCCATTGTGATTTTATGCTTACCCGGCGTCACAGGGTTGCCGAGTATTATCGGCTGGTGGAGTAGGTTTGAGTAATCGGACAGTAATCAATCAGCAGGAAAGGGGCGTGCCTTTAAATTTGTTCTAAGCGCGCCTGCAGCCGCGGCATCACCTTGGCGATACAAACCTACACAAGGAAACAACGATGGAGAATTACGCGTTCAGCGAACAGATGAGCGTGCGCGACTACGAGTGCGACTTGCAGGGAATCGTCAACAACGGGGTTTATCAGAACTACCTGGAACACGTGCGCCACGAATACCTGAAGAGCATCGGCATCGACTTCGCCGGACTCGCCCGCGAGGGGATAAACCTGGTGGTGGTGCGCGCCGAGCTCGACTACAAATTTCCGCTTACCAGCGGCGACCGCTTCGTCGTCGGCCTCAATATGCGCCGCGAATCGAAGGCACGCTTCGCCTTCTATCAGGACATCTACCGCCTGCCCGATGAAAAGCCGGTGATGAAGGCCAAGATCATCGGCACCGCCCTGAACACGCGCGGCCGTCCGTCGATCCCGCCGCAGCTGGATGCGCTACTCGGCGAGGTCGCCGGCGAATAATTGAACGGACAAGGTGACAGAGTTATTTTCTCAGCTAAATTCAACCTGACGCTAATCGGTAAAGGATGACTGAAATGAACATCTCCAAAAACTATCTCTCCCTGCTGTTTGTCCTCTCTGCGCTGGTCGTCCTGTCCGGCTGCGCCCAGATGACGGCGAAGGATTCTTCCGAAACCCAGGTCGTGGCAAGCACCGCCGACGGCAGCCAGATCCACTACGGTGTCCGCGGCCAGGGCGACGTAACGCTGGTGTTCGTGCACTGCTGGACCTGCAACCATACCTTCTGGGACAAGCAGGTCGAACATTTCAGCCGCAACTACCGTGTGGTCTGGCTGGATCTCGCCGGGCACGGCGAGTCGGGCAGCCGCCGCGAGAGCTATACCATGCAGGCCTTCGGCCAGGACGTGGCCTCGGTGGTGGAGGCTGTCGGTGCGCATCGGGTGATCCTGGTTGGCCATTCCATGGGCGGCCCGGTTTCCATAGAGGCAGCGCAGCGGCTGGGTGATCGCGTGCTGGGCGTCGTCGGCGTCGACACCTTCTATACCGGTTTTGAATACCCGAAGACCGAAGCCGAGATTGCCGCGATGATAAAGCCGTTCGAGGATGATTTCGCGACGACGACGAAGTACATGATTGACTCCATGTTCACGCCCGCCGCCGATCCGTCGGCGAAGGAATGGGTACTCACGCAGTTCGACGGCTCGAAGAAAGCCATGGGTATCAGCGCCATGTATGGACTGCTGCGCTGGAATGCGGCCGGGCGGCTGGAGCAGTACCAGGGCAGGCTGCGCAACATCAATGCCGCACCCACCGGCAAGGAACAGCCGCTGCATCACAGCGTCGTGCTCATCCCTGGCGTCGGTCATTTCGTGCCGCAGGTAAAGCCGGACGAGTTCAATGCCGCCTTGCAGGGGATCGCGGACGAATTTGTTTCCCGCTAGGGCAGCCTATGTTGTAATGAGGCAGGTGCTCGGGCGAAGTGGGTGATTCCCTGTATTAATCACATCTTGTGCATGTAATTCAGGCACTGCACTATTTCGTACCGCCGGCTTCAACCGGCGGTACGTTGTCAAAATCGCCATTAGTACAGAATTTCCTTATCGGAGTGCAGCGAGGCACGGACGGGCCAGGCCTTGGGCCGCACTACTATATCCAAGTAGTCGTCCCACAAAGGAGGGCGGGAGTATTGGGATGGATTACAAGTAGAACAATCGTACGATGAAAACTAGAAGGTATTGTGATGGCCCACTTGAGCTGGACAGACCAGATGTCCACCGGCATTGCCGAACAGGACGAACAGCACAAGATTCTCATAGAACTCATCAACCGACTCAACGACGCCATACAGGAAAGAAAGGACGCTGAAATACTCAGCACCGTGTTGACGGAGTTGTCCTACTACGCCGTTCATCATTTCGGCTATGAAGAAGAATTGATGGAACGGCATCACTATGCCGACACCGCGGCACACAAGCTGGAACATCGAACCTTTGTCGAATGGATGGCCGGTATCAAGCAGAAACTGGACGAAGAAGAAGCGGTGGTCTCCGCCCAGGTTATCAACTTTCTGCGTATGTGGGTAACCGGCCACATCATGAAGACGGACAGGACGATGGGGCAGGAGCTGAGCAAGATTGCGCAGGAGTGAAGTAGCCGGGCTTGCGCGGAGGTGGACCCCTTCCCAATCTTTCCCATTTTGTAAGGATTGGTGTATTTTGGGGTCGTATTTGCCCGCCTTCGGAATGGAATCACCATGACATCAAGGGAACTGGTGTTACCCCTCCTGCTGGAGAATCTGCGCACCGGCCTGCGCATCGGGCTGGCACGGCGCTTCGATCCCGACAGCCTGCACGTCGACACGCGCCAGGCGGTGTGGCTTCTACTGATAGCGTTTGCCCTGAGCCTGGGGTTCGATTTCATCCATGTCGAGGCGGAGCGGGAGTTCAATCCCTGGGGCATCACCAGCCGTCTGGCAACGTATTTGATGTTTTTCTGTGCGGCCTACTATGCGGCCCATATCCATCGGCGGCTCGACCGTTTCGGCCTGCTGATTGTGGCGATGCTGGCCGCCGAGCCGGTGGGATACATCTTCGTCGAGCTTTACCGGGTGATGGTGGCTTCCACGCCGCTGGGCGACGAGTGGCAGGCGGCTTGGGGCGCGTACGCTCTGCTGATGGGCTGGTTCTACTGGGTGGCATACCGCGCCCAGTCCCTGATATTTGCCGCCGGCCGCCGGCGCACGGCCTTTGCCGCGGCAATGTATGTCGGTGTGCTCCTGTTCGATTCCCTGGTGCTGCCGCACACCGAAGCCTGGTACACCGTTTACGCAGAGAATGACGAGCCGGCGAAGCCTGCCCTTGACGTCGAGGCCACCTATTACGCCCAGCACGAACTGCTGGCCGCCGCGCTCGACGGCCTGCAGCCGCAGCGCCCCGGTGTTCCAGACATCTATTTCGTCGGCGTCGCCGGCTGGGCCGAACAGGACGTGTTCCTGCGCGAGGTGCGCGCCGTGCGCGAGCTGTTCGACACGCGCTTCGATACCGCCGGCCGTTCGCTGCTGCTCATCAACAATCCGCAGACGGTGACCGAGGTTCCCCTCGCCAACGCCTCCAACCTGCAACGGGTTCTGCGCCGTTTGGGTGAATTGATGGACCCGGAGGAGGATATGCTGTTTCTGTACCTGACCTCGCATGGTTCCGAGGACCATGAGTTGGCCATCCACTACCGGCCGCTGCGGCTCAACGACATTTCCGCTGCGCGTCTGGGCGCGATACTGGCGGACTCGTCCATCCGCCGGCGGGCGGTGGTGATTTCTGCCTGCTATTCCGGCGGCTTCATCCCGCCGTTGAATGACGCCGCCAGCATGGTGTTGACCGCATCGGCCGCCGATCGCAAGTCCTTCGGTTGCAGTAACGAAAATGCCTGGACCTATTTCGGCGAAGCCTATTTCGATCAGGCGTTGTCGCAGACTCATTCGTTCACGGCAGCGTTCCAGCAGGCGGCCCAGGCCATCGCCGAGCGCGAGGCGCGGGAGAAGCTGGAGCCGTCGCTGCCCCAGTCCTGGGTGGGAGAGGACATCGCGCAATACCTGCCCAGGCTGGAGCGCCATCTGGCGGCACTCAAGCCCCGTATACCCGCGGCGGTAGCGGACTGCAATGCCGGCTCCGGCACGGAGCAGGCGAGTTGCCGTTGATTATGTATATGGTTGAGGCGGGGGAGACATTATGGTCAGTCTCTCCCGCGACTTCAGCAAATGTAGGATGGGTAGAGCGCAGCGAAACCCATCAATATGCCTACGCTGACTGGTGTGGACTAGCTGATCTTCCCCGAAATCGTCCGGCGGGACGACTAGGTTCTTTCGCGAGTTTCCTTGATGTTCCTACCTTTATGGTTGCGGTCTATTTATCCCGTGCGCCGGCGGATCCAACGAATAGTGTCGCTCAATAACGTACATCGGCTGTGATTGTTTGGTGGATGCCAGGTGGCATCCTAGGTGTGATGTTCACAAGGAGGTTGTGTTATGAGTGAGATAGACAAGAAATACAATGAGCTTGGGGGTGGGCAGGGTTTTCTAGGACAGCCGACAGAACCCGAACATGGTGCGCCGGATGGGCAAGGGCGATATCGTCACTATCAGAATGGTTCTATCTATTGGCACCAACAGTCCGGGGCACACGAGGTTCATGGCTCCATCAGGGAGAAATGGCGGACGCTGGGGTGGGAAGCCGGTCTGTTGCGTTATCCCGTGACAGATGAAACGGCAACGCCAGACGGCGTCGGTCGATTCAATCATTTCCAGGGCGGCTCTATCTATTGGCATCCCGAGACCGGTGCGCATGAAGTGCACGGCGATATTCGGACGTGCTGGGCCGGGCTCGGCTGGGAGCGGGGCGGCCTTGGCTTTCCCGTCAGCGACGAACGGAATGCCGCTGGTGGCGGGCGCAGCAGCGATTTTCAGCGAGGTTCCATCCGCTGGCGGTTTCACGATGTGCCGGACCTAAGCTTCTTTGCCCAGAATATGGCTCTGTTGCCATGGCCCTTCTACAAAGGAAAAGGGCGTGACCATGCACTGGCCGCATTGATAGAAAAGCTACGCCTGGAACGTCCTGACGTTGTCGGCTTGAGCGAATGTTTTGTGGATGGCGAACGTCGCCGGATAAAGGACGCGCTCGGCGATATATACCACTGGAGTATGGGCGGGCCCGACGAAGGTGATTTGGAGTCCGACGGCGGGCTGCTGTTGCTCAGCAAGCACCAAGTCGTCGAAAAACACCAAACCATATACCGCCAGTGCAAGGGGGCGGACTGCGTATCGAACAAGGGCGTCCTGCACGCCCGCATTCAGGCGGCGGGCCATCCGACCCAGTACGACATCTTTCTGAGTCATACCCAGAACCCCAACGAAGGGGGTAAGGAGACCGCCAGAGCCCAGGTCAAGGCGCAGCTGAGTCATCTCTACAGTTTTATCCAGGCATGCCGCGACCCTGCACAACCGGCACTGCTGGTGGGGGACCTGAATACGGACGGCAACCAGCCGGATATCTATGCCGACTTTATGAGTCGTCTCGGTTTTCCCCAGGATTTGTGGGTGGTCACGGGCGATCATGGTCGCTGGCCGTTGGGAATTACATCGGACGACTATGCTGCTTTCAGTAAGCGCTCGCGTTCCCTGGACGATCCCGAGCGATACAAGAAGGGCTCGAGGATAGACTACTTCCTGAGCTGGCCGGGCGAAAGGTTCTGGCCCGGCCACGCCGGTACGGAGGTCGTTGTTTGGCAGTGGGGTGACGGGTGGGATATATCCGATCACTATGGACTGAAGACTCGCATGACCAGTTTACGTGAACTGGACGTGACCATAGAAAGGCCGATCGCCCATGTCACGGTGGCTCTTTCGCGGTTCCACTGCCTGGAGGAAACCAACGAAGCGGGATCCGACGAGGTATATTTCTGGATAAGCGGTCATACCGCCAACGGGCGCGACGAAAAGAAGAAGACATCGGTTAAGGGGAATGTGGACACGGGCGAGGTACATTCTTACCCGTCACCGACGACGCTGAATTTTGGCGATCCGGGCGAATGGCTGGAAGTGACGGTCAACGGACGCGAAGAAGACGGCTGGGGCAATGCCGACGACAATATGGGCACGGTGAAGATTCGTCTTACCCGGGCGGAGTTGCTGGCCATGTCAAG
>Ga0299912_10003669_pt1 | contig 12544 bp, 9 predicted proteins | sample RVTome_2_FD_207667 | JGI IMG/M metagenome (GOLD analysis project Ga0299912, IMG submission 207667) | Soil microbial communities from uranium-contaminated site in the Upper Colorado River Basin, Wyoming, United States - RVT95D214 (version 2) ... | reverse complement strand
CTTTTTTTAGTCGCTGGTGCAGCATTCTTCAATCCTCGAAAATAAAACCAGACCTGAGTGTCTAAGATTTTCTTGTCTTGGTCTAAGGTTCGGACTATTTTGTCAAATTCGGCAGGGGATATCCAAAACGACTGTATGTCTTCTGTCTCTTCCATTTCACTCTTCCCGGCTGTTTCTTCATCAATCTCAATTTCGACCACGCCGGTACTCTCATCCGTTAAACCCGCACTTTTTGACATCGTAGGATAAACCGAGAGCACGGTTCCACTGTATCCCGTTTCCTCCTTGAGCTCGCGAAGGCCTGCTTCCTCCAAATTCTCTCCCGCGTCAACCAAACCCGCAGGAAACTCAATCACAATTTTATTCACCGGAACCCTCGGTTGGGCTATCAGGAGAAATTTCCCACTCCTTTTCGAGTGGCAAATAATGGTAACTACTTTACTCGTTGTATTCCGCGTTACATAGTCCCATTTTTGTTCCTTGTTATTCTTGTCCAAATAGGTGGCCTGTTTAAGTGAAATCCACTTTGCGGTGAATTTGTTTTCAGTTGAGGTGACTTTCATTGGTTTCCATCCTTCAGAAATCACTGCCACTTTCCTTTCTAAGAAATAGTTATTTATTATTTTCCTTCACAAAACTTTTTCTCCAGTTTAGCAATACATTTTAAAAAAAACCTCGCATAAAGTGGTAATATGGTAATTAATTCCGCAGACAGCGTAAACCTCATCTTTCGCGAACAATGGTGGGGGGCTAATTGTTTCTCTACACTCTCCGGTGTGGATCTCGAACAAAAGGTCGGACAGATGAGTAAAACAGCCCAAGAACTGTTACACGCTCTAAACGAATCCGATTTGAATGCGAAGTTTATCCCAAACGAAAATGACCGAAAAACCATTGTTAAGGTTGCCCACTCGCTGCAAGTCGAGAGTAGTTGGCAAGATGTTCTTACGAACATCGATTATAAGGCCGATAATGTCGCCTACAACAGGTTAGGATACATCCTTTTGCGTGTTAGATTAATAAAAAACCCACCTATCGCCCCTCTTGAAGTTCGCCCGAGTTACCTGCAACAAATCATCTTTCTTGTCTGGAACAAATTGACCAAAGATTATAAAATGAACTTCAAGTTTGACGAATCAACCCCTCCGTATGCGTTTTCCGTCTGCACGGGATATTCACCATCGACTCCAATCATTGATTGGACGCGGGAAACAATTAATCTCCACAAACACGAATTAGGACAGTGGGCTGAGCTCTATTCGGGACAATTTGAAGACTATCGGGAGGATGTCTACCAAAAACGCGTGGAGAACGATCTTTCCAACCGTCAGTCTGAAATCCACCTCATTCACCGGAATTCTGCGTTAATTTATATGGAACCTAAGAATTATACCGCATATTTCATCAAGGATGCAGACACGCCAGATTCAACGAATTACATGTATGCCAGCGTGATTAATCCTATCAATAAAATCCGAACAATTGCTTTCGCGATGATTGCGCTCAACTCCCGGATCGATGCTGACATGAAAAATCTTGTTGACAAGGACTACATCAAGAAACCTGTAAAAGAAATAAAACAAGACCTCGAGAGGACTTCTCAGCTAAAAAATATGCTCCAGATCTTGTTGGCACCCTTCTTTACGGACATCTCCCGTAGTAACCGGCAACATTACACCTCCGTCATCGCGAGAGCAGTCACGTTGAACGACATAGAAAATATGTGGGCGAGAATTTCCCAGAAACTTGAAGCCAGTTCCCACGAACTAAATGCCATCTATAATGACAAGCAGGACGAAACTGAGAAAAAGCAAGAGAAAGCTCTTGGCATGGTGAATTTCATTTTGGGCGCTGGCATAATATTTGATATTATAGATTTCATCGTTAAAGGGGATACTACTGCTGTAACTGATATCAAATTCTACATTGGGGTAGTAATGGCGGTGGTCTTAGTCGTTATGTTAATCGCCTACTTCAAGAACAGGTCAAAAAGGTAATTTTTTTATATTTTCAAATATTGGAATCAAGATGATGTGGTAGAATGGAGAAATCGCGTGAATTATATTATTGTCCGCCCTGACTGAGCGCCCTCACGTCATTCCGAATCCATTCAGGGAAATCCCCATCAATAATGTCCGCTGGGAACATCCAGTGATATTCGGTATGCTCCCATGACAACTGAACCTCGCCGCTGATGTAGTCGCAAGTCACGGTTTTCCCGATAGTGTCCCACTTTTGACTTTCCCAAGTCCGTATCTCCTGCACGAAGGTAACTTCTAACCCCGTTTCTTCCCGCACTTCCCGGGCAAGTCCCTCACTCCAGGATTCCCCCTGATTGAGGCGGCCCCCAGGTAAATCCCACTGGCCCGGGTAAATTTCCACTTTGTCAGATTTCCTTAGAACGAGAATCATCTCCCCTTTACGGATGATTGCTTTAATGGCGCGAATTGACATGTGGAAAAGCTCATGCGTCCATAAGGATAACCAATTTAAGGGATTTACCTGATCTAGTTTCATCCCCAAATTTGATTTTTAGCGACATTGACGCGACATTGATGTAACATTAATGTGCGCTAATACTAGCATAAGCTTACTCGAATTGATTACAATCTAAGAGATCTCCCTCAAAAAGCAACCTATGTATCCCCTCTCATAACAACAGAACCTGATTTGAATGAAGGAATTAAGCCGAGCATGAACCTCCTAAATCAACCTTGAATTGAGTCAGGCCTGTTTTAAAGCGGTAAAATCATATGCCATCGTTCAAACTTTCGAAAGAGCGGAATAGTATGATCGGGACTCGCACGCGGGTGCAAGACTCTTGCGAGTCCGGGTTATGTCCTATTTGCATTGCAGATTGTCCCGTGTTCTGTGAAGTGTCCAAGTCCGCCCTACGTGGGCGAGAGGTGCTTTACCCCCTACGGGAATATTTTGGAATGAGTACAGCCGGTACGCCGAAAGACTTCGGTCTCTCTTTCGCGGACTTCCAGATTATGTTTGAAGTTCGCGGTGCTCAAGGTATCGAGCAAGATATGGACCGCGCCATCTTCCCGAACGTGAATATCGAGTCCACCTGGGGCAACATCAAGATCAAAACCCCTATCGTGATTGCTGGTCTTGGGTCGACTGACGTGGCCAAGAGGAACTGGGATGCCCTTGCTTATGGCGCGGCACTCGCCGGGGTTCCCGTCACCGTAGGTGAAAATGTGTGCGGGATGGACGGCAACGCTAAATATAGCGACACGAAACCCTATCCCCGCGTGGTGGACACGGAGGATATGGCGCGGCGCGTAAAATTATATCGCGAATACTGGGATGGTGTGTATGGAGACATCATCATCCAGCGAAACGTGGAAGACACACGTGGGGGTGTGTTTGATTATGTCACGTCAAAATTAGAAGTTACTTCGATAGAAGAAAAGTTCGGGCAAGGTGCCAAAGCCATTGGAGGCGAAGTGCGGCTTACGACCATCGAAAAAGCTCAACTCCTCAAAAAACGTGGATACCTGGTTATTCCGGATCCGATGGAGCCCCAGGTTATTGAGGACTGGCACGCGGGTTTGATCCCAGACTTCGAAAGGCACAGCCGAGTAGGTATCACGTCCACGGTCGGTTTCTTGGAAAATATGGATCGCCTGCGGTCATCTGGTGTCAAAAATGTCTTCGTTAAGACCGGCGCTTATCGCCCAGCGGCGACTGCTTGGATTATGCGCCTCGCGGTGGAAGGGAAGGCGGACGGAATTACCTTCGATGGAGCTGGCGGTGGGACAGGAATGAGTCCCGTCTCGATGATGAACGAAGGATCCGTCCCCACGGTATATCTCGAAGCGATGGTCACCGGTTGCCTCGATCGTATTCACAAGGCACACCCGCACGTGCGGATTCCAGATGTTGCCATTGCCGGCGGGATTGCAGACGAGACCCAGATATTCAAGGCCCTCGCGCTGGGCGCACCTTATGTTAAAGCAATTGCGATGGCCCGCGCCCCCATTACCGCCGGGATGAAAGGAAAGTGGGCTGGGGAGCAAATTAAGAACAAGCAAGTGAATAAGGCGATGCTTACATCACTCGGATTTCCTGAGTCCAAGGACCCTGCGTCATTAACCATCGAGGAAGCCTTCGTGTGCGCCAAGGAGCTCCGGAGCAATGAACTAGTCATGGCCAAGGGCAACGAGGTACCTTGTGGTGCGATGGGCGTGTACACCTTCATCGCCAACAAGCTACACACGGGCCTCAAGCAACTCCTCGCCGGCGTTCGTAAGTTCAAGCTGCGTCTCATTGACCGCAAGGACATCGCGTGCATCTCGGACCGCGCGTTCAAGGTGTGCGCGAAATGGGACATCGGTGTTCCCATCCTCGAAGAATTCGAATTTGACGAGGTAATCCGGGAGATTGACAAGGGTTCTTACTAATCCACGTGTTTTCCTTTCCTTTTTCTGCATTCTTTTGCCGTACCTCAGAACTCTTACATAGATTTTTGATTTTTGAGAAAATAATCCTCTAACTTTTCGCCACAAGAGATAACGGGTCTGTCGCCATACATTGACTGCAACCGAGGAATCCCGGCAAAACCTAAATAAGTCGCGGATTTGGTTGCTTTGACACTCGCCAACTTACATTCCGTTGGAGAACAGAAAATGTTTAATAGTTGGCTTGTTCGTTAGGTAAAAGATACACGCTAGTTTCATTAGAGTCAAATGGAACCAATATGGATGAAATTCACCTAAAGGCCCCTATTAAGGAGACAGAATCCGGGTTTACCAAAAAACCCAAGCGCGCCGTCAGTGAGTTAAGCCCCGCTTCGGGCGTAACAAAGGAATATATTGATACGCTTTTAGAACGCCACGACCATTATGCTTTTGAAGCCAAGCTCGATTATCGTTTGCAACCCCAGTCTAAGATTAATTCTTACCGCGTGTCTGCGTTCTTTTTCGTTCCCCGCGCTTTGCAGATTGATCCTCAAAGTTATTCGAACGACCAATTCATCGCAGACATGTCTACCCGCATCCGGTTCAAGACTCCTGCGATGAGTATGAAGAGTCTCACCCGCGATGACAATGCCGCGTCCCCTCTCGTCCGAGTCAAGCAGATGATTAAGCAGGTCGAAGGCACACCCCGCAACGCCGAGAATGTCGACAAAGTCAAGTACGAGTTGAAGATGCTAGCTTGCATCGTGAAGAGCTCCCTCAGGGACCAGGTGCGCTTTTACTTGAACGCGTTGAGTGCCAAGCAGGTCAATCCGGACATAGTTGGCAACATCCACACATACACGGACGATGTTGGCGCTTTTGTGAATGTCTTTCGAGGTCTCTCCCAGAATTTCCTTTCCGTGCAGGTTCCAGAAGCCCTCCGCGAGGGGTATCGCTTTGTCGATGACTATATTTCCCTCAAGATCACCAAAAGCCTCGTGAAGCTCGGTCTTGTCATTCAAAAAATACCGGGGATGGAAAACACCTTCAATACCCTTAAGACGATCATCGAGCAGGAGATGGCTCACCGAAGGCAGCACAATAGTCCCCTCCTCATCAAGGAAGGGACGGAAAATGAGTTGTATTCTTACTGGGAAGGAATTTTCAAGAAATACACCCAAACGGTGCTCTACCTCGACCAGCGGAAGTCCGAGGAACGAGCGCGGATTACACAAGTCCTGTACGCCATGTCCGCCGGGATCGCAATGCTATTTTGGGTTGTCGTGGCACTCTATTGGGGGCAGAACCTCCCCCTGGAAATATTAGCGGTCGTCTTTATCATCGCTTATATGCTCAAGGACCGTATCAAGGTCTTATTGCAGAAGCTCTCAGACCGGGCCCTCAGTCACTGGTTTCCCGACCGCGAAGGTCACATTTTCGAGCATGAAAGCAACGTGCGCATTGGATCTTGGAAGGAATCGGTCCGGTACCTCCCCTTGGAGGAGGTCCCCGGCGAGGTTCTCAGCATCCGGCAAGCATCGAATAAATCTCCCATCGAGCAGGAGGGGAAACCTGAGATGGTTATTAAGTACGTCAAGAACGTGATTCTTGACCCGGTACTCATCCGTTCTCGGCACGAGCGCCATACAGACATCAACGACATCCTCCGCTTCAATGTCCGACACTTCTTGAGTTACGCTGACGACCCGTTCCGCTGGCGATTCGTCTGGCAAATCGAAGCGCAAGAATTTCGCAAGATTAAGTACGCCAAGGTTTATCACGTGAATGTGATCTTCAAATTGGAATATATGGGCGCCACCCAACAGAACCGGGTGCAATACAAGAAAATACGCGTTGTTCTCGACCAGAATGGTATCAAGCGGGTCGTGGAGCTCCTTTAATTCTTTCTAAAATATGAGATTGCACGCATATTTGCGCAAAATTGCGGATCACGGGGAGGTTTCCGTCTAATTTTTACATCCGCACAATTGAATTATCAAAATCCTAAAATCTAGTCGCTGATTTTTTTTAGATTACTCTACTGAAGTAGTAATAAAAAGAAGAAAAAAGTTTTATTTCTTCGCTGGTTTCTTGGCGGCTTTCTTGGCGGGAGCCTTTTCGGCAGCAGGTTTCTCGCCTGCAGGTTTGGCGCCTGCAGGTTTGGCGCCTGCAGGTTTGGCAGCAGCGGGTTTTTCTGCGGCAGTAGCTGCCGGTTTTTCCTCTTCTTTGCCGCCCACTTCGAGGGAGAGCACGACCCCGACGGCCACGGTGCGGGCCATATCCCGGACGGCGAACCGGCCGAGCTCGGGGATGTCTTTGTAGGTCTCGAGGCAGAGCTTGGTGATCGGGGCTAACTTGACGATGGCAGCCTCGCCCACCTTTAGGAACTGGGGATTGTTCTCTACGACCTGCCCGCTGCGGGGGTCGAGCTTAGCCATAAGTTCGGTGAACTTGCACGCGACCTGTGCGGTGTGCGCGTGCACGACAGGGGTGTACCCTTGGGCGAGCGCCGTGGGGTGCCAGACGATGATGACCTGCGCTTTGAACCACCCGGTGGGGTTGATGACTGGCACTCGGTTTTTGGTATCACAGACCACGTCTCCGCGGCGGACATTCTTGATGTCGAGGTTGCGGATGTTGAACCCGATGTTGTCTCCCGGTTCGGCCATTTCTCGCGGTTCGTGGTGCATTTCGATGGACCGGACTTCGCCTTCAAACTCGGCGGGCATGACTACCACGTTCTGCTTGATCTTGATAACTCCCGTTTCGACCCGCCCGACCGGCACGACTCCCGCGCCCTTGATCTTGTACACATCTTGGACGGGGATGCGGAGTGGTTTGTTGGTGGGCTTCTCCGGCACGGACAAGTTGTCGAGTGCTTCGATGAGGTAAGGTCCCTTGTACCAGGGCATTTTGTCCGAGAGATTGATCAGGTTCTCGCCTTGGAACCCGGAGATCGGTATAAAATGGATGGTGTTCACGTCATACCCGACCATCGTGAGTAAGCCTTTGGCCAACTCCTTGACATCGTTGTAGCGGTTTTCCGCCCAGTTGACGGACTTGTCGTCCATCTTGTTCACGGCAACGATGAGTTGCTTGACCCCGAGGGTCTTCGCGAGGAATGCGTGCTCCCGGGTCTGGCCTCCGTCCGAGATTCCCGCCTCGGCCTCCCCAACCTTGCCGGAGATGACCAGTACGGCGGCGTCTGCTTGCGAGGCCCCTGTGATCATATTCTTGACGAAATCTGCGTGGCCCGGCGCGTCAATTATGGTAAAATATTTGTTGGCTGTTTCAAACTTGCGAAATGCCAAGTCGATCGTAATGCCGCGCTTGCGTTCTTCAGCCAAACGGTCCATAAAGAACGCGAATTTGAAGGATTCATCTTTGAGTTCGGCGGCAGTCTGTTCCATCTCGCGCGCCTCACGGTCACTGACTGCCCCAGTCATGACGAGCACGTGACCCATGAGGGTCGATTTGCCGTGGTCGATGTGCCCGATGATGACCAGGTTCAAGTGGGGTTTTTCTTTTGGCATAAAATGTCAACTTCTAGATTGCTGTCGATTTTCAATCATTTATTAGCAATTTCGAATGTTATTCCTCCCGTGGGATGACATATACGGGATAGGATTGGTGGAGGGAACGCGCCCTTAGATATAACATTGTGTAAAGACAGAGCATAATCAAAATAACGGGAGAGGAAAGCAATTGAATGAAAAAAACATATTCGTTATTAGAATATCAGAGAAATAATTATCTAATCATAAATCCCAAACCAAAACAACCAGTAATGGGAAAAAGCAAACCTGATAGAAAGATCTCTCTATATTAAGGATATAGCACAACTTTAGGCGCATCAATAATAGTGAACCGAACTATGAAGAGAGTAATACGATCATTTGACGGATCTGGCGTGCTTCGCCTATTCCTAATTCAGAACCTGCACATACCGCTATTCTGATTCCCACTATTGAAAATAAAGAAATTATAACTTTTCTAGGCGAAAGACTGCCGAACTAGCCCAGATTTACTTGCCAAAAAAAGTCATCGAAAATTCCGGTTTTCCGGTGTATTTTGCGAGTTTCTGGCGCAGGGCGTCCGCGTACGCGTTGTCCTTCACGTCCAGACCCGCGTTGCGCAGGGTCGCCACGATGTCGAGATATTCTGGGGGGCACCCCGCGACTTTGAGCGCCTTACGGACGTGAGGATTCCGGGCGTTGGCCGCCGCGATACAGTTGCCGATGAGGACGGTGGCATCGTATCCGGCGCGGGCTTGCCTCTTCTTTCCATTCAGGATTTCTATTTTAGGCAAGAGGACGGGCGCGGGTTTTCCTTGCACGGCCGACAGGACGAGGATGTTCACGATGTTACTCATAAGGGAGCATCCCGAGCACATAGTCTCGTCGTACTTCGGCACCCCGATTCCCTTGATTCCTAACCGCTCGAAACCCGAAGGGCCGGTATCATCCTTAGTCCACTCCCAGTCCCACTTGAGGGGCGTGATATGGTTCGCGAGTAACTCGCCCTTGACAGTGTATTTAGTGAGGTCAAGGGACCGGCCAGTGCGACTGGCAAACTCCTTAAAGTGAATAACATCGTCCGGGTTGTAGCCGATAGTCTTGGCCGCTACGAGGTCGGCGCCAAGGATGTCCTTAGACGCGATGATGACGTCTTTGCGAATCGCCTTGCCAAAGACGAGAGGCCCTTGCTCGAGGGCATAGATGCCGTCAACAATCGTTAACGCAGGTTTTATCAAGTCTGGCAGGACGGAGAAGGCATGTTCGAGCCCTCCATACGCTGGGTCGTGGCAAAGGCGTTTCGAGGGTAATTTCAAGCATCCCTTCAAGTTCTTGATCCCTAACGAAACCTTGGTCTGGCCGTGGGTCTTCAGCACGGGAACGTCGATCAGGAAGTCCGTGTCGAGGGCCGCCTTCGCAACCTGCAGTACCTTCCCGTCAGCACCTTGGAGCTTGACCCCGGGACTTGTGCTGAAATCAACGAGCTTAACGTGGTACTTGGTAACAAGGTCCTTATACCCCAGTCCAGCAAAAGCATCAGCGGTACTCGTCCCTGGTTTTACGGTCATTGACCCATCGCCAATGGTGATGTCAGTGCACCCCGCTTTCTGGAGTAAGAGCACGAGGTCCTCTACCAACCGGGTCGTGGTGAACACACCGAAGGGAGCTATGGGGATTTTATCATCCCACAACACCAGATTGGGTTTGATGAGCACACGTGCGTCACGTTTCAACTCGGAAAAACCGTTACAAAGAGCGATGACTTCCCGCAAGGAATCGGGACTTTGTTTATATTTTACCAATGCCACTGAAGTCGTCATAAATTAACGAGAACTTGAACTAACACTTCCTTCTAAAAATAACTAAATCCTCGATGTGTTTCGTTTAGTATCATGTCACTTGTGCAGATTGAAGTAAAGTCTTAAAATCCGAAAAACTTCATAAAAAAAAAGCGGGGAACGCTCGTGCCAAAACATGACGCGGGACACGGAACCCAGATCATCGGGTTCCGGGTGCCCCAGAACGAATTGAAAACGTGGCAATATTTCGCGGACAAGTATAAGATGTCCCTCACGCAATTCATCGTGGTTGCAGTCGAGTCATTTCTCCATCCGGAGCGACCCGCCCAGATTTCCCAAGGGGAGGGCCCAGCGCCGGAATGGGTTGTGGAGGGCGTGAGGCGAGCACCCCAATACGTCAACTTGCGCTTGCCCCGGCAAACGGTGATTATCTGGGACGAGGCATGTGAACAGAATTATTGCACACGCATCGCGCTCGTTCAACAAGCTATCCGATGGGTAACCCGGAAACAGGATCCGCGGAAACCGGTCGGATTGGTCGGGGTGACCATTAAAAACATCCTGCTCCACCTCATCACTACAGTAGGATCATTGGACTTCTCCCACATCGCGGCTATCTTTCAGGATTGGGATCCCGCGTCCCTCATCCAAATGTTGGGAACCTTGGAAGTCGAAGGCCACATTATGCGAAAGGGACAGGAAACCTACGTTCCAGTGGGCGGGATTGACCCGGCGCTCGGGCCCCGGTTCGTTGCGGGGCACCTCGTGCTCGCGGCGGACACGTTGCGAACGAATCCCGAGGAATGGGATGAGATGCAACACGCATTGCTCGCCCAGGCCGCGATAGAATACTTGGACCAGCACGCCACAACACTCAATCAGGATTTTGACGAATTTATTCGTGGTCTACGAGAAAAGATCCGGAAGGGGAGGAAATAGCGCGCAGGTGTGGATTCGATGGTGATATTTTTGTAGTCGAGCGGTTAGGGATGCCATATGAGTAAATTATATCAAGACGTGCTCTCAGAAGCGGTGCGCCACATCGAGATTGTAGTGACAGCGAATCGGGAAATGGTCGGGGCCACGGAGGCGTGGTTAAAGGAGGATATCAAAGAGATGGCAGAGCACCGGCGACAGACCGAGCGCTTGGAGGAGCAGGCTGACACGGTGAAGACTCGGTTGCTTACTACAATTGCGGCAGCCGAGACCGAATCCAAGCGAACAGAATTGGTCGAGTTAATGATAGATGCCGATGCCCTCGCAGATCAAGCGGAGGGCATTACTCACCGCCTCAGTCTGATCACTTATCGCCCGCGGAAGGAGATTCGGGACCAATTTCACGATCTCGCTCTCGTGACTTTGAAAAGTGTCGAATTCGTGAAAGATGCGTTGGATGCGTTAGGTAAACGGGATTTCGCTGGCGCGCTTTCCTTCGCGAAGAAAGTCCACCTGCAAAAAAATACCGCGATCGAGATCTTCATTGCGCTCGAGGCGCAGATCTTCACCTCACTCGATGTGGACGTACGTGTCAGCACCCAAGTTCGGAATATCGCGGTGCGTTTTGAGGAAATCAACCAGCGAGCCAAGACGGTTGCGGATGAAATCCGCGTTTTTGCATCAAGTAAGCAATGATCCTACTTACTCAAAAACGAGTAAGCACAAATCTTTTTTAATGCTCCGTGATTTTTTATTTAAGACACTTGAAGGGGTGTCGTGGCGAGTCTAGTGCCTCTGTCTGGACGAGCAGACCGGATGCGTTTTTCATGAAGAAAATTCCTTAAAAATTAAGTAAGGCAAATATTTCGTGTCATGCGAGACGTGTGTGCATGCCCACTTCATTTACTGCCAGTTCCCACTGGCCGGAAGGGGTTCCCGTGGATGAGAAAACACCCCTCCTTCGGCAGTCCTTGGTCGAGTTCATCGAAATACGCCATGCAGCGTTCCCGGATGCAGTCCTGCAGTCCAATTGGCAATGACATGCGGAACGGACAAATTTTAACCTCGACCGTGGGCGAATGAGTTACTGGAGCTTGAACAGGTTTCGCTTTTTTTATGGTTACTTCCAAGACTTGCACGTTTTCAAATACGAGTGGGGCAAGTTTGGGGAAATTTTCCGCGAGCTTACCCAAGTTTCCCGCGAGGGCTAACTTAGGCGCAACAAGATTGAGGAATTCCGCAGCACTATGTAGGTCAACGATTTTATCACTCGCGAGGCACACGAGATATTCCTTGCCAAGCTCTGTCTCCTCCAGCTTGCAGAGTGCTATCCCTTCTTCGGTCGACACATCCCCCCACGGCACGAACGACCCGTAGTCAAGATTCGTCCCTATGCTGGCGAGCAACTTGGGAGGGCACGCAAATTCCGGCGGGTATGCGCCAAGGATCTTGACTTGGCCTGACTCTATCGCCTTGAGCACCAAAATTCCGAGGGTCATAGGTGAACTACGGGCAAATGGGAAAAAAATGTTTGCATGTCTGGGTCTCGGTTTAAGAACAACTTTGACCAATTTAATCGGGATTTGCTAGATACCCCCGCCCCGTTGCCTTTAAGGACTGCCATTCCGCGAACGCTCCATTCCACTGATCATCAAGCTCCTTGAGGCAGGCATCGATGCCCTGCCTGCAAATCTTTCGCGTCCACCGGTGGACCGCGTAACTCCGGTCGTTTCTTTCCTGTATCTTGCGCCAATATTCCATGTTGACGTGACTCATGACCTCCGTCACGGAGAGCTTTGGGAGCGTGCCAGTGCGCTCGAGGGGAGATTGCATCGTCTCCGATGAGATACTGGTCCCGCCAACCACGTGGGCCGCCTGCACGAGG
>Ga0299912_10003668_pt1 | contig 12544 bp, 21 predicted proteins | sample RVTome_2_FD_207667 | JGI IMG/M metagenome (GOLD analysis project Ga0299912, IMG submission 207667) | Soil microbial communities from uranium-contaminated site in the Upper Colorado River Basin, Wyoming, United States - RVT95D214 (version 2) ... | reverse complement strand
AAGAGAAATGGATTGGTAGGCTTTTTTCCAAGAACCAGACCCACGTGAGATCTCGCCGGCATTTTCCAAACCTGCCATTTTCCCACGGAAGCTAGATCAGACCTCGAGTCGCACGCGTGAAAAAACCGCCCCAAAAATTGGCAAAAATCACCCTTGCCCTTGTGGAAGTGGGAAAAAGTACAAAAATTGTTGCGGTAAGCGGAGATCACGCGCCGGATGACATTATTCAGGCAAATCCCACGGATTATTTTGTCGAGAGATTACCCGCCGCGATTTTTGCACGTATTTGACGAACCCACGCGTGATATTCTCGGATTTCTTCTTTCGGGAGAGGTAATGCCACCGTAATACCTTCCACGTGGTCAAGCTGCTCATCTAACGAGTAAATTATCCGCGTCCCGAAGCGATGAGCAACACTCAAGAGGTACCCATCCCAGCTGGACACCTTGTTCACACTCGCAAAATGGAGGGCGTGCAGCACCTCAGATCGGGTAATTTCCTCGAAAAATGCTGGGGTGTCTATTTGGAGGGTTTTTTCTAGAGCAAGGAGCACATCATGTCTAGGAACCCGGAGATAACGCGTGAGGACATGATAGGCCCCAAGGATTGAAGACAAGGGGAGTAGTGCGGGGGGATGGCCGAGAAAAACGTTACTTAGGAATTCTAACATCTCGTCCTTGCAAGGATTGTCACAATGGGCTACCACAATTGGCCCCACATCGACTATCCCTTCAAAGGAGGCCCAACTTTTTTTCGACATACTCCTCGTCCATCCACTTATCGCTCTCGCCTTCATCCAGCACGGTCACTCCCGCGGGAATTTTCGTGCGAGCAAGTTCTTCCTTCCACTGGTGAACATCAGACTCGAGGGATGAGTTCACTTTTTTGATAACGAGTTCGTTTCCAACCATACTTAACTCGACTTCTGTATCAGCTTCCAACTTTAATTGATGGCGGATCTCGGCAGGAATGACGATTCGCCCTTGATTATCGATTTTTATTATACTTGCCATTTTACTTCCCATATGGTGAATTCTTCACCACAATGTTATAAACTTGCTTGAGGAGAATAAATCCTACCAATGATTCTAAAACATTTTGAACCACTGCAGGTAACTCTCACGGGCATAAACCAAGCAATCCTCGAGTATTCTGCGATGCTCGCTCGGAAGGAGATCGTGGGGTCAACACCCGAAAGGAGTCAAAAACGTGAAATTAAAGCTCGATGAATATATGTCGTGGATCCTAACTTCCGTCAATCATAAGCAATATTTCCCATAACTTTTATTCCTATGAACCATTTTTGTCGAGATTTGTCGAACCCAAATAAGAACATAAGAAGTGGATTAAGCACAGACCGATTAGGAGCCCGATCGTGGTGGTGCAAGTTCGGTGGAGAATTTACTCGCATTCATAATCGTCATACCGACAATTTCACCATGTTCTTATCGGACTATTATCGTGTCATTAATGATCTCCGAGTCATCCGCCCGACTCGGTTTTTTGAAATTTATGTATAGCACGTCCACTTCTTGGTCATAGTCCGTCCACATCTGCGGGGTAGGCACCTTCAAGATGTCCGGCATGATACGCAAGATGAGATTAATATCTAACTCGGCCATATTTTTCGCTTCTTTTCGATTTGGGTTCTCCGCTTGGTAAAGAATGCTGTAATGACATAACCATCGGATTGGGTTGACTCCCGATATGCAACTACAAGAAATTTGCCCTTATCTACTTCTCGCACCGCAAGAGATTCTCCTGAATTCCCTTCATATATTCCCTCTGGATTTTCAATTGTATCAAGCACATCAAAAAAGTCACTTCCCAATTCGGAATGGGATTCCGAAATATGCCACCACTGTTCTGGCGTGAGTTGTATTGGGATTCTATTCTATTTGTGATCATATATAGTGGTGAAATATGAAAATCTATGCAGTATTTTCTCGAAGATCATAGGATTCGAGGGAATCTTCGATGACTCTCACAGATGGGGCACGTTGGAGGACGACCTGTATAAATCAGTTAGAAAAATTCCACGTAGTTTTTAACCAGGACAGGTACTTGCACTTTTCGAGCAGATTCGTCAACGAAAATCCGGTTTACCCGTTTCTACATTATAACTCCTTTTCATTCCTACACGCATTAGTTCTAAATTTTTATAGTCTGACGAATTGCTTTATTGACCATTTTCTTGAGTTTTGGTCCTAATTCTCCAATTTCTCCCAAGATTATGGCCTTCGATAACGTGGCGAGCTTGTCAATGTGAATTACCGAGTTTTTTTTGAGACCTGTCTTGGAAAATTCGGGAAGGTCCGTTGTGATGATGATCATCCCTGGTCCTCTTGTTAAAGGAATTTGGGATGAAATAAATGCGACTAAAACATCCATATCGCGCTCCACGAGGATCAACGCAGGCCGCTTTTTTAAGGCACTCAAATCCGTGAACGGAAATGGGACGAGGACAATCTTCCCCTTCACTTGTATTTCACTTTTAAATCTGTATCAGAATATAAGTCCGGTTCGGATTCGAGAAATTCTTTCAAAGACAATTCGGAGAGTTGCATCATTTCTTGAATGTCCGTGTTTTCGCGAGATTCAGAATCCTCATGAATTTTTTGCAGAATTAAGATGTCCCCCTTGATATTTATTTGAAATTTACTCCCTGGTTGCACCCCGAGCTTTTTCGCCATTTCTGGGGGTATGCAGATTTTCCCCGCTCCATCAACTTGGGTTATTTCCACGATTGGTTCTTCTCTCTTAGTTTTTGATTAATATATCTCCACGCAAATTCCTCTAATAAATTTGACTCGCATCCAAAATTTATGCCAGTCGTTAACTCCTTACTTTTATTTAAAGACCCCACCTATTTTAGACCCTTTCACAACCGCCTCCCATCATTGGTAATTTTTAGGTTGGAGTAGATTGATCGCGGTTGGTATGTCCCAAACCTCCAATTTGCCCGTTTCTTTAATCTTGTTGAAATGCTTGTCATTTGTTAGTACCACCGCTTTCGCATCCATCGCAGTTGCCGCGTGAAGTATGTCTTTAAATTGCGTCTCTGGAAAATATTTCCTGCACTCAGCTATAGTTTCTTCCTTGGGAATAATGATGCTGGTTTTTTGTCTCAATAACAAGAATAACGCGTTGGCCGTTGGCGAGTCAAAGGCGACTTGATATTTAGTCATCTCTTCAATGAGGATCGGATTTCCAACGAGGGAAATCTCCTTATTGTTAATACACTCGAGGATTAGGTCAAGCACTCGTGAATTTGATGCGGGATTCTTGATCGCGGCAATAAAAACGTTATTATCGAGCAATATTTTCTTTCCAGAACTTCCGGGCCCGCTCGTTCATTTCCCCCTCCGTCTCGGCCACGATCTTGTCAATGTCCACATTCTTCAGTTCCTCCTGCAGACGCTTGGCAATTTCCAAGCGTTCGAGCTTCTCGATCACGATTTTGTCCCCGATGTCGATGAGGAAGAGTCTGGTATTTGCCGTTATGCCGAGCTTTTTCCGCACCTCAGCGGGGATGATGACACGCCCGGCTTTATCAATCGATACAACGCTCATTTACTCTCGTGATATTTGGGTAAAAACACCGATAAAAACATTACCATTTCTACCAAAAATACCATTTTCACCACAAATAATCCTTCTTTATATATAAAGAACCTAAAGATAATGGGAAAAATCTTCAAAAAGCTAAATGTCTATGACCGTAACCTTTATTAGTAGGTAGTTGTAGACAATTCTTGATATGCGTTGGATACTGGATGCAAACAGCTTAATTTACCTGACAAAAGCGGGACTAACTCAAAAATTCGTGGATTTGGCAGATTTTAACACTGTGATTGATAAAGAAGTGTATCATGAAGTCGTAGAACGTGGCAAGGAATGCAACAAACCTGACTCTGACCAAGCGGACCGGTATCTAAAAAACAACAACATTCCCATTATTCCTGTAAATATAGAGCGCGATATAATGCATTTTAAGGACGCCGGAGAAGCGAGTTGCTACGTGCTTGCTAAATCCGAAGACGTCTGCATAACCAATGACGTCCGGGCAATGAAGAAATTCCGTTCTCGGCAGGTAGATACGATGCCCTTCGAGATATTTTTTGGCAAGAGATATCGAGAAGGTCGGTTGTCAGAAACAGAATTTGAAGGGATTCTGGAAGAACTGGTGAAAGTAAACGCGCTAACACCAGAAAGAAAGATCTTCGCGTTAAAGAAGAATCAAGATCTCTTGCGAGGGGTCCGAAATGAGTAAAACTGTCAGCACGCGATTGGAAAATGAGGAAATACAGCGGTTGAATGAAATAGTTGCGGAAGAGAAAATCGACCGATCTGCGCTGATCCGGAAGTTTCTCCTCCAGAAAATGGAGGAATACTCAATACGAAAAGAGGCAGAATATTACCGCAAGGGATTGAAAAGCCTTCAAGAGGTGGCGACAGCGGCAGGAGTATCCCTCTATGATATGATGGATTACGTCCAAAAGGAGCAAATTCGGCCTCCAAACCAAAGTGAAAAGGATCTGGAAGAAGAATTTGCTCGCGGCGAAGAACTCTTTCAAAAAATCGCAAAAGCATCAAAGAAACAGGTTTCCTAAGATGGACGTTACGGAGATCATCGCTGGCTTCGGACACTCACCACGGAGATTCAGTACCAGCGTTCCTCGAGGAAACCCCAACACGTCTTATCTTGAATTTCACGACCTTAATCCTCAGTTCACCGGAGAGATTTGCGAATATAGCAGATTATATATACTTTTTTCCAGCTCCCGAAAGGATGGGGGATTGGATGACGTTCGATGAAAGCGTAATCCAAGGGACATTTCAACGAAAAAAGCAGAAATAATCTCCAAATCCACCTGATGGGAAAAATACTACCTTTAAATTATGATTCGGAAGTAGGTAGAGACATCGTGGAGAGTGTTACGAAGTCTTGACTCAGGAGAGCCCTGCGAGCGCCCCGAACGGGCGGCAAATTGTCATCACGAGCACCGCCTTACTACACTTGTGGGAATTTGTAAGTCAGGGTGCATCTTTCCATATTCCTCAATCCCAATGGCGAATGTCAATGTGATTTTTCTCGTGCAGGTTGTGGAAAAACCAATATCGTGTCGAGGATGTCATCGAGGGGGCGCACGGGATCTTGACTTCCGTGACACTCCCTCCAGAGAGATATGTTGAGTTAGCCGAATTCGAGGATCAGAACCCCGGGAACTTCATTGGCGCGTGGTTCCACACCCGCCCGGGGCAGGGATTGCTTCTCAGCGCACCCAGCGCCCGAACGCAAGCAGGTCACCAGGCAGCTAACCCCAATGCTTTCTGCTTGATATTTGACCATACTCGCTTGGATTCGCAAAACTTGGGTTTTAGTCTGCATCGCCTCCATTCTCCTTCACGGCTTACGTCTTATGAGATACTTGATTATCAGCTAGAAAACATAACATTAGATTTGTTGGCTCATGGCCTTGTTTTATTCCTGAGATCCCCATTCCCCGTAAAAACCCTATTCGATGCGATTAAAGGTAAAAACCACTACAACCTCGAAATAAAATAAAAGTTTCTTGCATTCACTCTATGACTCTTTTGGAAAGCACCTAGCCATTTTCATGGTGATCCCATAGACCTTTTCCAATATATCAAGTGTAACATATCCTCCGATGATCCATCCATCCTGCTCTATGCAAATGCCGATCCTTTATGCGCCTATTTGCACTGGAGGTGCTTTTGTTAAAAGAGCGTTTTTTTCGATAAGATACATAGAAATCGTATTCATTTTAATTATGCCTTCAGCGTAGCGGCAAGAGCGATCCCTTGGGCGCCCCAGTTCTCCCGATTCCCGGCGAATTCTTCGAGGACTTGTCCATTATCGCAGTAAAAAACTGCCCCGCAATTGTAACAGAGAGCTAGTGTATGATCACGGACTAGCCATCCGCGCAAGAACCGTTCATGCCAACAGATCGGGCACGAGATTGGGTGGATACAATTTTCACACTGGATCTCACCAACTCGGAAATTGTCGGTGATCCACGCCTGAGTTGCATCGTCCGCAGCTTGTGGGGGAAATAATTCGTGAGTAGTGTTATCCCTAATGAAATCATCTAGCTGTGCATCCGCGACTTCCACGCTGCACCCTGGAATTAATTGCGGGATACGTTCTTGTGCGACCCGGAGAAATTGGCGTGCGGCGGCAATTTTCTCGTGCAATAAATTTTCCGGAAGCATCCGGAACCGGTTGTATTCGTGGTATGCGGGCGCTATTAAAAGTAACGTTTCAGGATCTTGCACAATTAGGCACTTTAGCTTCTGTCTTCCTTGACGAATGTGGGTTTTTGAACTACCACGCCCTAAAGGGCGTGGATTCTTCTTTCATCGACCGTTGCCCTCGTGATGACGGGTCTTGCACGGTCTCCAGGAGCGTGACTTCCCGCGGTTCCCGCGGTAGCGTTATCATTGATCTTGATTCTCAATGTTTCGACGAGAATCCGTTTTCCTTCTCGTTTCAAGTTAGTGGCAGCGTTCACGTCCCTATCGTGGATCGAATCGCATCTCTGGCAAGTCCAGGTCCGATCCGAGAGCGACAAGGAATCGTTGATGAATCCACACGTCGAACACGTCTTGCTGGAGGGATAGAACCGATCCACGAGCACGAGGTGCTTTCCGGCCCGTTCTGCCTTGTATGCAACCATCCGAACGAATTCCGACCACGAGAAGTCGAGCGTGACCGACTTGGCGAATCCAGAGTTGAACCGTTTCATGCCTTCCACGTTCAAGTCTTCCAAGATGATCGCGTCGTTTCGATTCGCGAGTTCCCGCGATACCTTGTGCTGCCAGTCGTTCCTAGCATTGCCGATACGGTCATAGAACCGCACAAGTTTCACGCGCGCGTCGTTCCGATTGTTTGATCCCTTCTGCTTTCTCGACAATCGCCGATGCAACCGCTTCAACTTCTGCTCGCTCTTTCGGTAGAAACGCGGGTTTTCCATCCGACCGTTCTCCGACACGACGAACGACGCGAACGACATATCGAGCGCGATTATCTTACTCTCATCCATTTCTTGTATTGGTCCGGTTTTAATCTCCCGCTTGAACGAGATGGACGCGAGGTACTTGCCGCTCTTGGTTTTCGAGACGGTAACCTTGCGTGTCCTCTCGCCGAACACGCGGTCGTCACGGAAGTTGAACCACGCATCGATCTTCGGCAGCTTGAGTTTCTTTTTCTCGAAATCTATCTTTATGTTGTCGTTTATGTTATTTGTCGTGTACGATTGCTTGCCGTGCTTGGACTTGAATCGCGGGTAGCCGCCGCGCGAGCGTTTCCCTTTTATCCCGCCGAAGAAGTTCTGGAATGCTTGAAAAATGTTGCGGTTCACGTTCTGGAGCGCCTTGGCATCGACTTCCTTCAAAAACGGGAATGACTGCTTGTACTGCTTCTCGGTTTTGTACTTGATCGCGTGCAACGATTCCTTGTTATCCTTGAATCGCTGGTAAGCTTCGTTTCGCTCGTTCAACATCTGGTTCCACAAGAATCGGCAGCACCCGAACGTCTTGTTCAAGAATTCCTCTTGCTCCTTGTTCGGGTAGATGCGGAACTTGTAAGCAATGTCAACGAGCATTGCTAACACGAGATTGAACCCGACCTTAAAAACCGGTGATGACCGCCAAATTTCTAAGATTTCGCCATTCATCCACGGCCTAAAGGCTGTGGCTTTCTGGCGAGTTATGGTAAACAAGCTTACAGGCAGATGGCGTTGGGGGTTTCTCGATGCTTCTCGTTGTGGAGTATGTGACCGGTATGATGGTGTTTAAACAATGATTTCCCTGTGCGGTCTTCTGTTCCGATAACAACCGAATTAGAAAATAGTTAAGGGGAGAGTTTCAAGAGCGAGTAAAGTTCTTGGCAAGAAATGGGCAGAATTTGGGTATATTTATTAATCTCATTGCCCCTCTGCAATATTGTTTGATCTTGCGTTAGGAGATATTGGATATCAATACTCTCGTAGGTTTTGATCTTTAACGCAGAAGCAATTTGAATCATGTCCAATGTCCGCAAACGAATATGGGGGCACAATTTCAACGACATCGTGATCGTACCATCCATTTTATATTCAACAGAATTCAACCAAAATGTTTCCGTGCCACTTGCAGGAATGATCCGGACCGATATTTTCCGAAAACATAATTCAGTTAAGGCATAAACTTGGGTTGGCGCGGTCAATGCTTTGATTTCTGTTTCGACCTGTGTGTCAAACTGGAATTGACCCGCAAACCATTGCCTCGCCATTATGGCCTCAAATTCAAGGACAGTAATGGCACCAGTCACAAAGTCCATATTAGGTTGGCTGAAAATTCGGTGTAATTTCTCTCGTAAGGGATCGGTTACATCAAAAAACGAGATTATTATATTCGTATCGGCGTAAATAATCACGTAATTTCCCCTTTGATGGGATTATATTCTTCCAAGTTCAGGATCTTTCGCGTTCCTCGGATACGAGCTCGACCGCGGACTTTTTGGTCAAATTTTTAAACGAAATATCCGGCTTACCTAGTAATTTTTCAACCACCTTCCGCCGGACTTGGTCCTCTTCGGCCGATTCAAATGCAAATAAATATGATTCCCGCACTAATCTTTCGTTCAACATCGCCTTTATCGCTTGGTTGCGGTTTTTATAACGCCCAATTCTAATCAGGTAGTCTATTTTCTGTAATTCCGCTTCATTTAATTGGATTGGAATTGTAGGCATAGAGATAATAAGAAGTTTTATGCTCATAAATTTTTTTATGATTTTTTAAAAGCATTATCACAATTCTAAACGGATATAACTTGCACTATAACCGGTTTAATCGAAACTTGCGACTCCTTCTTCGTCCTCCTCTTCGTCCCAGTCAAAGTCGTTGATATAATCCCCATCCTCTTCAGAAGAAGTCCCGCTTTCTTGTTCCTGAATCTTCAACTTTTCCCGAGCGACCGGCCGTCTCTTTAGTTTCCCCAGTAGAAATTCAATAAAGTCCCTCACTTCTCGCTGCATTTCCGGGGGTAATTGGGCGATTTTTTCGTCAAGAGTTGCCGTTGTTTATCCCTCACGGTGTTCTCGATCTTTGATTCCTAATTTAATACTCGTAACTCATAATTTTAAACTTCGAGGTTAATCGGTTTATGTCACGATCTCCAATTAAATCCTGCAACGTTGAAGGATTGAACTCAGGGCGATCGCCGTCATCAACGTTAGTGGGGAATTTGGGTGGACACGTTACTGGCATCATACACATTTTTTTTACGAGGACTTGCCTAACCAAATAAGTATAAGAGTTGTCAGTTAATGCACGCTTCTTCTAAATGGATTGAGGAAGAAAGGAGAAATTCATTTATATTTGCATTGACTTGAATTGCTTGACTATGGCAACGGCAAAAGCAGAGGTGCTAACCTACATCCAATCCCTGCCAGACAACATCACGATAGAAGATATCATTTATCACTTGTATGTGAAAGCAGAAATTCAGAAAGGGCAACAAGATATCGTGGACGGGCGGGTTATTAAGCACGCTGAGGTATTAAAACTGGTGGATCAATGGTTGAGATCAGCTGGTCCAAGCGAGCATTAAAGGCGCTCGATGAGTTATTCCACCGCATCGCCCAAGACTCTCCTCAGATTGCAGAGGAGTTCGTCCGCGCAATAATGACAAAGACTCAACAACTGGAGCGCTTCCGAGAAATGGGTAGGATCGTGCCAGAATTGCAGAACAAGCAGAAAACAACCTGTTACCTCCTTGGACAGAGGAAATTTCGCAGTTGTATGATGGCGTCTTATGCTACAATCAATCGAATCGACCCCCTCTCCCACTGAAAAAGCAATTATTAACCTCCAAATAAACCGAGAGTTCAAAAATCCAACTATATTTTGGTTCGCAAGAGATTCACGTTAAATATTTCAAGAAAGTGCATCAGGTTATTGGGGTTCTCCCATTGTCTGTGCTCGACATATTTCGACCCTATGGAGGTTACCCCAATATAGAGTAAAACTTCGTAATGACATAAAACGGGCGTTAAAAATGGACATAAGAGATATTATCGCTAAATTTAAGGAATTCCCGCCAAAATTTCCACGGGATGCGATAAGTGAGGCAATCCGGCAGAAAGACAAGATCATCCCTGAGCTCCTAGCAATAATTAATGACCCTCCAAATCTTTTCCAAAAATGTGAACAACAACCAGAATATATGGGTCACATTTATGCATTATTTTTGCTCGCCCAATTCCGAGTCATGGGAACTTTTCCCCTTATCATCGCGATTTTCGGTGAACCCAGTGAACACTCATTAACCCTCCTTGGGGATGAGTTCGTCATCGAAGATGTTCCTCGTATCCTAGCATCTGTATATGAGGGAGATCTTTCTTCATTAAGATGCATTATTGAAAATCCAAGCGCGAATGAATACGTGCGGGAAGCAATGCTAAAAGTGCTCCTTATCTTGGCCATTCACGAGAAAATCCAACGGGAAGGGATTGTAACCTATTTGTCATTTCTTATAAGGGAAAAATTAGAAAGAACGCCTTCCATTTTGTGGTGTGGAATCGCGAAAATATGTGCAGAACTTGCCGCAGGTGAGTTGCTTGAAGACATCAGGGGGGCCTTTGCTGAAGATCTCGTGGACCCGTTATATATCACGGTCGAAGACGTGGAGCAGGAGATTGTACGCGGATGGGATCGAAATCTAAAACGAATCGCCACAAATCCCCATTACCAATTGGTTAAAGACGTTGTCCGAGAAATGGAATGGTGGGCTTGTTTTCAAAAATCGGAACCTCAAAATCTTGCTCCGAATTTTTCTGTGCCTAAAAAATTTACAGGGAAGCGGGATCAAATACAATCCGATCCCCATCAAAAAACCCCCCTAAAAATTGGCAGAAATGAACCTTGCCCTTGTGGAAGTGGGAAAAAGTATAAGAAATGCTGCGGTAAGCCGACATTGCGCGCAAATCTTACTAACTCTGAATCCTCCCTCCTCCCTAAACAACCTGCAACTCTCCCAGTATTTCACGAGTGCCCGCAATGCCATCTCCCGACACGGGGGGATGAGCTGAATCTCTTGTGCCCTCAGTGCCTGAGACAACTTAACTTGGAAACCCAAGCGCAGGAAGGCAACCGTCTTCCCGCGAACACGCGGCAGTCTACTTTATTCGATGGGAACACCTATACCAAACCTCGCCCTGAAAGTTAAGGCAATTTAGCAAGCATCATTGATTTAAATCGTAGGAAGAATGCTTAAAGTTCCAGAGTCAGTCGAGGAAGAATATTTTTAGCAGCGCTTACCTCGCGATGTACCCAGGCAATTGGTGGGAGGGGCCAACTCGGAGACGGTTCCTACTTTCCCAACAAATAGATCCTTTGAAATTTTGCCCCTCATGCGAGGATAGACTTGTAATACGCTGGAACGGTACGTGTTACGAATTTTGGTGTCCGGCGTGCAGTTATCGTTCCTTTATTCCCCCAAACCCTCAGGAAACGCCCGGAAAGGAAAGGAACAAATCAGATCGGAAATTTATTGCCTTGTAAAAATTAACCGTATTGAGGGACTTCGTAATTCACGCTTATTGCTATGTTATGGGTGATTGCGTGTGGAATATTTTGACGATCGAGCTTCCTGACATAAAGCGGAAATTGCTCGAGGTTGTTTAGAAACGGGAAAGACGGTGTGGGTTGAAATTGCCGCAAAAACACATAAAAAGACACGAGGGGATAATACTTCGTCAATAACACCGAGCGCGACCGGCCATGGGGAAAGAAGACGAGAGCATCGACGAAATCGTGGACAAGGTAGACTGGGGCAGGTTGGTGGAGAACGATTTACCCTCGCGGGAGGACATCCTCCTCGTGTCACAGAGCTTGCAATCCGATCCCGCGACCGTGCTGACGAAAATGCGCATCGTTGTAGAGAAGTTCGTGAATTTTTTGTTCCAGAAGCAAGCGGCAGGACTGTCACCCAATCCAGATAAACAAGTCTCGCTCGCAGAAAAAATCAGGATCCTGAAAGAACGCGGCGAGGTACCCGACCTCGTCAACTTGCACCTGAACACGCTCCGGCTAGCGGGCAACCTCGGGGCTCACACTAATATGAGCGAGTCCGAGGGGCAAGTGCGAGTCTTGATCCCGGCGTTCGTCGAAGTTGTGCGGTGGTTTGCCGAAGAGAAACTCGATCGAATCATAGGCGGGGTAATGCGAGCAACGCACGACAAACACCGACCTGCGCCAGTCCCCAAACAGGAAGTAGTAGATGACTTCGCGACCGACCAGCTCGCCTCACATTGGGCCGTGGGTAACGGGATCGATCGCGTGGCAATCCGGGAAGGGGTACTCCAGATGAACCTGGGCTGGATCGCGGACTGGTGGGAAGAGGTCTGCAAGGCGCCCTACATAGTAATGCAGGGCATAGACCACGCTAACCACGAATACACCGCGGAGCTCAAGTATGTGCAGCACTTCCCCGACTGGCCTAACCAGATGCATGCGGGTTTGCTCCTCATGGAAGAGC
>Ga0299912_10003667_pt1 | contig 12546 bp, 16 predicted proteins | sample RVTome_2_FD_207667 | JGI IMG/M metagenome (GOLD analysis project Ga0299912, IMG submission 207667) | Soil microbial communities from uranium-contaminated site in the Upper Colorado River Basin, Wyoming, United States - RVT95D214 (version 2) ... | reverse complement strand
CTCAATTGGAACGAGTGCATGCAATCGCGAGGGAAATAGGTGCGAAAGCGCCAGTTGTTGAACAACCCCAATACAATATGCTTTTTCGTCACATCGAGCTTGAAATAATGGATGTTGCACGCAATCTTGGGATGGGCTTTACCGTTTTTTCCCCGTTAGCTCAAGGCGTTTTAACTGGGAAATATAATGATGGTATTCCCGAAAAGAGTCGTGCAACTTATTCTGAATTCGTCAAAAACGACATAACCAAAGAAAATATTCAAAAAGTTCGCCAATTAGGGGCTCTTGCAACCAAATTAGGCATTACTTTACCACATTTATCCCTCGCCTGGATCTTGCGCCGGAGCGAGATTTCAGCCGCGATTATTGGAGCCAGTAAACCATCTCATGTCACAGAGAATGTCCCGGCTGCAGACATTTATTTAAATGAAACGACACTTGCAGAAATTGAGACCATATTACAGAATAAACCGGAATGGCCCGCTACGTACGCCCCAGTTCACTATTATCAAGACAAGATGCGTTAATTTTTCATAGGTCATTAAAGTCGTCTAAGTCAAATCAATGAATTATAAAGTCCTTGCGCCGCTTTTTGTCCAGATCAGGTGAGACTCGTGATACCAAAACAAGGCTTGCACCAGATCGAGAATTTCGATCATGAAGCTGGCGCGAGAGAACTTGCTGACCGTGGTTATCGTGTATTTCTGTTACCCTGCGGTATCAGGGACAAGCACACGTTTTTTGAGGGAATACGTGAAGTGCTTCCGCTAGATCCACCTGTCCTGAGCGACTATAGCTGGGATGCACTCTCGGATTCTCTTTTTACCGGGTTAGACGGCATCGATGCTGGCGGTATCGCGATTATATGGCCTGGTTCAGCAGAAATGGCTAAGGCACAACCAGAAGACTTCGAGATCGCCAAGAGTATCTGGTCAGACCTGACCGATTTGTTGGCTGACATTAAAAAGACCGTTGGAAATGTGAAACACGTCGTGGTGATATTAGCGTGATGGGGACAGGCAGCTGCAAGCGAAAGTCCCTTCGTGATTTGCTATCGTGACCAAACTTTTTTGAATCCCAGTCCTCTCAGTCCTGCGGACTTCCAAGTTCGAACGAAGTGCTCATTCACAAACGTTGGACTCGCCCTTAAGTTTGGGATCTTGAAGATCAGCACGCCCTCGATTACATCCGGCTTGAAGGCATATTGGTTGACTCTCATAAGCTACCCATCGCTGAAACGAGATATCGAGGAGGCGGTCTCGTTGAGAGCGTCAAGTACACGCGTTGGGTTGAATATTGAGAGATCGGCCTCATTGCATGACACGGGAAGCAATTCACCCCACTCTTCCAATAGGGTTCTTATAGCTGTACTGACGGTACGTTTAAAGATAAGAGCATGCGGTCCAAGCCAGGGGGAGTCTGATTCCAAGAGCTTCGTTCCCTCGTCTTTGTGAATGATTTCCATAGCTATCGTACGCCAGGTGGCCGCGCGAGGAGTTCCGTTGACCTGCAAAATGATCGTCTCAAAATCTTTTTGCTTAACCGGAGGACACAGTTCGTATTCTTCAAGCGAGAAAGGTACGTGCACACTCATTTGATGTCTCATTACGGGGAAGGTCCATTTAAAGGCTGCCCGGATAACTCCCTGACTTCTAGAACTTTTTACCTTGTGGAGAGGTTTTGCTCCAGTCACCTTCCTGGATATCTTATTTTTTGATGCAAAAAATTGGCATCCAAATCATTCATATACTATGCGTGTCATAGTATGCATAGAGTAGTATCAGTCACACAATATTCGAAATATAATAACTTCCCTACGGAAAACTATGGTGGTTTTAACTTGATCAAACGCGTGAAAAATCTACTTCCAACTGCTCCTTTCGCCTCGGAAGAGGTTCGGGAGTACTTGGAACGGTTTGAGAGCGAGATTCTCCGAGGAATTAGCAATTTGGTGGTGTTAACTATCATCCGACAGCACGGCGCAGAAGGCATTCACGGGTACGGTTTACTCAAGGATCTGGAAGAACAAACAAATCACATGCTGATCATCGAAGAAGGAACGCTCTATCCCCTGCTTCGCAAGTTAAAGCAGCAAGGATTGGTGACGGAAGAGGACAGGATGGTAAATAATCGCACACGCAAGCATTACAGTATCCTTCCTCTCGGGAACCAGATGTACAATTTTATGGTGGGATTTTTTTCCAAGATGATGGAATCCATCGCCCCACTCATAGAAATTGACGTGGCACTGCGGGATCAGTATTTGTACTGCCCAAATTGTGCCAACAAGATCGATCTCTCGCAAGCTAATCGTTTTTGCGAAATGTGTGGCATGAATATTGAGGATTTACGGAATCGGAGGTTAGACTCATGAAAACTCAAGAAGAACAAATAGTTCGAGACTTCATTAAGAAGGTCAAAGAAAAATTACCAAGTTGGTTGAAGGACAAACACGATGAATTGAAGAGCGTGTTGACAGAATTAGAAGAACACGTCTGGGATAAGGCCACCGAGATTGGGAAAGGCTCCCCAGATGCGAGTGCAGTCCAAGCTGCGATTGATGAGATGGGCGCGCCGAGCGCCATCGCGCGGGAGTATAAACGCCGCGGCACGCCCAAGGTGTATATCACGGAAGAGCTCTGGCCGAGTTACACCCGCACCTTACTCGCGGCGATCCTCGTGGTCGTGTGCGTCAACGTGATATCCTTTTGCATACAAGGTATTACCACAGGATCGTGGGTGGAAGCTCTAGAGAGTCTAAATGGCATTATGTCAGGGGGTATCTGGGTGTTCGTCATTGTGAGTCTCATCTTTGTTGGACTCTCGATGGAAGGATATCTGCCCGAGGATTTCAAGTCGAAATTCCTACGCGGCAAGAAGACCCCTGCCATTCCCACACAAGAAGGGACCCCTGAAAAACCCGTGAAGTTCGTTAATGTCGCCGGAGACTTTATTGGCGGGATCCTGAATGTGGTATTTGGCATTGTCTTAATTATACTCCGCTCGATCCTCACGAACCTTCCAGTTGAGGGCTTGGCTCAGAGTCTCGCCGCCTACGAAGAGGGTTTCCTGTATCTAGCTGCGATGGGGATATTCGTGATCATCTGTGGGATCGCAGAACTCGCGAGAAGCTTCGTTGGAAACGACCAGCGGATGGGATATTTGCACCGGAGATTACGCATCGTCAGTATAATCGCCACATTTGCAACTATTCCCCTCCTAATAATATTGTTAGTTCGCCCCGAGATTTTCCCACTTCTAATAATCCAGACGGGGCCAGACTCGTTCGCGATAGGCATTGGCATCTGGGCTGCCGAGCCGGGGTTTCCAGCCATCTTCATGCTAGGCATCCCGGTTGAATATTACATCTATTACCAAGAAGTAGTCGGTGTTATCATCGCCATCACGGTTCTTAGTGGTTGTGTCGAGATCTACAAGGCCGTAACGCTCAAACCATAATTCTTTTCCTTTTCTATTTTCTCCCTACAAGTGACTGTGTCCCAAAGGGAACCGCCGATGCTCAACAACTTGGTTTTAGCTAGGTTAGCGGCCAACTTTTCTAATGATTGATTCAGGCCGGCTGTTTTTAATAAGGTCATATTTTAAGGCACATTAACTCAAACTATAAGTACAGTTAATGGCGATTCAAATGGAATATCGGAAATTACAGAAACTTGGGCAAAATTCTTTCGCGATTAGTCTCCCGAAAAAATGGATCGCGCAAAATAAATTAATACCTGGCGACCCGCTCTTAATTCGGGAGAGTAACCTTGACCTAATTATCTCCAATCCCAAGCTGGCGGCGGAAAGTGGCCAGCTAATGACCACGTTTCCCCTTGACGCTAATCTCCGCCGCAACATCATAATGGCGTATTTAATGGGCGCGCAGCAGATTCTCGTGAAGAAGGAAGGCGGGCACTTTAGCGCGGACGACCGCCGGGAAATGAAAGTCATTTTGGACTCTTTAGTTGGCACCCAGGTCGTGGCTGAAGATGCATCAAGTATAACGGTCGATTTTCTCGTAGATGTAAACCGGGAAGACCTCGTCCAACGCATCCGCCAGCTTTATACACTCGTGATGGCGATGTTTGAAAACCTCCAATCGATCTTCGCCGAAAACCGTGCCCCGGCAGACGTTTTAAATAATATCATTGCACGTGACTTGGACGTGAATAAATTATATTTTTCGATAGTTCGACAGATCCGTGGTTTGGCCAAACAGTCACCCCTCCTGGGAAAACTCAAAACACCACTATACAAAGTAGTTGATTATCGCTTGATGGCACATATGTTGGAAAATCTCGGGGATTGTTGCGTAAATATCGCCCGGGAATTACTCCGGGTGTCCCAGACTGATTCGACCAAGCTGATTCCTCCACCACTTGACGAGTCCTTCCGAAGCTATCTCGCGAGTGCGATTTATGCCCACCAACAAACACAAACCGCCCTCATTCAAACGAATTCTAGGATTATCCAAGAAGTCATTCGACACGCTCAAGACGAGATCGGTTTGCGGATGGAAGTCGATCAATCATTATACACCGTGAGCGGACGGCCCGAGAGTATGAGTTATTTCGCCGTCTTTGCCAACCTGCAGCAAATTTACCAGTATGCCATCGACATTTGCGATTTGATAGAATAAGAGGAAAAGTCAAAATAAATCAAAAAGGGATAAAATTAGGCATCGTCCTTGGGGATTTCGGGTAATTTGTGGTGTTTCGTAGTAGACTCTTCCGTTTGTTCTCTCGAATTGTCATCCTCCGAGACGGTGCCTTCCAGAATGTCCACTGCCTTGACAATACTCTTTTCCGCGTCAACGAAAATGCGAATTAAACCCTTCAGCTCAACGCACCCGCCTGGCAAGTCGGAAATCTCTTCCCAAGCTAACTTCTCAACGGATTTACCGAGTATTGATTTTTGCTGGGTTACAGGCCCGTAAAGACTCGACCCAAGCACCACATTTAAACGCTTTAGACCCTTCGGTACAGGAGCTTTAGACACCTCTGCGAGAATTTGGTCTGGGTTATCGCTGCTGGTTTTCAAATCTTCATTTATTTCGATCTTGGCATTTAGATCGGACTGGATGAGGTCTTCTGCGACAACGGTCCCTTTTTCTTGATCAGTATAAATGCGGACAATGCCCTTCATTTCTGCGCAACCATTGGGTAATTCTTCAAATTCGCCCCAAACGGTCGATTCCACGGACTTGCCGAGGATCGATTTCTGTTGAAGGATTGACCCAATTAATTTATTACCGATGATGACGTTAATGCGCTTTGCTCCTGCTGGCACGGGATTACCAAGTACCTCCTTCAGCACCACCTCTACATCAACCATCGCGGGAGCTTTTGCTGGGATTGAAGGGATCGGAGTCGGCTCAGGTTTCACCTTCCGCACGGCAGGTTTGGGTTTGGCTTTCGCGGGCACATTCTTCGGTTCCGCGGGTTCGATTTTCTTACTCTCTTTTTTAGATCTAGCGGGAGATACATCTACTGCGGGTGCAGGCGGGAGTTCCTCTTCCTCAAACAGAATAGGTTCTCCAGATATTGCGGTCGGTTCGCGGGATTTAGTTGTCTCCGGCGCTGTAGGAGGAATCGGTTCTGGTACTTCTGGGGCAACGACCACTTCTTTGAGTTCCGATTTTTTCTGCGCTAGGAATTCCTCTGCGGTGCCATGAGCCGTGCTGCCCTCGGGAGGAGCTGCGGCAACGTTGGGATTCTCAGTCTCCGCGTCTCGATCGACATTCCGAACATAACGTAAATCTTCAAGCACTTCGGTAACCGGCATCGATTCGAGATGAAAACAATCGAGAAACTCCGTTGGTTCGTCCCCTTGATCTACAGATACAATCTTCAAGGCTCGGCCTCCGCTTTTCCGAATATCTTCCTGTAATAACGTTGCCCGGCGAGCAGAGATGAACCGCTTCCGGACGGGCGCTATAGACCCCTTCCAGATAAAAATTCGCCGTATATCTTGCCGAACTATCATGAAGACTTCTTTCGGGTCGAGTATCTTCTGGATTTCTTCAGTATTAACTTCAATTTCTGAGATCTCGCCGCTATCGTGGAGATTATAGACAACAAAATCGCGATAATCCATACTCACGGGACTGATCACTCCCTGGCAAAGTCATTCGCTATACCAAACTATGTATCCGGAGAATAACTGATTTCCTGTAAATATCTTGATTTATATCCCTTAAATGTATTATTCTTTATTGTCACCATTATCGTCTTGGAATTTACGAGCTAGTTCTCCTAACCCCCCTTCTTCTCCGAGATTCGCACCAAGATTTGCAAATGCTCCAAATAATCCTTCAAATAATTTTTGCAGCATATCCCCTTGGAAAAGTTGGGTCATTAAATCCTTGATTTTCTGTTTTGCTTCTTGACTTGAACACCGGTAGCGTAATCCCCCCTCAATTTTTTCAATTTCAAAGTTTATATCACCTAAACCAGCCGTATTTAACATTTGTTTGATACTTGCTTTATCTAAGAGGTCATCGGGAATACCCATACTAGCTCCATCGGGAAGTCCAAGCGCGCCAAGATCTTTCACTAACATATCCAAACTCAGTTCATCTGGGCCGTCAACAATCTGGATGGATTCTTTAAGACCTTGCAGGATTTTTGAAAAATCAAACATGTCTATCACGAATCATTTACCATTATCCATTTCTCAGGAGCTATTAAAAAGGAATCGAAGTTCAAACCTCCCGTTGTGTCCTTTCCTTCAATTTTTCCTTCACAAGTGGCGAAATTTTGAAAAATGGCCGAGATTTTACTGACTCGTGCCCTTTCCTGATCAAAATAAACTCCGAAGAGTTCCCGGATGGGAGAATGCGCCCGTGCCGATTTGCATGGGTGGGGATTTTCGGGCGCTGACTTTTTGTTGTAAACCAGGAATGCCCTTAGCATTTGCTGCTGAGTGCCGTCGAGATGAGACCTTACGTGAAATTGGCCTCACTCCGGAAAAATTCATCGAAATAAAGGATCAATTTTCAAAAGCAATGTGTTGGGACGATGGAACCCCATGTTTTGGATCACTCTCCTATTGCTGCATGCGCGCTAACGGCTGCCCCCGGCGCGATGCATCTCTTCTAACCAAATACCCTGATCTCGCAGAAGACGGATGTGGGGAAATGAAAGTTGGCCCAAAAATAATGGCAAAATATTTTGCCGCGAAACGCCAGCTTGCCAAGCACCTTCTTTTAGGAGCTAAAAATCAAGGGAAGACGCAATTTTGGTTGAATTGGGATAAATAAAATTACTTGCTATCGGACTGATTTTCCGGGGAATTAATTCGGACTTTTAATGAAATAATTTCTTGGGGGTTATATGGAAGCACGACTGGTCCCGCGCGCTCCAGCTGAGGAGAAGGTTCGCCGCCTGAATCTCCTCGGGGAAATTTGCTTGCGCGTCCGGGATCCATCAGTCCGCGCCTACTTGGCCCGAAACTGGCGAGACGAAGCAACCTACTCTTGGCAAGGTTCAATTTCCTCGAAGTCCTCACTCTCCGAGCGCGAGAAGGAACGATATTCGCGACAGATACTCTTTGCCGGAGAGGGGAGCCAGCAGCGTCTCGCGGCGGCAAGCGTAGTGGTCCTTGGCGCTGGGGGCGTGGGGGCGCCGTGTCTCTACTACCTCGCAGGTGCCGGGATCGGGCACATTAAAATCGTGGACATGGACGTGGTGGAACGCTGTAACTTGAACCGGCAGGTACTCTACGGGGAGGGGGACATCGGCTGCCCGAAAGTGGAGGCAGCGCGGGCGCGCCTGCTCGACCTCAACCCAGACATCGATGTTGCCTCCATCGTGGAACGTGTTACGCCCGAGAATGCGATACACCTCATCCGAGGGTCCGACTTTGTGGTAAGTGCCCTCGACGACATTTTTGTCGTGAACGAGGCCTGTGCGCGGGCGGGGATTCCCTTCGCGGCGCCCTTTGCAACGACATCGACCTTCGGGGGGAGTCTTTTCGTCTCTGGTGCAGGTGGACGCGCTCCATGCTACGAGTGCGTTTTCAACGCGAAGGATAACCCCAAGATTGGCCCGGACCGCACCACGGGAGTCTTCGGTTTCGCTGCGGGCGTGGCGGGCATCCTGGCCGCTCTCGAGGCCGTCAAACACGTCCTAAATCTCCCGCGGCAACCAGGCACCTTCACCTTGATGGACCTGTGGGGGGGCGTGGTGACGACATTCCTGATTGCACCTTCTCAACGGTGCAGGATTTGTGGTAAATAGTGGAAAAAAAATGAAAATATGAGGAAGGTTTTAAAGTGTTTTGGTAAAGGGCATATTTACTTTATTCAATGCCTCGAAAACGCGCTCTGTCTCGCTTTTCAAAAGAGCATCAACATCTTCCCGACGAGTAGGGTCATAAAGGAGACGAACCATAAGATAGAAATCGGAGTTCGGGGAAATTTGCTTGATCACGAATCCTTCAGAGGAAAGTCGGTCTTGTTTCGACGTTACCTGGGTTTCTAGAAAGAGATCTCGATTGAAGGGGATCTCCGCCATCAATGTCTAGAAGGTCTCCCGCGTCTCGAGGGAATGCATAACAGCGGGATCGAGGCGGTTTCGCTGTTTTTTCGATTGATTCAATTGGAAAAGGTCCGCAATCGGCTCACAAAATGAATCCTGCTTGGATTCGGCCGCGAAGAGTATACCTTCGTCCACATCCCCGAGGTAAACGTGTGTGAATTTAACAAACTCGCTCACGTGGCGGAGCAATCGTTGCAGGAATAAATTTTTCAACACTTCTTCGGGAAAGTGCTGCGTGTATTTGATCACATTTATGACCTCGACCATCACCTGTGCGGGTATTGGCACTTGACCTACCATTCCCAGAGGGGTCATCATATAGAGAAGATAGGGGCCAAGCAATTCCCGTATTTTGCGGAGTTTCTTCAGCAGGTAATCCTCATTATCGAACCTATCTCGATGACAACAAATGCAGGATCCGTTTCCCGGTCGAACGCTTCGTATTCCTCCTTTGGGGAATAGATCACGATCTTCATATGTTCCATGTCCGTTTCGTGTAACTCCTTTTCAGTACCAATGAGTTCCTTTGAGAAAGAATTGAGCGCACTGAGGAATCCCCAAAATAAGGATGGTTCAAATTGTGGAAAATTGACATCTCTATACAACAAATCGCCATTGCCCGAGATTCTCTCAATCACGGCAAAAACTCGGATCACACAATCATTCCTACCCATTTAATTACTTACTATAACAGAGTATAGGATGAGAATTGTGGTATATAAAAATAGGTCTAAAAATAAATCCAGAGCAACATTTATCTCTCACTAAGCATCGAGGATAAAAAAGAAACGATTTTCCGGTGATCGCGTGCCAAAGACTTACCAAGAAATTAACGACCGCATAAAGCAAGGCAGCGCCTTTGTACTAACCGCTGAAGAAATGAAAAAATACGTGGAAGAGAATGGCACGGCAAAAGCGGCAAAAGACGTGGACGTAGTAACAACCGGCACGTTTGGGGCGATGTGTTCGAGTGGAGCCTTCCTGAATTTCGGGCATAGTGACCCGCCGATAAAGGCCGAGCACGTCTGGTTGAATGGGGTGCATGCCTATCACGGGAATGCCGCGGCTGATTGTTACATAGGAGTAACCCGGATGTCTGATTACGCCCCCTTCGTTTATGGTGGCGGGCATGTGATCGAAGATTTCGTGCGAGGTAAGGAAGTCGAGGTCCATGCCAACTCTTATGGCACGGACTGTTATCCCCGCACGGAACTCGAGACCTATTTGACTCTTGCAGACCTGAATCAAGCAATTCTCTGCAATCCGCGAAATGGATACCAGAGATACAACGTAGCCGTGAATACCACCGACAAAACCCTGTACACTTATATGGGCAAGTTACTCCCACACTCTGGCAACGCAACATACTCGGGCGCCGGGTGTCTAAACCCATTGTCCAACGACCCAGACTACGAAACGATAGGACTTGGCACGCGCATTTTCTTGGGAGGCGGCACTGGTTATGTCATTGGCGAAGGAACGCAGCATAGTCCCAAAACAGGGTTTGGCACACTGTTTGTCAAGGGGGATCTCAAGCAAATGACCGCCGAATTTCTCGCGGCCGCCGCCTTCACGAAATATGGTACAAGCATATATGTCGGGTTAGGTATCCCGATCCCGATTCTCAATGAGGGACTTGCCAAAAAGACCGCTATCAAAGATACAGAGATTATCACGAACGTCTTAGATTATGGGGTGCCACGTCGTGACCGTCCTACATTGGCAAAGGTATCGTACGCAGACCTCAAGAGTGGGGTCATCATTGTGGAAGGGAAGGAGATCCCCGTGTCTTCGATGTCATCACTCTCAAAAGCCCGTAAAATTGCCCTGAAATTGAAAGAATGGATTGAGAAGAAGAATTTCTTCCTTACGGCACCAGTTGAGACTCTTTCTCGAGAAACTGAGTCCCACCCCATGAAGGTCACGAGCGAAATTAAATTCGTCAGTGGATTTATGTCTGCAGCCGTCACTTGCACGCTGAAAGAGACTATCACTGAGGTTGCAAATAAGATTGTGAAGAATGACCAAGACCATGTCCCAGTCGTGGACGACGTGGGGAAACTTATTGGGATCGTGACTACCTTCGACTTGACCTGGGCTCTCGCCAAAGGCAAGCTGAACCTTGCAGATATTGTGACGCGGAAAGTCATAACCACGACCCCTGATGACCCTATTTCAGTTGCCGCAAGGAAAATGAAGGAAAATTCGATTTCTGCCTTACCAGTTATCGATAGTAAAAATAAGCTCTTAGGACTCATCACGTCCGGAGATGTACTGCAGAGGGGAGAATGAAAGAGATGGTACGTGTAGTCGTGACTTTCCCGCGAGGCGCGGTCAAGGATGAAAGCGAATATACGCGGATTTTCAATGATATCTTGAATGTCGAACGGCCCCTCCCCCTCATCCAATTTTTAACCACGGACCTGGGCATTGAAATTGTGCTGGAACTAACGGAAGAAAAGGTCCAGCACCTCAAGCAATTACTCACTGACCCCTTAATTCGGATCAAATCCCGCGTGCAAATCCAGTGGGACCGTGATCAGTGCGTCAGTTGCGGGGCGTGCGTAAGTCTCTGCAACGTTGGCGCATTGCTTTTCCAAAAACCGGACGACAATGTCTTCTACGATGAAAATAAATGCGTCCAGTGCGGATTGTGTGTGGATGCCTGCCCGCGGGGGGCAATTACAAAGAAATAACTTTTTTCTAATAGAATCTGTTTTTTTTACCGGTGTTTCATGCATGGGACACGAGAGATTGAATGTAATTCTCATCGCTGGCGGATTGTGGAAATTCCCAGCTTGGGTTAATTCGCAATAAAAATGGTTGGTCTTCGATGACAGATAAGCATCCAAACGTGAAAGAACAACAAGACCGTATTCGTAAACTACTACGGGAAAATAATGTAAAGCTCTATTCTCATACGTATCAACGCCCGGAGATCCAGGAAATTGCCGATGTCCTCGGGGACAGTCTACGTCTCGCGATGCGAGCTGCGGCGGAGCAGGATGCGAACTTCATCCTCTACGCAGCCGTCACCTTCATGGCGGAGACTGCCTCAATCGTTAACCAAGACAAAAAAATCCTCGTACCAACGCGAGAAGCCCCATGCCCCATGGCAAATCAGGCCCCCGGGCGATTAGTACGGGAATTCAAGGCGAAATACCCCGGTCTGCCCGTGGTGCTATATGTAAACACGGTTGCCGAAGCGAAAGCGGAGGCAGATATTGTATGCACCTCCTCGAATGCAATTCCTATCGTACAGGAGATTGCCCGTGAATTTGGGGTTCGACAGGTGCTATTCGGCCCTGACAGGAATTTGGGGCGGTGGGTGCAGGAAAAGACCGGCATCGAAACCATCATCATTCCACCTCAAGGGCATTGCTACGTTCACCAGCAATTTACAGGCGAAGAGGTACAGCTCCTCAAGGAAATTTATCCAAATGGGTACGTGATGGCGCACCCGGAGTGTCCCAAGGATGTAACGGACCTCGCCGATTACGTTGGATCAACGGGTCAAATGTTCTCCCACGCGAGGGATGATAGTACGCACGACATTTTCCTCGTGGCAACGGAAATCGGCGAGATCGCCCATATGAAGCGCGAAATGCCTACCAAACATTTCGTACCAGTTATGGACATTGCAGTATGCCGGAATATGAAGACTGTGACATTGGATAATCTCTTGAATGTGCTGGAGCATCTTGACCACTGGCAAGACTTCGCCGTGCAAGTGCCCCCGGACATTGCGGTTAAAGCCAAGAAGGCCATTGATCGCATGATAGCGATTTCCAAGCGGCTAGGTTTTCAAGCCTAAAAAACTGGACAATTGAAGATTTTAATAATGAGGAGGAGTAACTTATATTGACTTGAATAGCGATGAGTTCCCCATCTCCCCATGAAGAAGCAAAACCTGAAGATTTCGAGATGTTTATTCAAGAACTTCAGAAATTGATCGAGGAGGCGCCTCAAGGTTACCAAAGTAAATTTGCCCGCGTGATAGCAG
>Ga0299912_10003666_pt1 | contig 12550 bp, 14 predicted proteins | sample RVTome_2_FD_207667 | JGI IMG/M metagenome (GOLD analysis project Ga0299912, IMG submission 207667) | Soil microbial communities from uranium-contaminated site in the Upper Colorado River Basin, Wyoming, United States - RVT95D214 (version 2) ... | reverse complement strand
AGCGTGTTCATGACATCCATGAATTCGCCGTACTGGGTATCCTGGTCGGCGCGGATGTAGATGCGCTCCTTGGTGGGATCGCGCTTGCCGACCACCTGTTTGCGGATGTCGTCTCCGAGCGTGGAAAGGTCGGACTTGTAATCCATGACGTAAATCCGGCCATTCCGTTGAATCGAGATGTAGACGGGTTTGGGCGGACTCGTGGTCGGCTTGGTGATCGCCGGAGGCAGATCGACCTTGACGTTCACGCTCGCCAGGGGCGCCGCCACCATGAAGATGATCAGCAGAACCAGCATGACGTCGACGAAAGGGGTTACGTTGATGTCCGCTTTCTGCTCGACGTCAAACCGGGAATCGCCCCCCGGGCCCGCAAGCTTTGCAGCCATCTAGATTACGCCCCTCTGTCCAGCTGGCGGGAAATGGCGTTCATCAGCTCGGCGACGAACCCTTCCGAGCGGCTCCCGTAGGCGGAAATCCGCGTCTGGAAGTAGTTGTAGAAGATCACCGCCGGGATGGCCGCGAACAGGCCGATGCCGGTGGCCAGCAGCGCCTCGGCGATGCCGGGGGCCACGACCGCCAGGTTGGTGGTGTTGGTGTTCGCGATGCCGATGAAGGAGTGCATGATCCCGTAGACCGTGCCGAACAGGCCGATGAACGGAGCGTTGGAGCCCACCGACGCGAGGAACTGCATGCCGCTGGACAGGCGCCGGGCCAGGCTGGCCTGGACCGCGTTCACCGCGGACTGGGCGCGCAGGATGGTGGAGTCGCGGTGCGAGCCGCCGACCTGCAGCCCCGCCTGGCGGGACAGCTCCACTTCCTGGGCGGCCGAGGCGGCCATGTCGGCCATCGGGTTGCCCTCGAAGTCTTCCGAAGAGGCGATCCGGCCCATGTCCGCGATCGAGCGGGCGCTGCGGAAGGCTTCCAGGAAGCGGTCGGAGGTGCGGTTCAAGGCGCCGAACTCAAAGAGCTTGGTGACCAGCAAGGTCCAGGACAGGACCGAGGCGAGCAGCAGGCCTATCATCACCACCTTCACCACGGGTTCCGCGTCCAGGAACATCGTGACCGGCGTCAGCTTGCCGGCGTTCTTGATGGTGATCGGTTCGGGCGGCGCCTCGGCGGCGGTCGCGTCGGACACCGCGGGAGCCGCGTCGGAGGCCGCTGGCGCCGCGGACGCATCCGGGGCCGCGGTCTGCGCCATGGCCGGCGCGCTCGCCATCAGCGCAAAGGCGCCGAGCATGGCGATGAAAGGAGCTTTTCTGAAGGAGTCGAACATCTGTCGCCAGTTCCTGATTGGTGTAGCGCGTTGGGCCGGGGGTCGCCGACGCGCAAGCGTCGTCCCTGATGATACTTTGTCCGGCGCATGAACGGAAATCCGATCATACGCCAAACGGTGGTCGCCGCACTCGGCCCGTCGTGCGCAGCCCGCCGGCTCGCGGTCAGGCTCTGCTCGTCGTAGGCGCGTCCGCGACCGCGCCCCCTACACGGCGAACCCGATCCGGTTCGACATGGAGACGCGCGGCCCGGCTCCTTTGGCAACCCCCGCCGACATCGTCAAGTGTCATGATTTGGAAGCACTGCGGCCGGGATCGCGTTAAGCAAGATTATGCTGCATTGCACAAATTGAACCAAATGATCGCGCGTTCCTTTTTCGCGCTCAACACGAATTCTATGCTGCTCTGCAATATAGCTATGGAGTGCGATGGGCGGCCCGGAGCGTCGCATCCGTCGATGCGCACAGAAGTCGCTGCGCCGCCGAATTGGCCGCTGCGGACGCCGCGGCCGACAGTCCCGGCGCCGCGGCGGGGGCATGGTGCCTGGGGGCGGATTCGAACCACCGACACGCGGATTTTCAATCCGCTGCTCTACCAACTGAGCTACCCAGGCGCGCCCTGCTCCGGCGCTCCGGAGAGGCGCGGTCTATAAGGGACCCCCATCTGGCTGTCCAGAAGCGGAGACGTCCTCCGACGGGCCCTCGCCGTCTTCCTCGTCATCCTCGTAGGCCGGCACGGAATAGGCGCCCGTCAGCCAGCGCTGCAGATCCACCAGCGAGCAGCGCTTGGAACAGAACGGCCGGTACTCGGCGACGGCGGGTCGCTGGCAGATCGGGCAGGGGGACATGGTCAGCGCCTCCTGATATCGGGGCTTTGGGCGTCGCGTCCAACCTCGGCGGCGACCTCGAAGCGCGGCCCGAGCCTGGCCGCCAGCGGCGTCAGGGCGGCGGCGACCTCGGGGGCGCACAGGGCCAGGAGCCGGGCGCCCGGATCGGCCCGCCCTTCCCGCTCCAGCGCTCGGACCAGCCTCTGCGCCGCCGCGCGCGCCGTAGACCGCCCGTCCGGCCCGACCAGGGACTCGGCGACCGGCCGCTCGCGCCAGGGCTTGGCGATCTGCAGCAGGCCCAGCCGGCTCGGGGCCAGCACGCTCACCCCCGGCTGGTCGGGAGCGAAGGCGCGCGCCGCCGCCGCGCGCAGGGCAGCACTCTCCTTGGGAAAGCCGATCAGGTCGATGGCCACGGTCCCGCCCAGCCCCTTCAGCCGCAGGAGCCGCGCCGAGTGGGTTATGGCCTCGAGATTCGCCGCCAGGGCCTTGCCGGCGAAAGCGCCCCGGTCCACGTCCACGGCCACGAGCGCCCGGGTCGGCTCGACGCTCAGGACCAGGCCGCCCGAGAGCCGGCAGATGGGATCGAGCGCGGCCTCCTCGGCCAGGTCGGCCGCCTCGCGCGCCGCCTCCCCACCCTCCACCTGCGCGTCCGGCGCCGCGGCCTTGAAGCGTTCCTCCAGCGAAGGGCCAGGCGCGAGCAGCCGGGGCTCGCCCGTCGCCGGGCCGATCAGGCGCAGGCTCGGGCCCTTGTCGCCGCGGGCCTCGGCGGCGATCTCCACCTCCACCGCCTCGCCCTGGGCCAGGTTCGAAGCGCGGCCGGAAAGATTCAACGCGCCCATGGGCTCGCAGCCGATGTCGAGGTAGGCGATCCCCGCCGCCCGCGCGATCTCGCGCACCCGCCCGGCCCGGCGCTCGCCCAGCCGCGCGCGAGGCGGCTCGCCTTCCCGCTCGACGATCAGGCGCTCGGGCAGGCCGTCCAGCGTCACCACGCCCCGCGCCTCGCCGGGGCAGACATCGAGATAGAGTCGCCGGCCGCTCATGATCCGTCTTTTGTGGGCTGGCGGAACCCAAGGCCCTCCAGCAAGGCCAGGGTCTCATACAGGGGCAGGCCCACCACTGCGCTGTAGGAGCCGGACATGTCGATGACGAAGCCGCCCGCCCGACCCTGGATGGCATAGGCGCCGGCCTTGTCGCGCCATTCGCCGCTGGCGAGGTAGCCGGCGATCTCGCGGTCCGTGAGGCGCTTGAAGCGCACCCGCGCCTCGGCGATTCGGCTGGCGTGGCGACCGTCCGGCGCGATGACGCAGACCCCGGTCAGCACCCGGTGCGCGCGGCCGGACAGCAATTGGAGGAATCGCCGCGCCTCTTCCGGCGTCTCCGCCTTGGCGAGCACGCGCCGGCCCAGGGTGACCACCGTGTCGGCCGCCAGCACGAAGCCGCCCGGCGCGGCCTCCGTCGCCGCCTCGGCCTTCTCGCACGCCAGGCGCAAGGCCAGCCGGCGGGGCGTCTCTTTCTTGCGGGGAGCCTCGTCGATCTCGGCCGGCGCCACGCGGTCGGGCGTCAGCCCGACCTGGGCGAGCAGCTCCAGGCGCCGGGGGCTGGCGCTGGCGAGGATGAGGAGGTGCTTGGACTCGCCCATGGCGGGGTCCCGGCCCGCCGGGGGACCGGTCTTCAGCCGCTCACTTGAAGCGATAGGTGATGCGGCCCTTGGTCAGGTCGTAGGGAGTCATCTCCACCAGGACCTTGTCGCCGGCCAGCACGCGGATGCGGTTCTTGCGCATCTTGCCGGCGGTGTGGGCGATGATCTCATGCTCGTTCTCGAGCGTCACGCGGAAGGTGGCGTTGGGCAGCAGCTCGCTGACCGTGCCCGGAAACTCCAGTAGCTCTTCTTTCGCCATACGGCCTCTCGATAGGTATTCGGCAGACAGGAAGGCCCGCGTCCAGATAGGTCGCCGCGAGCCGTGCGGCGTCCATATAGTCCATTGGACGGCCCACCGTCGATGCCTGCGAACAAGGGGGCGGCGGCGGGTTCACTCTTGACGCCCTCGCGGATCGGCGCGCCACAATAGTGGGTGGGGCGGTTGCTTGCGATCCCGTGACGCGCCGGCCCCAAGGGACCAACCGGGTCCTCGGGGATGCAGCCATGAACATTCAGCGCTCGGTAAGCCTTGTTTTGTTCGGTGTGACTCTGTCGTTGGCGGCGGGAGCCGCCGCAACGGCCCAGGTGCGCGCCACCGCGCCAAGGGTCACCGCCGCCCCGGCCGTCTCGGCCGCGGTCGTCCGGCCGGGGGCCAGCGCTAGCTTGCGCGAAATGGTCGCCCCCAAGGTTCGGGGCGTCGTCGTCGACGAGACCAAGATCCGCGCCCACGTTATTCGCCCAAACAATGTGATCGGCGTGGTCAGCGACGAAGGCCGGGGCGTCGTGACGGCGTTGAAGATTTCCCCCGCGCTCCAGATCGCGCGACCCTCCCCGCCTCACCTTGACGTCGAAGGCTTCGGAAACGCCCTGCACGCGGCGCTGAAGGACCAGACGGTCGGCTACGTCATGCAGCTGCGCAAGAACGGCCAGACCATCTACACGCTGCAATGGAACTGGGCCAAGACCCCCGCCGACGGCTCGGTCGGCTGGACGCCCGACCGTCAGATGCACATCGCCAGCGTCAGCAAGCTGATAACCGCCATGGCGATGACCAAACTGCTCGACGCCAAGAGCATATCCTACGACGCCAAGATCATCGGCTATCTGCCGACCTTTTGGACCAAAGGTCCCAACATCGACAAGATCACCTTCCGCGAGTTGATGACCCAGACGTCCGGCTTCTCAACCGGGGGCTCCAGCTCGGACTATCTGTTCATGAAGGGCCGGGTCGCCCAAGGCGTGCCGGCGAACATGGTCGGCCAGTACGACTATGAGAACATGAACTTCGGCCTATGCCGGATCCTTATCGCCATCATCAACGGCGACGTGGACAAGGACATGGAAGTGGGCGGCATGTTTGCCTCTCTGAATGACGCGGTCTGGGATTACACGACGGTCGAGGCCTACAAGAACTACGTTCAGGCCAAGGTGTTCAACCCGGCCGGCGTCGCCAACGCCACGCTCGATCACCCGGGCGCCGACGCCTATGCCTATGCCTTCCCGGTCTCCTCGGCGGGCGGCTGGAACTCCGGCGACCTCGCCAGCATGGCCGGCGGCGCGGCGTGGCATATGTCGACATCGCAGCTCCTGGACGTCATGGGGACCTTCCGGCGCAAGGGCACGATCATGTCGACGGCGGCGGCCCAGGCCATGCTGGACAACGGTTTTGGCGTAGACGTGATTCAGGACACCCCAGCGGGCAAGCTCTACAATAAGAACGGGCGCTGGCAGAGCTCCGGCCGGGCCGAGCAGAGCCTCGCCTACTTCCTGCCTCAGGGGATGGAGCTGGTGGTGCTGACCAACTCACCGATCAGCAATCAGGACACCTTCTTCCGTAGCTTGGTGACCCAGATATACGTCGACAACATCAAGCCCTAGCGCGCTGGGGCGTCAACCCCGCCAGTGCAGGGCGCAGAGCAGGGTGAACAGGCGCCGGGCGGTGGCCAGATCGGTGTTCACCTTGCCGGCCAGCCGCTCGACCAAGAGGGCCGCGCCGTCGTTGTGCAGGCCCCGCCGGGCCATGTCGATGGCCTCCACCCGGCCGGGCGGCGCGTCGTGCAGGGCGTCCTGATAGCTGGAGCAGATGTCATTGTAATCGCGCACGATCCGGCGGAAGGGCGACAGCGACAGCAGGCGCCGCTTGGCGTAGCCCTCGCCGGTGATGTCCAGCGCCAGCCGGTCCTCGATCAGCGCCAGCCCCACCGTATAGGGCCCGCCCGCCGCGCCCTCCGGCTCGAAGACGTTGGCGCGCAGCAGGTCCAAGATCGCCGTCTGCCGCTCGCGCTCCTGGACTGGGGAGGCCGGCGCCAGAGAGACCGGGTCGATCTCCACCGCGCCGATTCGGTGGCTCGCCTGGGAAGCTTCAGTCATGCTCAGGGCTCTGTTTGGAGAGCCTGATCGCCGCAGAGCGCGCGTGGGCGGGCAGCCCTTCGGCATCGGCCAAGGTCACGGTCGCCGGGCCGAGCTTGGCGAAGGCGGCCTCGTCGCAGCGCACCAGCGAGGTGCGCTTGACGAAGTCGTAGATCGACAGCCCCGACGAGAAGCGCGCCGCGCGGCTGGTGGGCAGCACGTGGTTGGAGCCGGCCACATAGTCGCCCACCGCCTCGGGGGTCAGGCGGCCGATGAAGATCGCGCCGGCGTGGCGGATGCGCGCGGCCATGGCCTCGGGCGCTTCCACGGCGAGTTCCACGTGCTCGGGCGCGATCAGGTCCACCAGGGTCGGCGCGGTCTCCAGCGGCGCCAGCACCACCGCCCCGTGATCGCGCCAGGAGGCGGAGGCGGTCTCGGCCGTGGCGAGCTGCTGCAGCTGGCGCTCGACGGACCGCTCCACGGCCTCGGCGAAGGCGGGATCGTCGGCGATCAGGATCGACTGGGCGTCCGGGTCGTGCTCGGCCTGGGAGAGCAGGTCCGCGGCGATCCAGTCCGGGTCGTTCTTCGCGTCGGCCACGACCACGATCTCCGAGGGCCCGGCCAGGGAATCGATCCCCACCACGCCAAAGACCCGCCGCTTGGCCGCCGAGACATAGGCGTTGCCGGGGCCGACGATCTTGTCCACCGGCGCGATCGGCCCGGCCCCGTATGCGAGAGCCGCCACCGCCTGCGCTCCGCCCACGCGCCAGATTTCCGTCACGCCGGCGATCTGGGCGGCGGCCAGCACGGCAGGCTCCAGCCGGCCCGGCGGCGTCACCATGGCGATCCGCGCGACCCCCGCGACATTCGCCGGCACAGCGTTCATCAGCAGGCTCGACGGATAGGCCGCCCGTCCGCCCGGCACATAGATTCCCACCGAGTCCAGCGCCGTCCAGCGCCAGCCGAGTTCCACGCCGGCGTCGTCGATCCAGCGCGCGTCGGAAGGCTTCTGACGGCGGTGATAGGCGCCGATGCGCTCGGCGGCGAACATCAGCGCCGCGCGCACCTCGGCCGGACATTGCGCCGCGCCCTCGGCGATCTCCTCGGCGCTGACGCGGATGGAGCCCTCGTCGAGCGTCACGCCGTCGAAGCGGGCCGCATAGCGCAGCAGGGCCGCCAGGCCCTCGGCCTTCACCGCCGCGACGATCTCGGCCACCGTCGCGTCCACGTCCGCGGGCGAGCCCCGGCGCTCATCCAGGAAGGCGCGGAACCGGGAGTCGAAGTCAGCGGAGGAGGCGTCGAAGCGTCGCATGACGCTTACATCCCCTTTCCGCGCGCAAACTCAAGGGGCTGGCGCGATCATCCCGCTTCGTGCCTGGGCGTGCGGCGGGTGGTCCAGGGGGCGGAAAGGTCGGCGAGCACGGCGTCCAGGCACTCCACCTCCACGCTCATGTCCGCGCCGCCGGCGAAGCTGAGGATCACCTGGCCGCCCGGCGCCTCTCCCCGTTTGAACTCGACGGCCAAGAGCTCGACCACCGCGTCCTTGGGCTCGCGCTTCAGCCGGCGGGCCTTCACCGAGATCACCCCGCCGAGCTGCAAGCCCGCGCGCACCCGCTCGCCGCCCGCCCGCCCGCCGGCCGCCTCCCAGCGGTAGCGGTTGAGCGCGATGGTCAGCCGTCGCGCGGCGGGCTCGAAGGTGATGTCGCCGACCTTGGCCACGGCGTCCTGCAGGGCCGCGGAGATCACTTCAAGATCCTCCGCGTCCTCGGCCAGCAAGCGCAGGGGACGGGCGTCCGGACCGAGTGGCAGGCTCAAGCGTCGCCTCCCGAACCCTTCACCCGGCGGATGTCCGCGCCGCAGTTCGCCAGCTTCTCTTCCAGGCGCTCGAAGCCCCGATCCAAATGGTAGACGCGGTTGACCACCGTTTCGCCCCGCGCGGCGAGACCCGCGATCACCAGACTGACGGAGGCGCGCAGGTCCGTGGCCATCACCTCCGCGCCCTCCAGGTGGTCGACGCCGTGCACCACCGCCTCGCCGCCGTGCACGGCGATGTCGGCGCCCAGGCGGTTCAGCTCCGGCACGTGCATGAAGCGGTTCTCGAAGATGGTCTCCTTGATGACGCTGTCGCCTTTCGCCGTCGTCATCAGGGCCATGAACTGGGCCTGGAAATCGGTGGCGAAGCCGGGGAAGGGTCCGATCTCCACGTCCACGGCGTTCAGCCGCGCGCCGTTGCGCCGCACGATCACGCCGTCGTTGGCCCGCTCGATCTGCACGCCCGCCTCTTCCATCTTGGCCAGCAGCGCCTCCATGAAGTCCGCGCGCGCGCCCTGCAGCCGCACCTCGCCGCCGGCCATGGCCGCGGCCATGGCGTAGGTTCCCGCCTCGATGCGGTCGGCGACCACCGCGTGGGTGACGCCGTGCAGGCGGTCCACGCCCTGGATGCGGAGGGTCGCGGTCCCCGCCCCCTCGATCTTCGCGCCCATGGCGGCCAGACAGATGGCCAGATCCACGATCTCGGGCTCGCGCGCGGCGTTCTCGATGACCGTCTCGCCCTTGGCGAGGACGGCGGCCAGCATGGTGTGCTCGGTGGCGCCCACCGACACGAAGGGGAAGTCGATGCGAGCGCCCTTCAGGCCGCGCGGCGCCTGGGCGAAGACATAGCCCTCGTGCAGGTCGATCGTCGCGCCCAGGGCCTCCAGCGCCTTCAGGTGCAGGTCCACCGGCCGCGCGCCTATGGCGCAGCCGCCCGGCTGGGAGACCTTGGCGTGGCCGGTGCGCGCGATCAGCGGTCCCAGCACGTTGAAGGAGGCCCGCATCTGGCGGACCAGGTCGTAGGGCGCGAAGGAGCTGGTGATCTCGGGCGTGTGCAGCACGGTCTCGGGACCGTCCGGGCCGTCGTCGCGCTCGGTGATCTGCGCGCCCAGCCGGCGCAGGATCTGGCCCATGAAGCGGGTGTCGGCCAGGCGCGGCATGTTGGTGAGCCTCAGCGGCTCGTCGGTCAGCAGGCCCGCGGCCATCAGCTTGATGGCCGAGTTCTTGGCGCCGGAGATGGGAATGACCCCTTCCAACCGCGCGCCGCCCCGGATGACGATCCGATCCATCAAGGTCCCCAAGACCGCCCACGGGATCGCGGGCGCGCGGTGGTCATCTGAGCCTTCGCCCCCCTCCGACGCAAGGGGCGACGGCGCGAAGCGTCATTCGGGCGCGGACGGTTCGAGCGGCTTGGACGCGGCTCGCGCCGCGGCCTTGCGCCTACGCAGGTTGGTCCGCAACGCCTCGGCCAAGCGCTCCTCTCGACCCTTGCGGCCGCCACCGCCGGTGTTTGCGCCCTTCGAGACGGGCTCTGGAGGATCGGAAGTCTCGGCCATGGCCGTCCCCTCGTCCGCACTCAGTTCGACGTCAAGCGCATTTGCCCTTCACCCGGGCGGCCGGCGCCGCTAGAAGGCCCCACTTCTGTCCAAGGCCGCCGTAGCTCAGTGGTAGAGCGCATCCTTGGTAAGGCTGAGGTCGACAGTTCGATCCTGTCCGGCGGCACCACTATCTTGCGGACAACGGGCCCGTGGGCGAGGCCCCGCCCGTGAGGTAGGCTCACACGCGTGAGACGCGTCCTACCTTCGTTGAACGCCCTGCGCGCCTTCGAGCCCTACGCCCGTCACGGCCGGCGTTCCCTCGGCCTGACCCGACTTGGCCTGATCAGCAGGTCCTTCGCCTCAAGCCCGAGCGCAACGGCGAGCCGGTCAACCACGTCGATGCTGGCGTTGTATTTGCTGCGTTCGAGTGCGCTGATGTAGGTGCGGTCGATTTCGGCGCGATGCGCGAGCTCCTCCTGCGACAGACCCGCGGCCCGTCGGCATTTCCGCAGATTGAGCGCCAGCACCTCTCGTATCTCCATAAAGGAGCAGGCACGCGCTTGTAGAGTATTTCTCCACGGAGTATTCTCCACAAAATTGATCCGCAGGGGACGGCCATGTGCGGCAAGGCTCGCGCTTCGCATCTGCGCGCGATTCCGTCACGCAGCGAGAAGTCGCGGCCAGCCGAACGATGAACCAGCGCTCGTCTGTTCATGTGGTCGACCGGCATGTGGGCGAACGAATCCGTGCCCGGCGACGCCTGATCCAGATGAGCCAGCAAAGTCTGGCCCAGGCCATCGGCCTGACGTTCCAGCAGGTCCAGAAGTACGAGCACGGAGCCAATCGCGTCAGTGCGTCCAAGCTGTTCGAGACCGCCCACGCGCTCGGGGTGCCCGTGGGCTATTTCTTCGAAGGGCTGTCCCAGTCGGACGGTTCGGCGCCGGACGGCAAGGAACTCCAACAGATCAGCCTCGCGCAGAACCTGATGGCCGCTCCTCACGGAAAGGCTCTGGCCCAGGCGTTTCTCAAGATCAGTCGGGGCGGCGTCCGGCGACAGATCACGGCGCTGGCGCAGGAGATCGCGGCGGCGGAGACGGAGGCGACGGGTGAGGATGGCGAGCCTCGGTCGAAGAGGACGAGGCCGGCGTGACTTGGCGGGAGGCCCTGCTCATCGGGCCGGTGGTAGGTGTCCTCGGCCTTGGCGTTCAGATCGCCCGCGCCGACGAGGCGCCAACCGCAGATCCCAGATGGCTCGCTTGACTGGTTCTGTCCGGCGCATCGCTGGTCCTAAACTTGCTCGTCGAGAAGTTCAGGCCGCGTCGGTGAACAGGAAAACGGCCGCGCGCCTTCAGCCCGTCCACCAGCTTGCCGAGCGCGCCGGCCGCCGGAATCCAATCGAATTGTCCGGCCGCTTTGCTGTGAGTTGAACTCACACGAAGGCGAAGGTTTCGCCGGCGCGAAGGGCCTCAGTGACGCCCGGATCGGCCCTCGGCCGGCCGGGCGGCCGAATACCGCCTTGCCAGGGGGGCGAAGGTCAGCCCCTGGACCACCACCGAGAACATCACCACCGCGAAGGTCATCGACAGGATCAGCTCGCGCGGCCCTTCCTTGGGCAGGCTGAGCGCCAGGGCCAGCGACAACGCCCCGTGCAGTCCACCCCAGCCCAGCAGCACCCCCGCCCCCCGGTCGTTCTGCCGCAGGTGGAAATAGGCGCCCCAGGGCATCACCACCGCGAAGCGCGCCAGCAAGGTCAGGACGATTCCGGCGACCCACAGCCCGGCGGCCTTGGGCTCCAGGGAGATGACAATGATCTCCAGTCCCAGCAGCAGGAACAGCATCGCGTTCAGCACCTCGTCCACCAGGGTCCAGAACCCCCGCACATAGGTCTGGGTGGTGGCGCTCATGGCGCCCTCGGCGTGGCGGCCGCCGATGATCAGGCCCGCCACCACCACCGCGATTGGCCCGCTGAGGTGCAGGGCGTGCGCCAAGGCGTAGGCGCCGGTGGCCAGGGCCAGCGACAGGCCCACCTCCACCGCGTAGTCGTCGATGGTCCGCATTACCCGGACCACGCCCAGCCCCAGCACCATGCCCAGGATGAAGCCGCCGCCCGCCTCGATGGCCACGGCGCTCAGGGTGGTGAAGACGCTCACGTCATGGCCGCCCACGGCGACGGCCACGGCGGCGGTGAACACCACGATGCCGAATCCGTCGTTGAACAGCGCCTCGCCCTGCAGCACCGCCTCCACTGTCTTGGAAAGGTTGCCCTGCCGCACGGCCGCCAGCACGGCGATGGGGTCGGTGGGGGTGATCAGCGAGCCGAACACCAGCGCCCAGGGCAGAGGCAGGTCCAGACTCAGGGCGCGCGCCGCCGCCCAGACGCCGAAGCCCACGATCACGGTGGAGGTCAGCACCCCCAGGGTCGCCAGGGTCCAGACCGACAAGGCCCGCTTGCGCAGCTCGTTCAGGTCGACCTGCATGGCCCCCGCGAACAGCAGGAAGGCCAGCATGTAGCCCAGCACGGTCTCGGGGAAATCCAGTCCCTTCAAGGCGGCGACCATGTTGTCGGCCAAGACGTCGCCGGGCAGGATCACGCGCTCGGCCAGCAGCACCCCGGCCGCCAACAGGCCGGTCAGCACCATCACCGTGGCGTTCGGCAGATGCAGGTAACGGGCGTTCACCCAGCCGGCGACACTGATCGTCGCCAGGAAAATGGCCGCAAGATCGAAGGCGTTCATCGCCCCCCAATGCCAGGATCGGACGCCCGGCTCCAATCAAACCGGACGTCCGCCGTCTGTGCCGGTCAGGCCGCCGCCGACAGGGCCGCCTTTCCGAGGATCATGTCGGCGGCCTTCTCGGCGATCATGATGGTCGGCGCGTTGGTGTTGCCGGAAGCGATCTTCGGCATGATCGAGGCGTCCACCACGCGCAGGCCTTCGACGCCGATCACCTTCAGCTGCGGATCGACCACCGCCATGGGATCGTGGCCCATCTTGCAGGTGCCCACCGCGTGATAGAGCGTCGCGCCGGCGACCTGAGCGTAGCCGAGCATGGACTCGTCGGTGTCGCCGAAGGGGTCGCCGACCTGCTCCAGGTATTGGGTCACGGCCGGCTGGGT
>Ga0299912_10003665_pt1 | contig 12550 bp, 6 predicted proteins | sample RVTome_2_FD_207667 | JGI IMG/M metagenome (GOLD analysis project Ga0299912, IMG submission 207667) | Soil microbial communities from uranium-contaminated site in the Upper Colorado River Basin, Wyoming, United States - RVT95D214 (version 2) ... | reverse complement strand
TTAGATGCATTTTTCGCCAAAAGGACGTCCACCGCAGCCCCTCTGTTGCATAATTCTTTTCCTATGGCTTCAGCAACGCCGCCGGTGGAGCCGTGTTTGCTGGCATAGGCCACGAGGATCCTCTTGCCCGTCGCGCCCTTATCCCCACAGTGCAGTTCAGGGAATCCTGTTGCTGCGGCAAAACTTGATCCGGCACGCGCTATATCCCCCAGAGATATGGCACTGATGATGCCTCCGGCCAGCGCTAAAAAGTCCCTGCGGCTGATCTTTCCTTCCCACGAATCTTTTGTTCCCATGAACGTGCCTGCCTTTCTTTCGATTGCGACAGGTAGATACTAAACCAGAGGGGGAAAGGTCGAGATGAAAATGAGAGAAGATATCTACGCCGCATTGGGAGATGCGACAACATTTACCAAACTCCCGATCCCCTCGATGCGAACCTCCACCGTATCTCCTACTTGCATAGGCCCAATGCCCGAGGGGGTGCCGGTGGCGATGACGTCCCCTGGATAGAGGGTCATGATCTGGGATATAAAACTTACCAAGCGCCTCGGTGTAAAGATGAGATGGGAGGTGTTGGATGATTGCTTGCGCTCCCCGTTGAGCAAGGTCTCCAGCTGGAGGTGCGTGGGGTCTATCTCCGTCTCGATCCAAGGCCCCAGGGGGGCGAAGGTATCAAAGCCCTTGGCCCTGGTCCACTGTCCATCCTTGCCTTGCAAATCCCTGGCAGTCACGTCGTTAAAGCAGGTGTAGCCCAGAATAAACTCATCAGCCCTTTCTTCAGAAACCCCCTTTGCCAACTGCCCGATCACGATGCCCAATTCTCCTTCATAGTCCACCCGCCGTGCAATGGCAGGGTAGATGATTGGATCCAGATGGCCGATGACGGCAGAGGCCGGCTTTAAGAAGAGGAGGGGCTCCTCGGGAAGCTCAAACTTTACCTCCGTTGCGTGGTCCTTATAGTTCAAGCCGATGGCTACGATCTTGGAAGGCATAACCGGAGGCAGGAGCTTGACCTTTTCGAGAGGGTAGCCCTGCCGGGTGCGATGGAATTGCCCGAATATCTCCCCCTCTGCCGCCTGGATATGGTCGCCTTCCACGATCCCGAAAAGCTCTTTCCCTTTATGGAGAAACCTCGCTATCTTCATGGCGTTCCTCTGACCCCGAAGGTGGCCCTTTGGCCAAAAGAGTCACTGGCCAAACCGCCACCTTCGGCGGCTGTCTGAGTTATCGCAAGGGTAGTGTAGCGAATTAAAGGCCAAAGATCAATTGACCAAACCGAAGGTGGCTCTTTGGTCAGAGCCACCTTCGGGAATCCCGCCTTGGCGGGAAAAATCGACAATCCCCCCTTACCCCCTGGCCAAAGGGCCACCTTCGGCTTTAGAAAAGGTCCCGCACCGCTGTTCATAAATCAGAGAGGTCGAGATGTATCGCTATGCGATACAGGGGGTAAGGGGGGATTTGAATGCTTATTTTCCAGGAAAACGCCGAGAACAAAAAGAAGGTGGTACAAGGGGATTGAAGGGTGCAATAGGGAGCTTTGTATCAAGACAAAAAAGGATTCCCGCTGGACGGGGATTTATCCTATAATTCAGGGTATGAAATCCCTCGGCAACTATGACTGCATCGTGGTCGGGGGCGGCCCGGTAGGCGCTGTGGCAGCCAGGTCTGCTGCCTGTAACGGTGCGCGGGTGCTCTTGGTGGAAAAAGGGGGGGCGCCCACCTATCCCGATCGCTGCACCGGCATCGTCAGCCCCCGCTTGCTCCAGGAGGCCGATCTCGACAGCAGCGTCGTCCTACGTGAGATCAGGGGCGGCATCATCCATGCCCCCAACAGCCGCTGCCTGCGCATCGAGGCAGCGGACACCCGGGCCGTGGTCATCGATCGGCGCCTGTTCAATCTGAGACTTTTGGAAATGGCCCAGCAAGCAGGGGTGAAATTCGTCCCTCAAAGCTTGGTAACCGGCCTTGAGGACGGAACAATCACCATCGAGCGCGGCGGCGATACCTATGAGGCAGAAGCGAGAGTAGTCATCGGAGCTGACGGACCAAAGAGCCGGGTGGCAGCGTGGGCCAAGCTTCCGCCTCCAGGCGAGTTCCTCTTGGGCCTGCAAGCCATGGCCCGCTATGAGCCGGAAGAGCCTGATTTTATCGAGGTCTTCTTCGATCAAGAATTGGCCCCTGGGTTCTTTGCCTGGGTGGTGCCGGCTGAACAGGGGATGGCACGGGTAGGTCTCGCCACCCACCGGATGAAAGGGGCCTCAGCCTCTCTCAAGCGATTCCTTGACCACCTGAAGCTCAAGCTGCTCAAGATCAACGCCGGCCTCATCCCCATCGGCCCCAGGGCTCAGACCGTTGCTCCTGGGGTCATCGTGGTGGGCGACGCTGCTGCGCAGGCCAAGCCTACCTCCGGCGGCGGGCTCTATACCGGCATCTGTGCCGCAAAGATCGCAGGGGAAGTGGCTGCCGAGAACTCCCTGGCTGCGGGCGAGGGGGATGGCCTTGGGACTTATGAAAAGAGATGGCGGGAGCGACTCGATTGTGAGCTCTCCTTGGGGATGTCGCTGCGGCGGCTGTTCAAGAACCTCCACAATCGCGAGATCAACTTTATCTTCGACATCCTGGACAACAAGGCAATCCTGGATATCGTGGCCACCTACGGGGACATCGACTATCCGAGCCTCATCATCAAGGCCCTGCTCCAGCGCCCAAAGGAGTGGTGGCGGGTGTTCAGGGGGCTGAATGCCAAGCTCACCACCTCAGAGACGCATTAAACTAGGTACGATGCAAATCAAACCTCCCGATTTCCTCTCCCCCTCCACTCCCCTCCTACTCCCTCCTTTTCAAAAAAACCGCTTGACAGATGTGGATATACCCTGATATGGAAATAGGCGCATCATCTTTCTAAATCAGTAAAAGCCGCATAACAGAACGTTCACCTTTGGCCAAACCTAAGCCGAAGGTGGCTCTTTAGCCAGTGATCCTTTGGTCAGGGCCACCTCCGGCTTCCTGCATGGGAATATGGAGAAGGGTAGGGCGAAAGCGATTTTTAAAAGGCCTTCAAGGGTGCTTGCTCGCACCAGTGGAGGCCTTTATATTTTTGGGTCTTTGTAATAAAAAATCTCCCTCTCCCCTCAGTGGGAGAGGGTTGGGGTGAGGGGGTTACAGATCACCCAATCTAAATTTCTTAAAAAGGGGATCATCATGAAAAAGTACCTCATAATTGCCGTGGCCTTATTCTTAGGGATCTTCATCGTCACCTCTTCAGCCATGGATGTTACCCGCTTTGGCCCTAAGCAGTACGTGCGCGCTACAGGCAAGCCGCAGACCGTCACCGATACCTTTGCCTCCTATGCCGGCGCCGGCCAGATCATTGTGGAGAATGGGGATGCCTCGGGCGGCCATCGTATCAGCAGCGCTGTCATCACGCTGAATGGCCAGCAGGTCTTCGGCCCGAGCAGCTTCAATCAGAACGTCGGTCACCTTGAGGCCCCGGTGAATCTGCTGGTGAATAACACCCTCTCAGTGGAGTTGAGGAGCAAACCAGGCTCCTACCTCACGGTGAAAGTCATCCAAGATGTAACAGCCCCTACAGCGAGCATCACAGCGGAACCTCAGGCGATAATCCTGGGTGGATCTGCCACCTTGTCCTGGACCTCGACCAAGGCCGATCAGGTGACTATTGATCCGGGTATTGGTGAGGTAGAACCGAGCGGCTCCCTTATTGTCACCCCTCAAGAGACCACGACCTATACCATCACCGCTACAAACGATGGCGGCACCGCCACAGCGTCTGCCCAGGTGACGGTATATATCCCGCCGACTTGCCAGATCAGCGTCAGCCCTGAAACCATTACCAAGGGAGAAACCGCTACCCTTTCCTGGACCTCCACCAATGCCGAACAGGCAACTATTGATCAAGGCATCGGCACTGTCCCCGTATCAGGTTCCCTTACTATTACCCCTTCACAGACCACCACCTATACCATTAACGTGCAAGGCCCTGGGGGCCATGCTCAGGCATCAACAACAATCACCGTGACCAACCCATATCCAACCGTGGAGATCTCGGCTGATCCAACGGTTATTGCCAAGGGTGGATCAACGACCCTCACCTGGACCTCTATGAGCGCCCAAAGTGCCTCCATTGACAATGGAGTAGGCACGGTCCCGCTCACGGGGTCAGTCACCGTATCCCCTGTTGCCACCACTACCTATACCATCACGGTTAGCGGGCCTTTGGGGGTTGCCAATGCCAAGGCCACAGTGGCTGTGCAGGCACCTGTCGAGCCCCAGCCAGAGGGGTCTTTTGGCGAGGGTTATCAAGACCTGATCCCTGCTGATTCTTCAATTGGTAAGTACGATGCAAAGAGATTCTCCGTTGTCACCGGTCTGGTTCATGATCAAGGGGGTGCGCCTCTCACTGGTGTCGCAGTCACCATCCTGGGGCATCCTGAGTACGGCACAGCCTTTACCGACGGCGCAGGTCGCTACTCCCTGCCTGTTGAGGGTGGGGCAATCATGACCGTGGCTTGCGAGTATGCGGGATTGATCACTGCCCACAGGAAGGTAGATGTCCCCTGGAATGACATCGCTATAGTCGAGACCATGGTCATGATCCCATACGATCAAAAGGCTACGACTATTACCTTTGACGGCAACCCCAATACAATCATAACGCACCAAAGCACCCCAGTAAGCGATCAATGGGGCACCCGCTCTGCCACCATGGTCTTTACCGGTGACAACCAGGCTTATCTGGTGGACAAAAACGGCAAAACTCTGCAGCAACTGACCACCATCACCGCCAGGGCAACGGAATTCACCACCCCGGAATCCATGCCTGCCAAGCTCCCGCCTAACTCCGCCTACACCTATTGTGTGGAGCTTAATGTGGATGGCGCAGAGCGAGTGAAATTCCAAAAACCTGTCGTCACCTGGGTGGATAACTTCTTGGGGTTTCCTGTGGGTGAGCCCGTGCCGGTGGGATATTACGATGTGGCAAAAGGCCTCTGGGTGCCTTCAGATAACGGCAGGGTAGTAAAACTCCTCGATACCAATGCGGATGGCATTGTGGATGCCCTCGATGCCACCGGAGATAATCAGCCTGATGATCTCAATAACAATGGCTCTTTCAGCGATGAGGTAACTGGTCTCGGTAATGCCCGGCAATACCACCCCGGCGCCACCTTTTGGCGCTTTGCCGTACCCCACTTTTTTTCAGTTTGGGACTGCAACTGGCCCCGTGGCATAGCTTCAGGTGCCACTGGCCCTAATCCTACTGGTGAAGCAGAAGCAGATCAACAAAAAGATGAAGGAGAGGATTGCCTGGTACCTAACTCCTCTTTTGCAGAAGCTAGAAGTCGCATCTTCCACGAGGACATCCCCATCCCTGGTACGGATTTCACCCTCCACTATGCCAGTAACAGAGTTGGTGGTTATAGGCAAGTAATTACGGTTCCTGCCAGTGGGGCTACGGTTCCCTCAGTGCTTAAGAGGATCATCGTCAGGGTTGAAGTAGCCGGCCGTACCTTAGAGCAGATCTTAGACCCCCTTCCCAACCTGACGGCGGAATTTGCGTGGGATGGTCTCGATTATCTGGGCAGGGAGGTAATGGGATCCGTAAGTGCCGATGTGAGCATAGGTTTTGTGTACGATGAGGTCTATTACGCGCCCGCGACTGTCGCGCCAGCATTCGGACAAGCAGGTTTAAGCCCGACTACAATACTGACGCGCGAAGAAAGGACCCTTTGGAAGTATGACAGTTTTAAATTGTCTAAGGGAGTTGGTAATATTGCCAAGGATTGGACCCTCTCAGCCCACCATTACCTCAGCGCCACGGACCCTACGATTCTTCATAAGGGAGATGGCGCCACCATTCAGAACAATGCCAATATCATCGACACCGTGGCCGGTGGTGGCAGCCCCCCAGATGGTTTGGGTGATGGAGGTCCTGCCAATAAAGCCCAGCTTTATACACCACGTGTGGTGACTATGGATGCTGCTGGCAATTTCTATATAGCGGATTATTATAATCACCGCATCCGGAAGGTGGACACCAACGGCATCATCACCACCGTAGCGGGAAATGGGGTCCAAGGCTATAGTGGTGATGGAGGTCCTGCTGCCCAGGCACAGCTTTTTCATCCTTATAGCGTTACCGTGGATTCCCAAGGGAATCTCTACATCGCTGATGAAAACAACTACCGCATCCGGAAGGTATTTCCAAGCGGCATCATTACGACTGTTGCGGGCAGCGGACCGTCTTGGCCCTCTGGAGGAGGCTTTAGTGGCGATGGCGGCGCTGCCACAGAAGCCCTGCTTAACGCACCACGCGGTGTGGCTGTAGATGCTCAGGGAAATATTTACATCGGCGATAACAGAAATCAGCGTATCCGCAAGGTGGACACCAACGGAATCATCACGACCGTGGCTGGCAATGGCATTGAAGGCTTCAGTGGCGATGGCGGCCCTGCCACAGCGGCACGGCTTCGATATCCACATGGCGTGGCTGTAGATGCGCAAGGTAACTTGTACATCGCTGATGCAAGTAATCATCGTATCAGAAAGGTGGATGCTAGCGGTATTATCACCACGGTGGCTGGCAATGGAAATGCAGCGTACAGTGGCGATGGAGGGCCTGCCCCCCAGGCCGGGCTTAACTATCCGCTCGGAATGACCTTAGATATGCAAGGTAACCTATACCTCGCGGACGCCTTTAATCACCGTATCCGCACAGTAGATCAAAGTGGCATTATCACCACCGTGGCTGGCAGTGGGATTAAAGGCTTCAGCAGCGATGATGGCCCTGCAACTGAAGCCCAACTTGATACCCCGACAGGTGTAACCGTAGATTCGCAGGGGAACCTCTACATCGCGGATTATGCGAACCACCGCATCCGGAAGGTTGGTCCGCCTGCTGTCTTTGAAAACTTCATAACCGGCGGTGATATCCCCTTTGCCGATGAGAATGGGTTGGGGTATATCATGGCAAGCTCGGGCAGGCACAAACAGACCTTTGACCTGGATACCGGGATCGTGCTCTATGAGTTTGGCTATGATGACAATAAGAATCTTGTTTCCATTACCGATCGCTTTGGGAACCAGACCACGATCACCAGGGATGGCAACGGCACTCCTAGCGCCATCACCTCTCCTGATGGTATCACCACAACTCTTACAATAGATGGAAATAACCACCTCACCGGTATCACCTATCCTGACGGCAGTGTGTATGGCTTTGAGTACACCAGCGATGGCCTCATGACTGCCAAGATAGAACCCGAAGGGAACCGATTTGGACACACCTTTGATGCAGCAGGCAGGCTTACTGCTGCCCTGGATGAGGAAGGGGGGCATTGGCAGTATGCCAGGGAGGCCTATCCCAATGGTGATATTCAGACCGAGATCCTCACGGCTGAGGGTGATCTGACCACATACCTCGATCATACCTACTCCACCGGCGCATACACTTCTACCATCACCGACCCCACAGGCGCCCAGACCACCTATGCCCGCTCTGCTGACGGTCTGGCAGTGAACAAAAACCTCCCTTGCGGCATGAAGCTTGCCTTTAAGCATGGGGTTGATTCTGAATACAAGTATCAGGTAGTTACCGGCATGTGGGAGGATACGCCTGCCGGTCTGGAGCGAATCACCCTGATGAATAAGACCTATCAGGATACCAACTCCGATAAGGTCCCTGATAGGATCACGGAGACGGTGACGGTCAATAGCAAGGCAACTGCACTGGTGACCAATACCCTGGCTGGTACGAAGGGGCTTACCTCACCTGTCGGCAGGAGCGTCACGACCTATTATGACCCCAATACCCTCTTGACCTCCAGGCTTACCATCCCCGGTCTCTATGACACGACCTATGGGTACGATGCCAAGGGGAGATTGGCTGCCATCAAGACCAATACCAGACAAACAGACTTTACCTATAATTCTCAAGGGTTCCTGGAGTCCATCACTGATCCTGAGAACCACACCACCTGGTATGCCTATGATGCCGTGGGCAGGATGACGAGTATTGCGAGACCTGACAACAGCGCTATTGGATTCGCCTACGATACGAACGGCAACATGGTGGTCCTGGCCACACCCACCGATGTCCAACACCTCTTTGGGTACAACAAGGTGAACCTGAACTCGGTCTACCAGGCCCCGATCAGCGGGCAGTATCAATATTACTATGACCGGGATCGCCGCCTCACCCGGATCCATTTCCCTTCAGGGTTGCAGATAAACAATATCTATAACAACGGCAGGTTGGCCCAGATCCGAACCCCTGAAGGGAACATAGACTTTTCCTATTACTGCGGTAACATGGTAAGTTCGATCACCAACGGCACCGAAACAGTTGCCTATGGATATGACGGGCAGCTTCTCACCTCAGAGACCTTGAGTGGCACCCTCAACCAGACCCTGGGGTATGCCTACAATACCGACTTCAACCTCACAGGCTTTACCTATGCCGGGGACACCACGGCGTATACCTATGATAACGATGGCCTGCTTACCAAGGCCGGTGCCTTTACTATCACCAGGGATGCAGCCAACGGCCTGCCTACGGCGGTGACTGGCGGCGCCTTGTCTCTTACCCGCGCCTTCAATGGGTATGGGGAGGTGGATAGTGAGACCTTTGCCGTTAATAGTCAGGATGTTACCTCGTGGAGCCTTGCTCGTGACAAAGCTGGTAGGATAATAGAGAAGACGGAGGAGGTTGGAGGTATAACCTCCCAGTACAGATATACGTACGATGCGATGGGCAGGCTCCTCTCAGTGGTAAAGGACGGAGCACTGGTAGAACAATATCAGTACAATCAAAATGGAACCCGCATCTACGAGGCTAATAGCCTCAGGGGGATTTCGGGGAGGACATTCACCTATTCCGATGAAGACCACCTGCTTACTTCAGGAAGCACGCTGTACCAATATGACGCTGATGGGTTCTTAGTGAATAAAACAACTGGATCGGGTGTCACAGAGTATGCCTATTCCTCCAGGGGAGAGCTTCTACAGGTAAAACTTCCTGACGGTAGAGTGATCGAATATATTCATGATCCTTTGGGAAGAAGAATTGCGAAACTAGTGAATGGAGCCATTATAGAGAAGTATTTTTGGCACGGACTTACCCAACTTCTAGCGATATATGATGGTAGTAACAACCTTATTATGAGATTTGAATACACTGATTCAAGAATGCCTCTTGCCATGACCTCAGGCGGAAGCGTGTATTACTTGACTTACGATCAGGTAGGTTCCTTGAGAGTAATATCTGATGCTACAGGCAATGTGGCAAAAAGGATTGACTATGACTCATTTGGGAATATAATCGGTGATAGTAATCCTGGTTTTGCGGTGCCCTTCGGTTTTGCTGGCGGGCTGCATGATAGAGATACGGGGCTAGTGCGGTTTGGGTTTAGGGACTATGAGTCCGACATAGGGAGATGGTCAGCAAAAGATCCGGTCGGATTCTGGGGCGGGGATATAGATCTCTACGGATACTGCTTAAGTGATCCGATTAATTGGCTTGATTCAGTAGGACTTTGGGCTAAATTAGTTCTCGATAGATCAACTGGATTACTTACAGGTATTGATGATGATGGGCATTTAATTATGATCCCTGTAAAAGAGGGTGGGGTATCGATAACCCCAAATGATCCTTATGGTCGAAATGGGCCTCTACCGCCAGGACATTACAACGTAAATCCCAGACCGGAAAACTTAGATCATCCTTGTAGACCAACTATAAGTTCACCTGGCCAGGACTGGAATACAGTTGTTACACCGATGGGAACTGTGCGTTATGGTATTCAAATACATCCAGGTACCAAATCGAAAGGATGTTTGATAACAAGACCAGATACCAATGATTATGAAAGATTGCTTGAATTTATTAATGACGAATATAATGATGGTGGAGTTACACTAGATGTTTTTAATTCTACTAACTGGTTAGGAGGTTAAGTTATGTTGAGGATAATGTTATTATCATTTTTTATAATCGGTATGGTGGCCGTCGGTATCGCTCCTCAGCATGAGGATATCAGTTTAATCATGAAGCAAACTCAAAAGTATATCGAATCTATTGAATGGGATGTTGATTTTGTAGCTAAAGCGAATAAGTTTGCCCCTTACAAGCAAGTTTATATGCAGAAACTTAATTCTCGTTCTCCGCAAGATGTGTTCTTAGCTGCTGTAATGCTTGGTATATTGAAGGCGGAATCAGCGGTACCAACGTTAAAAAAGATGGAAAGTGATTCAACTTTGGTAAAGATTGGGGTTTCTTTTGCTCTATGTATGTTGTTGCGACAAGACTATGATATTTACAAAAAATATCTTATGGAGACAGGAAAAATAACCCAGGATGTAGGAGGAGCGACAAGTTTAAAATATTTGGAAGCTGTGGAGTTGCTCTCATTGTCGAGTGATGAGGGCTTTATAGAATACACGAATAAACTTAAAACTGATGAGGCCTATCAAATAGAAGCTATTGAAGTAGCAGTGGAACGATATAAAAAGAAGAAAAAATAAAGAAATCTGCTGCCCAGATGGTAGTTCCGTAGGCTTAGATTACAATCAGAACGTCAACATGGTGGTCCTGGCTACACCCACCGATGTCCGGCACCTCTTTGGGTACAACAAGGTGAACCTCAACAATGTATACCAGGCCCCGATCAGCGGGCAGTATCAGTATTACTATGACCGGGATCGCCGCCTCACCCGGATACACTTTCCCTCTGGGTTGCAGATCAACAATATCTACAGCAACGGCAGGCTTACGCGGATCCAGACTCCTGAGGGTAATATCGATTTCACCTATCTGTGCGGCACCAAGGTGGGATCAGTGGCCATGGGAACTGAGGCCATCACCTATGGTTATGACGGCTCGCTGGTGAAATCCGAGACCCTGAGCGGCACTTTGAACCAGACGCTTGGCTACACCTACAACGCGGACTTCAACCTCACGGGCTTTACCTATGCCAGTGGCACGACCAGCTATACCTATGATAACGATGGCCTGCTTACCAAGGCAGGTGCCTTTACCATTACCAGGGATGCACAAAATGGGTTACCAGGGGCTGTGACTGGAGGTGTTTTGTCACTGACAAGAACTTTTAACGGCTATAGAGAGGGAGAAGGAGAGTGGTTCACTATCAATGGTAATGATCTCACCTCCTGGGTCCTGACCAGGAATAAAACAGGTAGAATCATTGCCAAACAAGAGCAAGTTACTGGAACCACTTCTACGTATGAATATACCCATGATCCCATGGGAAGGCTCCTCACCGTGACCCAAGACGGTACTTTGGTTGAAGAATACCACTACGGCCCCAAAGGAACCCGTACTTTGGAGATGAATGCTCTCAGAGGCATCGCCTCCCGAACCATGGCCTACTCTGATGAGGATCACCTGCTCACTGCCGGTAACACGACCTATCAGTATGATGCGGACGGCTTTCTTGTTACCAAGACAAAAGGCACAGAGGTAGTTCAGTATTCCTATTCTTCCCGTGGAGAATTGTTACAGGTGGTCTTTCCTGACAATAAGACCATTGACTATATCCATAACCCTCTCGGTAGGCGAATCGCCAAGCTCGTCAATGGAGTCATTACCGAGAAATATCTCTGGCAGGGGCCAACGCGGCTGCTTGCCGTGTATGATGGTGCTAATAATCTCCTTATGCGATTTGAGTATGCCGACGCCAGGATGCCCGTTGCTATGACAAAGGGTGGCACTACCTATTACCTGACCTATGATCAGGTGGGGTCTTTGAGGATTGTTGCCGATTCCTCAGGGAATGTGGTCAAAAGGATCGACTACGACTCCTTCGGCAACATCATCACGGACATCAATCCATCCTTCGTTATTCCTTTCGGCTTTGCCGGTGGGTTGCATGACAGAGATACGGGACTGGTGCGCTTCGGCTATCGTGACTACGACCCCGATATCGGTCGATGGACATCAAAAGATCCTATCAAGTTTGGGGGCGGAGATGTCGATCTCTACGGATATTGTTTGAATAATCCGGTACATTGGATTGACCCTTGGGGGCTCTGGGATTATGCTGGCGAATACAGTACAACAGGAGAAGGCTTAACACGAAATATGGCTTCAATAGAAGGCACTGTTGATAATGTATTCAATTCGCATTCCAACAGAGACGCGATTGTCACCTTTACTACAAATGGTCAACATGGTGCAGATACACTTCACCCTGAAGGGAATGCAATAGACTTAAGAACAAGGGACCTTACTGCAACTCAAAAAGAGGAAATTGTGAGAGCTCTTCGGGAGTCATTGGGTGCTGACTACGATGTTGTACCGGAAGCGGATCATATACATATCGAGTATGATCCTCAACTTCCTGCGCCTGCTGCCCCCTGCCGTTAAAAACTTATGATTTAAATTAAGCTATTGAGTTTCGCATAAGTAATGGAACGATCTATCAGGCCCAAGGAAGATCCGAGGCAAAGATGCATGACCAAAGAAGTCTTTGGGATTTCCGGAGCTTTCGTGCCGTATTTTGTAGCATTGCTT
>Ga0299912_10003664_pt1 | contig 12551 bp, 12 predicted proteins | sample RVTome_2_FD_207667 | JGI IMG/M metagenome (GOLD analysis project Ga0299912, IMG submission 207667) | Soil microbial communities from uranium-contaminated site in the Upper Colorado River Basin, Wyoming, United States - RVT95D214 (version 2) ... | reverse complement strand
TTCCACAGCTTTTGATATCTTGATTGCGTACCAAGGTCCTCAGTGCTCATAAATGTTCCATAAGAAGGATGAGAATGGTACCAACCACATATAAATGAGTTGTTTTGCTTAATATCGTAAAAAGCTTTCGCGTAATTTTTATAATCTTTTATCTCTGCGTAAATCGCTGAGCCGTGTCCCATAGGGTATGCGTCTTCTATATATAGGATGTTTTTATCGGAGTCTATATTTCCTGCTAATAGTCCTATTACTTCAATCCATTTCTCTCTAGGAATTTTTGAATGTGCATATTTTAACGCGTGACTAGCAATTTTCAAAATCGCTTTAACAGATATACTGATTTTTTCTTTAAGTTCCTTGTTTGGTTTTAACGGTTCTTCTTTTTCGGACTTATACGTAGGTTCCTTGATTTCTGTCGATTCTTTAACCATTTTTTTGTGGATTGTATCAGATACTTCGTCAGATATTTCGTTTTCTTCTGCTTTTAATTCCTGATAAATCTCTTCGATTAACTCTTTCTTTAGCTTATTTCTAATTTTTTTTTTTAAACTTTCTTTGTATTCTTCGTTTATTTCGTCGTTATTCTTCATTTATATCTCCACCTCAATTATTACCATTTTTCGTTAGCATATTTTTTGACTAAAAATTTAACTTTTTTTTCAAAATTTTTAGGATCTTTCATCATTTCAACGGCTGCTTTTTTATTAAACACGTCAGTGGGATTAATAAATTTACCACGCGTGTTTAACATAGCTGTTATTGCTTGGATAACGGTTACAATGGTCTTTGAAGGAGACCATCCTCCTTTTTTTCCTACATAATTCGGATCTACTAATGCTAAACATATATTTCGTTGCCCTGGATACTCAGAAGGTTTAGGCCAGAAGTTTGGATGCCATATCGGCGTATGTAGTCTTACGAAGGGAGGTTGATTGGGATAATTCGAGGGAAATTTAATTTCAATCTTAAACACACCACCTTGGTAAACTGTACCTTTTGGACCTTTTAAAATGACTCCTACATGGTCAATACTCTTCTTATTGGGATCCATTGGTACTAATTGAGTAATGTCTCCGTCGTTAAGCAGTTTTTTTAAAGCTGCAAAATCTTGAGAAATTCTACTACTTCTTACACTCATTTTAAATAAGAACCTGTTTTTTTTACTAATTATTGTACTAAATGATGTTTTTATTAATAAATTAATTTTAGATATAAAAATTATAAATTTAGATAATAAAAATTTGTAGCTAATTAATATTTAAATTACTTTCTTAAATTGAATTTAAGTATATTTTCTTTTATAAATCAAAAAGAATTAAGTTGTCAATTACTTCAAATTTAAATTAATAAAAATTTCTCCACCTTTAAAGCCCACAGCTGTTACAAGTTCAAGGTCTCGTAATTCGTTTTGAATAGGGGTTAGATTTAAATTAATTTCTTTAACATCCTCAAAATCCATTATAGTTAAAGTCGGTTCCATGTAAGGATCTCTTTCAAAACCTATATTTTCGAGAGACTTAATTATTTTTTCGCACGAATCGTTTTGCAAAATTGACACATTAACTCGTCTTACGTTATCGCCGCATTGCAAACAATTCAGATTTCTTTTCTTTTCTATAGGATAAAACTTTAAAGTCATACCATTAAATATGACATAATTTTTTATCGGTTCTCCCAATGATTTGTTTCCTTTTATCCAATGTAAAATCTTAATGGTTTCGTGCGATTGAATTGCGGATATAATTGCGTTGATGGTGATAATAGCAGGATCGTGAAAATCTATTATTTTTACTATTTCAGCTTGCGTAAATAACGGAAGAAAATCGTGTTTTGAAGCAAGATCGTTAGCGTAATTTTGAATAAAATTTACTTGTTCTATAACTTTTGGATCTGGATTTTCATCGTTGTGGTTTTCTCTAAACGCCATATTGGCTTTAAATACGCAGTGTATTCTTTTTCTTGGAATTCCAACAACAGTACAAGCTGCCATTTCGTCCGTTTCAACAACTGGTAATGGATTACATTCGTAACAAGCGTTTTCGTAAGGAAAAACCGAATACACATGACCGTGATACCCCGCAACGCCCCCATCTACTAAGGGTTTCTTAAAACGAACGCTTTGTGCGTTTAGATTTAATCTTGCGTTCATTGAATCGAGACCACCTACAATTACATCGGCAGCTTTATATAGCGCGGGATCAAGTCTTTCTAGCGTAGTATGATAACCTTTTACGGTAATATTAGGATTTATTTGCTGCAATTTTCTCGCGGCTACAATTGCTTTTGGTTCACCCATTTTTGCATCAATAAAAAGAATTTGTCTGTTTAAATTGGAATGCTCTATTATATCTAAATCTACCAAATCAAGACGACCAACGCCTAGCATTGCTAAATTTTTAGCTATTTCGCAACCAAGACCACCGACTCCTGCAATCAATACGCGCGAGTTCTTAACGATCTTTTGGGACCAGCCTTCGAGCCTAAATTGGCGATCGTACAAATTGCGTTCTTCACTTGTTAATTCATCGCTAAAAAATTCAGAATTTTCTTTCAATAATTACACCTTTTTAGACAATACTCGTATACCTTAAATTTACTAATTAATTTTAAAAAATTCTAAAAAAATAATAAAAAATGTAAAAAAAACATAGAATTAAGTTGAAATTATTCAAAATGTATTAAAATTTTTAACCAGCTGTACTTGCAGGTATTAACAAAACTTCGTCTCCGTTGCTTAAATTATAAGAACTCAAAGGCGTGTTTTCGTCCATAGTTACACCGCCCGAAGATAGATGGAAATCGTCTGGATCTAAACCAAAAATATTTCCGACAGTTTTTTTAACTGCATCAACATTATTACTATCGTCAACGGTCAATTTTTGCCTTTTTTCGCCAGGACCTATCGTTGATAAAAAGAAAAGACTAATCTTTTTGCCTCTTGAAGGAGCTGGGGCAGGCGTTTTTGATTTTAAGGGCGTTTTTGCTTTTGCTGCAGGTTTTGCAACCGGTTTTTCTTCTTCTTCAGGCTTTTCTTCGCCTAAATCTTCATCAAAATCAAAATCCATTGTTATTAAACCCCTTGTATTTTTAAAAATTTATTTATATAGATTATATTACATGTTGTAATTATTTAATTATTTTCTTTTCTTATAATAAATAATACTAAATTGATTTTTAAAATCTTTTGTACATAAAGAATAAATAGTAAAAATTTTCTTATATTCAATTAAAAAACGTAAAAAATCAAGATATAATGAACGAAAAAACACCTCCGAAATATAATATTAAAGAGAAAACTCCAAGTGATACCGAAGAAGTTGTTCCTAGTAAAGCTTTACTTAAGAAATTAGTAGAAGAAAGAAAAGATTTAGAAAAAGAGCGTAATGAGCTCGAACAAGTAATTAAAAAAGTTGAAGATTATAAGGATTCAATAAAAGAACTTGAAAATAAAAAAAAAGCGCAAATAAACGAAATTAAAGAAATTTTGGATAAGAAAAATGCGTTGAATAACAAATTAGATAATCTAAAAAATGCAATTTCCGACGCACAAAATAAAGTTAAAGACGAAGAATGGCAATTAAACGAAAATATACGACAAAAAAACGAAGAATTAAATAATATCGGCAATGCGATCGAGAGAAATAAAAAAGAATTATGGCAAATAAAAGAAGAGATTAATAACGCTAAAAAAGATTTAGTTTTCGAACAACAAAAAACCGGAGCTCAACTAAAAGAATTGAAGAGTAAAATTCCTAGTTTAGAAAAGAAAGATCATCAATTAGAGAAAAAGAAAATTGATTTGGAAAACAATTTAAATAAAACGAAAAATGAAGTAGACAATCTTACTAACGAAAGAGATCGTTTAAGAAACGAGATAAACACTCTTAAAAAAGATATTTTAAACGAGAAAAAAGATTTATCTGAACATCAGCAAAAAATCGAAGATGCTAAACATCAACTCCAGAAAAAGAACGAAGAAATAAATAAAAGAATAAAAGACATGAAGGAACGAGGAAAAGAATTGCAGAAAATGCAAAATGACGTTGATAACGAACGAAAAAATTTAGATCGAGATAGAAAAAACGAAGAAGGCCTTTTAAAAGATATAAAGAGCAAAATTCCACCTTTAGAAAAAAAGGAAAATTCACTTGAAAATAAAGTTAGAAATTTGGAAAATATACTGCAGGATCTGAATAACGATATAAAAAGGTTAGAAGATCAGAAACGACATATCGAGTCTTCTATACAAAACGAAACAAGAAAAATAGAAAACGAAAAATCTAAAATTAAAGACGAGAAAGAGAATATAAAAAGAGAAAGAGACAAAATTAATCACGAAAAAGAATTATTAAACCGCGAACGCAATAAACTTGAAGAAGAAATTAGAAAACTAAAATCTATTCCTAAAGAGAGGAGGATAAAAACCAAAACTCCTTCTATAAAATCAAAAAGACCTTCAGATTATTAATTTTAATTTACGTTCAAAATAAATACAAACGCTTATTATATTATAGAAATAATATTCTGATAATATTTTGATATAATAGTTCTAGTTATTATCATATTGATTATAATTAAGATAATCAGTAAAAATAAAATAATAATAAGACAGGTATGACAACGCTTTCACAAAATACAGACGATCACGTTATTTTAATGCGAAAATTGATGACAATTTGTCCAATTTGTGGTAGGCAAATTTATGGCAAGGATCTCGACATAGATCGCGTTAAGAGCGCAAAATGTCAAATTGATCATTGGCCTTTAAGATATGTTTACTGTCATTCTTACGAAGAATTCCCTATGCACTCACTTACTATATATTTGGACGCTAATTTTTCTGTTCGCGGGACGGAAGCGTCTAATTTCGTAAAAATACAAAATGATTAACTAATATCAGAATACTATAAAATAGATTCCAATTGTTGGAATTAAAAACGAAAGAAAAAGAAAATTAATGCGAGTTATAATTAAGTTGTTTCGTATACTTCGTCAACAATCTTATCTAATTTCATTGCAAATTTAGTTATACCATTTTTAAGAAATCTTAAAGCATATCTCCTAGTCCAATTAAACTCTGGATTATGCCTAAATGTTCCTTGTGAACTAATGTATTTCCTAAAAAGAAATTTTTTATCGTTGTAAAAAGATCGATAACTCTCCGATAATAATTCTTGAATATCGTCTGCGGTTAAATCCGGCGTACGCATTAAGGGTTTTTTATTGCTAGACCTTATTTGTTCCCATTTAAGATCTTTATCAACCCAACCTTTTTCAACGGCTTCTGCGTAAAGTTTAGTTCCTGGAAATGGGGTTAACGGCATTGTCATAATAAAATCTATGTCTATATCCTTCATTAATTGAAAAGTAGTTCGGACATCTTCTTTTGTTTCTCCAATATTTCCAATTATAAAAGAACCAAAAACCAAAATTCCATTCTTATGACAATTATTAACAGCCCTTTGTGCTTTATCAATAGTATATCCTTTTTGCATGCGATCTAAGGCCATCTGTTTTAAACTCTCGAATCCAAGGAAAACGCAAACAAATCCACTTTTATGCATTACTTCAACCATGTCAGGATTATCTGCCATATCGTCAACCCTAGCTTGGCATACGAATAAAAAGCGTTTATTAAGATGGGTTTTTTGTAGCAACTCGCAAATTCGTAGAACTCTCTTTTTATTCAACGTGAAATTATCGTCTACGAAAAAGATTAATTTAGTTCTAGAAGGAACTTGCATTAATTCCTTAATAACATGTTCTGGCGTTTTTGTTCTATAAGTTCTATTATAAAATTGAGTAACACTACAGAAATCGCAAGTAAACGGACAACCTCTTGATGTTTCGCAAACCCATGCTGGAATCCATAAATAATGATATGGGTGAGGATCTACAAGATTGTTTCGAGGAATTGGTAAATCGTCTAAATTTTTCATGAAAGGTCTGCTAGGATTATGAAATACCTTTCCATTTTCTCTATACGATAATCCTAAGATGTCTTTTTTAGGTTTGCCGTTTATTAGCTCTTTGAATGTAATATCACCTTCGCCTCTCACAATCATATCAATACAATCATTTTTATCAATAATTGTCGGATCTAAAGTAGGATGGAAACCACCTAAGAGAGTTTGGGTACCGTTTCTTTTTGCTAATTTACAAATATTTAAAACTATTCTAAAAGTTGCTGACATACAAGTAATGCCAACTAAATCGTAATTTCGCAATAAATCTTCTATTTCCTTAATTCCGTAATTCCTATCTACGTTTAAATCGAGTACATCAACATCGTAATCAGGAACAGCGCCCGCTAAAGTTAATATATTTAATGGGGGACTGCAAATTACAGATCCCATTCCTTTTCCCATCGGAAAAGGGGGATATATCAATAAAATTTTCAATTATATCACTTAATTTATCGTTTTTACAAATTAATTTAAAAATCTATGTGCAATGTTGTTAAATATTCTTGAAAAAATTTAAGTTAATCGAATCTTCTAGATTAGGATTTTTCTATATTGCTCATCTGTAATATACAAATAAAAAATAAAAATAAGGAAAATATCGAAAATATTTTTCATGTAGAAATAGTTTTAATTGAAAAAGAAGATAATTATAGAAGATTATTGTTCTTTATCTCTATCTTCTTCTGTACTATAAATCCCTGCGTTTGGGTCTAAGAATTGATTTTGACACGAAGGACACGAATTATATTTCGTAAGCCAGAACGCTACGCACAAGTAATGATACACAGCCTCGCAAAATGGGCATTTAATTATTTGATCTTTTGCGAAATTAAAGTTTTTATGGCAAACGCCGCATTTTATTTTATCTGATGTTATGCCTTCTCTAATTTTTACTTTATCCTTTAATATATTTTCTAAGTTAGATAATTCTGTTTGATAAAGATTAATAACGCTACTTAAGTTCTCTACTTTTAATTTGATTTCAGAAATTCGCTCGTTTAACTCGCTTTCGGTTAACTTATCCATTAAATAACTCGAAAGTGCATAATTAAGAGGTAGATTATTCTTATTTTGTTTTTGTTCAGAAATTTCTGATAAACTTTCGAAAATAGCGTCTTCTTCTTCAATTATATCCTTAAAACTCTTAAATAATTTATTTAACATAGTTGATAATAAAAAACTCAATTGTTGCCTTTTAAATGTGAAATTATCTTCCCATTGTTTAATTATTTGATAAATCTCTACGTTTTTTTCTTTATATTCGTTTAATTTATTGTATACTGAATCTTTAACTTTTTGGATATCTTGCTTATATGTATTAACGATTTCTCTTACTTGCTTTAACTGAGGAAATTCCTCCCTAACAATTAAAGCAGTTTCGTCTTGGTATTTGCTCATTAAATTATTAACTTCGTTAATTTTTTCGTAGATAAAATTTCTTACGTGGTCCTGCAATCGTTCTTTTTTTATTGTTTTAAGATATTGGAGATATTCTTCCCTCCTCCTTGTTATTTCTACTAAAATATTTTCAACGATTTTCTCGTACGGATTTAATATGATTTCGTATGGATGAAGTACTATATTGAATTTAGAAATATAATCGTTAATGTTCTCAAATAACGAATAAAAATTGTCAACTTTTTCCGAATAAACCTTTTTAATGTTCTTGAATTCGTCGTATTCTTTTAGTTCACTTAAAGACGATTGATATTTTTTTTCCAATCCATTTAAATAATATTCAGCAATTCTTGGAAGGTATTCGCTAACTTTTTGATCTAAAAGCGATTTTGAGTTTATTTTAGTTTTGTCTTCTAATATATTAAATTTATTATCTAATTCTTCTATTTCTTCTAATATTGGTTTAAATTTACTTTCCATTAATGATCTGACGATGGGGTGCATTAGATCTTTTATTTTCTTGTCAATGTCTTTTCTATCAATAACATTTACAAAATCATCGTAATCGTCAACATCGCCTGCAAAATTTTCAATAAATCCATTTTGGAAAAGTAAAAAGATTAAATCTGAATAAAATTCAGCTTTTCCGTCCTGTTTTTTATCGAAAATTTGGTAAAGATCGTTAAAAAAAGCAGTTGAAAATCCTCTTGTTTTCTTTAACTTTTTTCTTTTTGATGTTAGATTATTAAAATCTCCTATAGAAGTTTCTAATTCTTTTATTTCCTCCCAAACTTTCAGAGTATTTGGAAAATCAATTATCTTTAAATAGGAGTTTTGAATTTTATTTACTTCTGTCCAAACGTATGATATATTGTCGTAAGAGCCTTTAATTACTTTTTGAGGCGCTCCTAGTTGAGAAATTAAATAATTATAATTATCTAGCAAACTTTGAATCTTTAAAACAGCGTTTTCCAACGAAGAATCGTTCTTTAAAAATCTTTTAGTATTTTGAGCGTTTAATTTTAAATTGATTAAATTATTTACCATTAATTTTGTTTCGTTTAAAATTCCAGCTTTTAATTCGTAATAGTTTCTCTCGTCTTTAGCGTCGGAATTTGACTTTAATAAATAGTTTTGAGAAAAAATAATCAATTCTTCAATATATTTGGAATAATCTTCTATAATTTGAAGCTGAAATCTTTCTTTTAAATAATTCTCTTTTTCTGATTTGTCTAAATTCTGCGAATTGAATTTTTCAAAAGTTGTTTTAACTTCTATAATCTCTTCTTTAGTAAATCCTTTGATTTCTCTAACATTGTTAAAAATATTATTTATTAATTTCAAAACTAAAACACCGTATAAAATTTAATGTTACAAAATAATTTGTGAAATTAAATCAAATAATGATAAAATAGAAAAATTTTAAGGTTTATCTTTACAAAAAAACTTTTAAAATTTTATTTTGGCGCTTCTTGATCGATGTCAATGAAGCTTTCTAAGGCGCCATCTTTAGTTATCGTTAAGATGTCTATTCCGTTTCCAGACATTGCGTCTCTTGCAATCGCTGCCCTAATTGCTTTTTCCACCAATTTTTGGCCCTCTTCAACCGATAAGTCTTTTCTATATTCTGCTTCTAATATCCCTATTGATAATAACATCCCCGTACCCGCCGTCCCATAATCGTCTGGCATTAAAGAGCCAATTGCGTCAAGCGTGTAAAGATTTGGACCGTCATTATCTACACCTGCTATTACAATATTCGTCAATAATGGAAACATCTTTCGAGAATATAAGTAGTTGGAAACCATTTTACCCATACTTTTCGTAGTGATTTTTTCTTCAGCATCAATCTCGTATAAATTTGCTTGAGCTTGCATTATTTTAACTAGGATCTGAAAATCACCAATTAAACCGTAAGCTGCTAAACCAATATTCTCGGTTATTTTAAAAATCTTTCTCGTTGATTTGTTAGTGATAGTATAACCCCAAGTCGCCCTTCTATCGTTTCCAAGAACAACCCCATCCTTGCATTTAATAGCAACGCCACAAGCACCCGGTATCATTATCATTTGTTCTGCCATTTTATTTAACCTTTTAAAAATCCAAATCTGTAATTTTAATTTATTTTAGTAGTTAAAGGCATTTAAAAAATATAAGTTTAATCTTAATATTTAAAAGATAAAAATATTATTTTAAATTTGTTCTATTTTTCATTAAACACACATTTTCTTTTTATGTTTGGATTTAATATCAATTTATTTCTCTAATTTATACTAAGTATATTTAAATTTCCAAAGTTTCATTTATATAATAATATTGACGATTTTATATTATGGAAAAAGAAGAATTCTTAAGATTATTACCAAAATTAATTCGTGAAGACAACGAAGTAAAGGGTGCTATTATATCAGCTTTATCTGGGGTGATGTCAACCAAATCAGATATAGAAAAGATTATAGAACACTCCGATAAGCGATTTGAAGAGCTTTTAAAACATATTAATACTGGATTTGAACAATCAAAGAGAGATCAGCAGGATCTATCAAATAAAATAGATGAGATTATTGTAGCAATCAGTTCGCTTTAATTTTTATTAATCATATCATTTCTGTTCTAAAAAGGTATGTTTTAGAAAAAATCCATATTTTTCGTAAAAGGGAAAAACCTCCTCGTTTCCGTACGATACCACTACTTTTTTAATTTTAACATTTTTCGAGTTAAACCACTCTAAAGCCGATTTAAGAAACGAATCTCCAATTTTCTTATTGCGAAAGTCTTTTTTTATGTAAATTGAATCGACTTCTCCAATGTTATTATCGCAGATTGTTGATATGCAATAACCAATGACATTTTCTTTATTTTTAACAATTTAAACTAAAAATTGCGTGTCAATGGACTTAAATATTTTTTGTTTCCTTTCGTAAAATGTAAAATTTTCATAATAATCGGCAAAAAAAATAGACTTATGTTCTTGCGTTTTGTTTAATTCTTCCCATAATGGTTTAATTACATCAGTGTCTTCCACGCTGATTGTCTCAATTTTAACGTTCATAACAATATTTTATATTATTTTTGATAAAAACTTTTATTAAAAAGTAATATTTTTATAATTCTTATAATTTTGATTGTAAGCCTTTAATTGTGATAATTAAAAATCCAAATTTTTGTTGTTATCTTCTTTTTTTATATAATTCTTGAACATATGAAATACCATAACATTTACTTATATTATAATAACCTTAAATACTGTATTTTTCTTTATTTAAAGTTATTTATATTTATAATTATTGTTAAATTTGATTCTTACTCGTTTAGTAAGATCAAAATTCTTGATACTATAATTAACACCTTAATCTTAGTTCTAAAATTTGTTTTTACTTATAATTTGAATTATAACATAATTGTGATAATCGTTATGTTAATAACATAGTATTAATTTTAGATGTAATTTTTTCGTTCAAAATTTTTTAATTCTCCATAAAACCTTAATAAAATAGTGTTAAACTATGCTTTTACCAAATTTTTGATCTCGATGTTGGCTTTTAATAAAAAAATTACTTCAACTATACCATCTGATCGTCAATAACATAATGTGTTGAATTCAAATCAAAATTAGTTATATCAAGTTTTTTGTCGAATAATTTTGAGTAACTTTTATGTTATTAACCACAATTGAGCATAACATTTATAAAGAACTTCGGTTATTATATTAACTAATAACTTCAAAAAAATAATCAAAAAAAAATTAAAAATAAAAAATTTAAAAAAAGTGGAGGAAATATATTATGGCAAAGAAAAAACATTCGTTTGCTTGGTCTCCTATTAGGAGATTAATGAAACAACAAGGTGCAACTATCGTTGCCCGAAACGCTGTAGATTTATTAATCGATCATTTAGAAAAAACTGCGACAAACTTGACTGAACGCGCACGTGGTTTCACGATGCACGCAAACAGAAAGAAGATTACGAAGAATGATCTTCTATTAGCAATAAAATACAAATAAACTTACTTTCGAATAAATCTACAATAGGAAATTAATTATTCTTATATTTTTTTTTTTTTTTTTCTAATTTTAAGATTTTAATAAATAAAGATATTTATGATTATTTTTTATCGTATTTTTAGATTTTTCACAGTTTAAAGTTCTTGAAAAAAATAAAAACAGAAATTCTTGGCAATTGGAGGTTATATTTTGGCTCAAGTGAAGTGTTTCGAGCGTATGTGCGGTTATTACCTAAGGATACACAATGTGGTTTGTGGCAAAATATAAATAGACGATAAGAGATTAATATAGTGTGAAGCATGGGAGAGTAATTTCGATAAAGAACGAACGGTTGATAAAGTTAAGAAACAACCTTCGTAGAGTCATTTGTTTAAGGGTATACGACGAAAAAGATAAATTTCGTAAAAGATCACGAGAAATTCGCGTGAACCGAAGTGGACCTACACCCAAAGCTTCAGAATGGAGCGAAATTCATTTATTACAAGACAAAATAGAAAAGCTCGAGCGATGTTTGAGAAACTCTATTTGTTTGTGTGGACTTTGCGGGAACGACGAATCTGACATGATTTATAACGCGACTTGGGGGGAATGGTGGTGCTTGCAATGTTTTGAAGACGAGAAAGAGCGAACAGATCCAAAAAATTTTTTTAATAAGGGGATTATTGTTAACGAATTAGCTACAAAACCCTGTTGGATTTTGGATTGGTGTCCTTATGGTCCTTTAGTCGAAGATTTTATGATAAGAACTGAAGAAAACGATTATACCTGCGAGATTTTCAAACACGATTGTCCCGTATTTTATGTTTCTGAAGAAATTACGGAAAAATCAGATTCTCTACCTCAAACAAGCGAAAAATTGAGCGACAATCTAAAGAATTGCAGAGCGTTTAATAACAAACGGATAAAAGCAGATAACCTTAAAAAACCTTGTTTATATCCTCATCTTGATTTATGTCCGTACGGTTCTTTAGGAGACGAATTTTTTAAAAGAGAATGCGATTATAAATTTGGATGTAAAATATTCCCTCACGATTGTCCTGCGTTTTATCACATTGAGCGAATAAGAGAACCCTATGCTTTTTAAATCTTTTAAGATACTTTCAAATAAATTTTTTAATAGAATAAACGAATATATTTTTATATCTTAAAAATATTTTAAAATATTTTTTTAACTTTTTAGCTA
>Ga0299912_10003662_pt1 | contig 12552 bp, 9 predicted proteins | sample RVTome_2_FD_207667 | JGI IMG/M metagenome (GOLD analysis project Ga0299912, IMG submission 207667) | Soil microbial communities from uranium-contaminated site in the Upper Colorado River Basin, Wyoming, United States - RVT95D214 (version 2) ... | reverse complement strand
AATCTGGACACAAATGAATATAATCGGCGTTCGTAGTGTGCCGGTTATAATGATAACAGGAGCGTTTGTCGGAATGACACTTGCGGTTCAGACATATGACCAGCTCAAAAATATGGGATTAGAAGAACACCTTGGAGTCTTGATAAATATTTCGGTCGTTAAGGAACTTGGGCCTGTGCTTGCAGCAGTTATGTTAGCAGGGCGAATTGGAGGGGCCCTCACCGCCGAATTAGGGACTATGAATGTTACAGAGCAAATTGATGCTGTCAGGAGCATGGGCACTGACCCGATTCGTTATCTTGTTGCGCCACGGATTCTGGCGTGCCTGCTGCTTACGCCGGTTTTAATTATTTATGCAGATTTGTTAGGTATTTTTGGCGGATATTTTGTGAGTGTTATTCAAAAAGGCATTAATAGTCGCGCATATTGGAGCTTCAGCGCATCTGCGGTTGAACTCTGGGACATAACAATCGGAGTCGTAAAGGGCTTTTTCTTTGGGGCAGCTATTGCATCTATTAGCTGTTATAAGGGCTTTACGTGCAAGGAAGGAGCACATGGTGTAGGACAGGCATGCACAGAGGCGTTTGTGATCAGTTTTATCTCTATACTGGCGTTGAACCTGGCACTGGCAATGATTTTCAATGCTATTTACAATACGTTTTGGCCGATTAAAGGTCTGGTTGGATGATGCTGTATAAAAATATGAGTGTATAAAAGGAATAAAGTAAAAGTGAAAGAGGAAAATGGAAAAAACGTGAGCCAGGTCAACAACAGTGATGGTATGCTTGTCCTCAAAAACATTACAAAGAAGTTTGGCTCCAATGTCGTTCTGGATAATGTTTCTCTTGCGATAGAGAAGGGTAAGACAACCGTCGTGATAGGACCAAGTGGATGTGGCAAGACCGTATTAATAAAACATATGATAGTATTGCTTCGGCCGAATTCAGGCGAGGTATATTTTAAGAAACGAAGAATTGATAATCTGCGTGAAAATGAATTAAACAAAATACGCACACATTATGGTTTTCTTTTCCAGGGAGGGGCGTTGTTCGACAGTCTTACCGTTGCTGAAAACGTCCTGTTTCCGATAATGCAACATTATAAGATAACTGACCCGGAGGATGCAGAGGAGATTATTAAGGCCAAGTTGGCAATGGTCGGTCTTGACGGTTTTCAGAATCATTATCCTGCTAATCTTTCCGGCGGCCAGAAAAAGAGGGTGGCACTGGCACGTGCGATTGCGTTAAATCCGGAAGTAATTTTATACGATGAGCCGACCACGGGCATGGACCCCATTCGTGCGGATGTAATCAATGAGCTTATTTTGAAGTTGCAAAGAGAACTTGGCGTGACAACGGTTGCCGTTACACACGATATGACAAGCGCCTACAAAATAGCGGACCGCATCGTAATGCTGCACAACGGCAAGATTATTGCCGATGGTGATGCCGACCATATTCACAACCATCCACATCCTATCGTTCAGCAGTTCATCCATGGACAGGTTAGCGAAGACGACCTCGCAGTTCTGCGGATGAGCGGTATCATTTCGAAAGCTCAGTTTTCACCTCATGATTTCGAGCAATAGCAGAAAAGAACAATAACCGCAATGAGCATAAAAGAAACTATTTACTCCAAACCACAGCACATTGCGAATGACTTGGCTGAAATTATCCGAGGAGATGTCTTTGCTGATATATTGCACAGAGCTGCCTACAGCACCGATGCGAGTATTTACAGAATAGTTCCTGTATGCATCGTTGCACCGCGTGACAGCGCGGACGTAGTCGCTGCTGTTAAATATGCCAGCACCAAAGGCATAGTGGTAGCAGCCCGCGGAGCGGGCAGCGGATTAGCAGGGGAATCACTATGCAGCGGTATAGTCTTCGATATGACCCGATATATGAATAAAATTATCTGCGTAGAGGATGAGGGGCAGAGGGTTGTTTGTGAGCCGGGAGTAGTCCTGGACGATTTGAATAAACATCTAAGCAGGTACAGCAGAAAAATCGGGCCTGACCCATCCAGCAGCAATCGCGCGACAGTAGGTGGGTGCGTTGCCAATAATTCTACAGGTGCTCATTCGCTTGAATATGGTTATATGGCAGACTATGTGGAAAGTATCGAAGCGGTCCTGGCTGACGGCAGTTTGGTTAAATTCAAAAATGATTTCGAAGCAGAAGAAGTAAAAGTCGGCCTGATTGCGAAAGAGTGCAAAACTATCCTTCAGGATAAGCAAGAAGTAATCGACAGGGCTCTGCCCAAAGCAGGGCGGAATCGAAGCGGCTATAACATCGCAGGAATTTGTCACAACAAAAAGATAGATTTAGCGCGATTATTAACAGGGTCGGAAGGGACATTAGCTATTTTTACGAAGATTACGCTCAGGACAGTGTCACTTCCGGCAGCTAAGGGTCTGTTACAGCTTGAGTTCGACTCTCTGCAGGATATGGCACTGGCGGCACCGATTATTGTTGATAGCAGAGCATCAGCATGTGAGTTGATGGACAAGACTTTAATTGACCTGGCTCTTGACGCTTTACCTGAATATCGGGATATTTTGCCGGCTGGTGCTGCTGCTGTTCTTATGGTCGAGCATATTGGAGCAACTGAGCAGCAGGTGCGGGAGAAAATAGAAAAAACTGATTCAAAGGTTGGAAATTTAGCAAGCGGGCGGAGGACTTTTTTTGACGAGAACGAACAGAAGCGGTTATGGAAATCGCGCAAGGATGCAGGGCCTCTACTTTACAGAAAAAAGGGTAAAAAACATCCAGCTGAGTTTATGGAGGATACAAGCGTCGATTACAAACGGCTTGGTGAATATATTTCAGGTATTCAAAAGATAGGAAAAAAATATGATTTTGAAGTTTCCTTTTTCGGTCATGCCGGCGACGGGGAGCTGCATTTACGCCCCTATCTGGATTTAAGCGAGCCGCTTGATGTCCAAAAGATGCGGGCGATAGCAAATGATGTTTTTTCGCTTGCCTGGTCGCTTGGCGGGTCAATCAGCGGCGAGCACGCAGTCGGATTAGTAAGAGCCGCTTTTATAAAACAGCAATATGGTGAAGAATACTATGAAATACTTCGCAAAATCAAAAACATATTCGACCCTGACAATTTGATGAATCCGGGCAAGATTATTAACAACGATGCTGACATTATGGTCAAGAATTTGCGTCGGGGTCATAAGATTTTGCCTGAGATAATCAAGACGGATTTATCCGCCACACGTATGGCGGATTTGCTTTTCGAGAAAGATGAGCTTGAACTGGAGCTTGAGCAGTGTTATGGGTGCGGACTTTGCAGAAGCTGCGAGCCGGATTTGCGGATGTGTCCGGTATTTCGGGCAGTGGGCGAAGAATTGGGCAGCTCGCGGGCGAAGGCAAACATTCTTCATTTCTGGGCAACAGGGCAGCTGGATGATAAGGATTTTGAATCGGCTGAGTTTAGAAAATTTCTGGATTTGTGTATTAACTGCAAGGCCTGTTTGCAGCAATGTCCCTCAGGAGTGGACATTTCTAAATTGATGAACACTGTGCGGGCAGAATATGTCAGGCGAAAAGGCCTTCGGCAGGCAGAGTTTGCGTTAAGCCATAATAGTTATCTGATTATGCTCGGCAGCATCTTTTCACCGATTTCAAATTTCTTTATGCAACTTCCGACTTTCAAATGGTTTCTGGAAAAATTTACCGGTATAGACCGAAGAAGAACTATACCCGAATTCAAACGCCGCTCTTTCTTGAAAGCGGGACGAAAGTATCTGGCTGCTTGTGAATCGATAAAAAAACCAATTGATAAAATCGCTTATTTTGTGGACTCGTATGCGAATTATAACGACCACGAATTGGGATTTGCTGTGCTCGATGTTCTGCGGGCAAATGATATTGAGGTGGTTCTGCCAAAACAAAGGCCGGCTCCACTGCCGGCGATTGTGTATGGCAATATCAAAAGAGCCCGCAGCGACTTATCGTATAGTGTCAAGTATCTGGCCAAAGCAGTTCGAGATGGTTACAAAATAGTGTGTTCTGAGCCGAGCGCAGCATTGTGTCTGAAAGATGAACTGCGACATTTTGTCGCGGGAGATAATGCGAAGCTCGTGTCTGACAACACTTTTGAATTGATGAATTACCTTTTAGACCTGTATAAGCAGGGTAAATTGAAAAAACCAACTAAGAAGAAACAAGAGGAATTTGTTTATCATTTGCCCTGTCATTTGTGTGTAGTGGGCGATGAGGGAGCAAGTATAAAATTATTGCAAGGTCTTTGCGGAGCAAAGATTACAGACATCAAAGCCGGCTGCTGCGGTCTTGCAGGCACATTCGGCATGCAAAAGAAAAATTACGAGCTTTCCTCACAGATAGCTGCGAGTTTAAAAAAGGCCCTTGAGCAATCACCTGTTAAAAACGTTCTAACCGAATGTTCCGCCTGCAAGATACAGATAGAGCATATAAGTGATTGTGTAGTCAAGCACCCGATTAAGATTTTGGCAGAAGCCTATTCGTGATGCGTAGTGCGTATGTGCGAAATTTTGTAAATATGAATCTGTCTTAAGGTGCTATTTATGGACGAATTTAGTTCCAATCCTAAGAAGATGGACGAAACGAAAGAGAATGAGGACTTTCATAAAGAATCTTCTGGTTGTAAGCTCTCTATAAAGTTAAAGAAAGTTTTCTTTTTTGCAAGAATAACTGCTATTGCTGCACTAATATTGTGGATTTCTTTAGCACGTTTTAGACCCAATATTTCTGAGTCTATTGGTATAGCTTTTTTACCTTTATTAGTATTTGTGATGATTGTTGGTCGTTTCATTTCATTTTTGGATAGAGATTTAAGTAAATTGGGCTTTGCAACAGAAATTGTTTTTATTTTTGGGGTAATATCCATGTTGGTGAATTTGTGGGCGGGCTCTGGTGCTCTCCTCGTTATTTTTATCATATTCTCATTTATGGTGTGTCCTTTGTTAGGTGTCATTAACAGGGCTATTAAACTTAAACGTGGAGAATCCAAAAGTGTCTGTTGTACCATCATAGAAATGATTATTTTGGGTATTCCAGTAGTATTTGTAATCTGGATTTTACTAAAAATGAAGTAAAGAACCTCATAAAGATTACGGAGGGCATTTGGCGCAGATAGAGCGGAAGAGTGTGGTGCTAAGGTAGCGGTCGCCACGGTCAGGTAGGATTACAACAACCGTGCCGGAGGACATATCTTTTGCGATGCGCAAGGCACCTGCGACGGCTGCTCCGCTGGACATACCGACAAAAATACCTTCCTTCGCAGCAAGGGCGCGCGTTATTTCAAAGGCCTCGCCGTCTTCGACGGTAATCTTTTCATCCAGCATATCGGGATTATAAATCTTAGGCACGATGGCTTCGGCCATATTTTTAAGTCCCTGTATCGTGTGTCCTTCTGTCGGCTCAACCCCAATGACTTTGACATTGGGTTTTTTCTCTTTGAAAAATCTTTTTACCCCCATAAGTGTCCCTGTCGTTCCCATACCAGCAACGAATACGTCAATATCCCCTTTTGTCTGAGAAAGTATCTCAGGCCCGGTGGTTTCGTAGTGTGCGAGGGCATTATTTTCATTTTCGAATTGATTGGGCATATAGTATTTATCAGGTTCTTCTTCAAGAAGTTGACACGCTTTTCTAATAGCACCATCGGTCCCTTCCTTTGCAGGTGTGAGAACTACATCAGCATTTAAGGCCTGAAGGATATGCTGCCTTTCAGTGCTGACACATTCCGGCATACAAAGTTTGACCCGATATCCTTTTGCAGCCCCAATCATAGCCAGTGCGATGCCGGTATTTCCCGATGTCGGCTCAAGTATAATTTTGCCCTTTGTGAGCTGCCCGGATTCTTCTGCCTTTTTTATCATCCAGTAAGCAGGGCGGTCCTTGACGGAACCGCCGGGGTTGACTCCTTCGAGTTTTCCGAGAATTTTCACCTTCGGTCTTTCGCTGTTGAGTTTGGTAAGCTCTACAAGAGGCGTATTTCCGATTGCAGATAATATGCTCATATCAACTTATCTCCTGAGAACACATATAACTTATAAAATTGGTTTAACATCGGGCCGAAGCCCGTCATTGCGAGCGAAGCGAAGCAATCTCAAACGTTAAGATAGTTTTTTGCTGTAAGGCAAGAGATTGCCACGGCCTTTCAGGCCTCGCAATGACATCCGGCTCAAGGTTTCTACAAAGTAAAATTGATTTTCCGTCATATATTCTATATATTAATCTGCTGAAAGTAAAATGTTCTAATCACTTAAAAATTTGAGTTTTGGATTTGTCTCGTATTTCGATACTTGTCCTCGTGAAAACGGGGATTCGAATTTCGGATTTTATTATGACAACCGCATATATCGGCCTCGGCAGCAACTTAGGCGACAGAGAAGGTTATGTCAATAGCGCTCTTAAACTTCTTGCTGATAATGAGAATATCAAGCTTGTTCGCACAAGCGGCATTATCGAAACTCCTCCGCTCGGCCAGATGAACCAACCGAAATACCTAAACTCCGTCGCCGAAGTAAAAACAAATCTCACCGCCGAAGACTTGCACAAAAAGCTGATTGAGATTGAAACTTCTCTCGGCAGAGTAAGAAAGAAGGGACCCCGCCTTGCGGGAATACAAAAATGGGCGCCTCGGACTATCGACCTTGACCTTTTACTTTTTGGCGAGCATGTTATAAACCACTCTGGCTTGTCAGACGAGTCTAATTTAACCGTCCCCCATCCGCAGATGCACCTGCGCTCGTTTGTCCTAAAAGGTCTCTGCCAGATAAATCATAATTTGATTCATCCTGTTATCAAGGAACCCGTCAACGTATTGGCCGACCGGCTGAATGGCCAGGATTTTGTCCTCAACCCAAATATGCCTCAGCTTGTCAGTGTCGCAGGTATAATCGGCGTAGGAAAGACCACGCTGGCTAAAAACCTATCGAAGTTACTTGCCAGCCATACGTCTGGCGGGCTCGGCTGTAAACTCATCCTCGAACCTTATGACAAAAATCCATTCCTGCCGGATGTCTATGCCGGTAAAAAAGATTTAGCTTTGGATTCCCAATTATTTTTCCTGACCAGCAGGATAGAGCAATTAAATCATAATGTATTAGCCAAAGGACAATTATCCATCGCCGACTACGTCTTTAATAAAGAACTCATCTACGCAAAACGCCTGTTAAATCCGCAGCAGCTAACCATATATAAAAAGATATATCCGCCTTTTGCAGAAAAAGTCGTTCAGCCGGTCTTAGTGATATATTTGACCGATTCTATACAAAATTGTCTTGGGCGTATCCACAAACGCAACCGCCCTTATGAGCAAAAAATCCAACTGCAATTTTTGGAAGCTCTTTATTCCGACCACGACCAGCTTTTTTCTGATTGGAAAATCTGCCCCCTAATCCGCTTATCAATGTCAGAATTTGATTGCACAAACCCCGAAGATTTGAAACACCTCGCAAACCAAATGAAATTCTACGTTACTGCAAAGAGTAAACCGGATATCCTGTCATGTTGAGCGAACCTGTCCTGAGTAAAATCGAAGGAGCGAAACATCTGGCTTACAACAATAAAACCTAAATGTTTAGTTGTGTTTGTTGGTGGTGCATATGCGAAATCTCAGGCAAAATAAAATGCTTTTATTTGTTTGGCTGTTAACCTTTGCGTTTTCCTGCATTTTATGTTTTGTCCGTCTCTACCAACATTACGTATTCCAAACTAATTGTTTTGATTTAGGGCTTGAGGCCAGCGTGGCATGGAATACCGCACATGGGCGTTTATTTTACGATTCATTGCGCGATATAAACTACCTGGCAGACCACTTCAGCCCCGTTTACATCTTGTTTGTTCCCTTTGTGAAGTTATTTGACCCAGCACAAACTTTGCTTGTCATACAATCGCTTATACTTTCGGCTTCATTTCCGGCGGCTTATTTACTTGCAAATAGGCTCACCCACTCAAAAGTCTTATCACTCAGCACCGCATTTTTTCTAATTGCGAACCCTCTCTTTCACCATGTCAGCCGCTCTGATTTTCATCCCGAAGCATTAGCAATAGCATTGCTGTTGTGGTTATTCTATTTTATGGAGACAAGGCGTTGGTATCTTTTTGGCATCTGCTTAGCAATATGCCTCTGTCTAAAAGAAAACATTCCGATAGCAATGATTGCTTTAGGAACATACGCCGTGTTCAAAAAGCGGTCCTGTATAGTGGGTTTGATATTGATTTTGTCTGGCGCAGCGGCTTTTTATCTTGAAAACGCATATATAATGCCATATTTCAGTAAAGGTTGGGTAAATTATCATTGGTATCATCGCTACTCACATCTGGGGCCAACTTTCAAAGATGCTATCAAAAATATCCTTTTAAATCCGTCATTATTCTTAAAGCCGTTCCTCCTCGATTGGACTCGGGCAAAAACCTTGTATCGAATTGTCCTTAATACCGGCTTTTTGTGTTTGTTGTCACCAACTGCCTTACTTGCATTGCTTATTGTGCTTCTACAGCACCTTTTGTCCAATTTTACTCCTCAATTGGTTCTAAGTCATCATTACAGTTCAACTATTTTGCCCTTTATGGCTTTGGCGGCTTCTAATGGAATCCGTAATGCCCGCCTGATTCTAAGAAAAATCGGCATTCAACAGAATACACAAAAGAAGCTGCTTATGGCTGTTATCCTCTGCGTTATCGCGTGGATGATGCACAACTGGCCGGGATATATTACACACTATGATAGAGAAAAGGTGTTATCCGCACACAATATACTCAAAGAGATTCCTCCAGATGCCTCTGTTGCTGCACCGAGTGAGTTCGTCCCACATCTGACGGCACGAAGAGAAATTAAATTTCTCTTTCTTATGCCGCCTGAGATTATTGAAAAGATGGAATTTGTTGTGCTGGATATTTCCAACACAAAGCCACATCCCATGACAGAAGTATCGGAGTGGAAAAAATATATGCGATGGCTATTGATTGACTCATCGTTCGGGGTTTTTATGCGCGACGGAAATATTATCCTGATGAAAAAATCCTATGATAAAAAAGCTAATTTCGAGCTTTGGGACCTATTGCAAGCGACTGACATTGCGGCTACCAGCGGCTCTTTGCCAATTGGAAGACATCTCCTGTAATCCGTAAACAGATTTCGCAATTCGATTGCAGAAAGAACGAAGATAGGATACCACGTGGGGTATCCCACTGTGGTTTACAGAATCTGGCAGACCAATTAAAATATTATCTCGCAGACACAACAACAGACAGAAGGAACTGTTTGCTAAACTAAGTCTTGGCTATCCTTCCCTCTCTTGAATCTATATTCACTGTTTATATTTCTCTAATTTTGCTTTTGACGTAGAATTTAACACTGTAATACTTTCCTCATTCCTGATTTTCTCTAATTTTTTCTGAATTGCATTTGCGGTATTTACATCATTGCACCAATAATAATCGTCAAAAAGCAAAAAAACGACCTTTTTAGCTATCTCCAAATCTCTAATAGCTTTCAATTTTTCTATATCCTTATTTACCTCTGTAATTGGGTCCTTAGCATAATGGTTGTGAGCATAACGGAAATATTTTACTTCAGCACATAACAAAAAAGGACCCTTTTTATCTTGATAAGCAACTATCATGTCAATTTTTGGGTTTCTTTTTAATACTTTCTTATTTATAAGTCTGATCTTTAATTGCTCTAACTTATCCTCAAATTCGCGATCCTTAAAATTAGTAAGGTCAACTTTTTTCTCAATATGCATTTCGATATTTGAAAACTGATTTTCTTTTTTCTCCTTCAGGATATCATAAAAAAATCTTCCAATTTGAAGCATCAAATCATATTCGTTCCAACAAATCCAATTTGCTCTTTTAGCTTTCTCTTTCTTAAAACCCCACTTTTTTGGATATTCTGGGGTTTTTTTCTCATAGTAATCAAGAAATGTATTCCAGGCTTCTATTAATATCCCTTCAATTTCCTTAACTAAATCCTCTTCATCTTTTATTTTTTGTTCCATTTTGTGCAACCTCCTCAAAAATTGTTATTGATTTATATACCTTAAAATATGGAATTACATTAATATAATACTTGTTTCGACTTCACTTTTTTGAAAAAATCTTGGAAAATTCGGTAAAAATTTATGGCGGTGGCCAAAAAGTAGCATTCTCTTCGCATTTTTGGTATCTTATATTGAACTTTGAATGGTAAATTTAACACAGGTGTAAATACAGAACCAGAATGTCATTCCCGCGGAAGCGGGAATCCAGTCATTTTACGAAGGTTTAATGGACTCCTGCTTTCGCAGGAGTGACAGATTGTTTGTTCAATTATTTCAAAAAGCAATAAAACTAAACGCTATAGATAAACACTAATATCAAATGAAAGTGGCAAAAACAATTAAAGAAGTCAGAAGTCATATAAAAGCCGCACGCAGTCAGGGCAAAAAAATCGGCTTTGTGCCGACAATGGGAGCGCTGCATATCGGCCATATATCGCTTATCAAAAGGGCGGTAAAGGATACCGATTATGTTGTCGTCAGTATCTTTGTAAACCCAACCCAGTTCGCACCAGGCGAAGATTTTGAAAAATACCCTCGGCCTATCGAAGCCGACCTGAAAATCTGCGAAGAACACGGTGTTGACCTTGTTTTTAATCCCTCGCCGAAAGAAATGTATAAAGCCGAAAATTCAACCCGTGAGATAGAATCTTGTCGTGCCGTATCATCTTGCATTGAAGCAGGTTATCTCACGGGTTTAACCTGGGTCAACGTCGAAAAACTGACCGAGCCGCTGTGCGGCAGGTTCCGCCCAGGCCACTTTCGCGGGGTAACTACTGTTTGCGCAAAACTGTTCAATATCGTGATGCCTGATGTTGCCTATTTCGGCCAGAAAGATGCCCAGCAGGCAATTGTTATCAAGCGAATGGTCGCCGATTTAAATATGCCTCTGGAAATTGTCATCTGCCCCACGGTTCGCGAACCAAATGGCTTAGCCATAAGCAGCAGAAATCAATACCTTTCCGACCAACAGAAAAAAGACGCCGCTCTAATCTACAAATCTCTCCAAAAATGTCAGAAAATGATTGATTCTGGCTTCACAAACACCAAAGAAATCATTTCGCAGATGCAAAAAATCTTACAGCAGGCCGCATCAATAGAGATTGAGTATATCAGCATTGTGGATGCTGAAACCCTTCAAAACCTCGACCAAATCTACGGCAAAATTCTCGCCGCCGTCGCCGCAAAAATCGGCTCTACCCGCCTCATCGATAACATTTTGATAGACACCAGAAAATAATAGTATATAATCAAAGCCACGTGATACGATGATACGGTCGGATGGTTACATGGTGAAATATTTAACCTGCGGTTTTACCGCAGGTTAAAATCGCCACGAGCAACGAATTATGTTTGTAAAATTGTTAAAAAGCAAAATACATCGTGCAACAGTTACTGAAACGAAGCTGCACTATCCGGGAAGTATCGCTATAGACTCAGCACTGATGAAAGCAGCCGGCATCTTGCCTTACGAGGTGGTTTTAATCGCCAACTTAAATAATGGCAACCGCATAGAAACCTACGCCATCCCCGCAGAAGCAAATTCCGGCAAAATTGTGGTACTTGGGGCGGCTGCAAAGCTCGTAAAAACAAAAGACATTATCATCATTCTCGGCTTCGGCTATTACACCCCGGAAGAAGCAAAAAAACTTAAACCAAAAATAATTGTTCTCGACGAATATAATAAAATTAAAAATTCGGGTAAGAGTGTCGAATAGTAGTCTTTGTTATTAATCATTTATCAATAATCAATTACAAAGATGTATCCTGAGCTTTTCGAGTTACCTTTAATCCATTTGACCATAAAAAGCTATGGCCTGATGATGGTCATTGGCTTTCTCTCAGCCGTTTTTATCATACGGCGTCTAAGCCGCGACATTACTCCCAATCCTCAATACATCACTAATGCCGCCCTTTACTCTTTGATAGCCGGGGTAGCAGGTGCACGCCTGTTTTATGTCGCCCACTATTTCGACCAGTTTAAAGGTCGGTTCACTGAAGTCTTTTATATCTGGGAGGGTGGCCTTGAGCTTTTAGGCGGTGTCGTCTTAGCCATCGCTGTCATCTTTTTTTACCTCTGGTATCATAAGCTACCTATCCGCCAATATCTTGATATCCTTGCTATTGGTCTTATGTTGGCGCTTGCTCTCGGCAGAATCGGCTGCTTTCTAAATGGCTGCTGCTTCGGAAAACCCACAAATTTGCCCTGGGCTGTGCGTTTCCCATACGGCTCATTTGCCTACACAAGTCAGGTGAATACCGACTCCACCAGAAATCGAACAAATCCGCAACTGAAATTGCCACATGATTTTTTCAATTACGAATACAAAAATGGTATAAGGTATCCAAAACCGTATGAGCAATTGACCGAGCAGCAGAAAGCCGAGGTTACAAAAGGCAAATATCGCTGTTTGCCTGTCCATCCAACTCAGTTATATTCATCTGCCGCAGCGGTTGTTTTATGTCTCATACTCTATCTTTTCTGGAAAAGAGCACAAAAAGAC
>Ga0299912_10003661_pt1 | contig 12553 bp, 15 predicted proteins | sample RVTome_2_FD_207667 | JGI IMG/M metagenome (GOLD analysis project Ga0299912, IMG submission 207667) | Soil microbial communities from uranium-contaminated site in the Upper Colorado River Basin, Wyoming, United States - RVT95D214 (version 2) ... | reverse complement strand
CCTGATCGCGGGGCTTTTTTTAGAGCTCTTCTTCATTGTGCCCCCATTCGTCTATTTGAGGCAATATTTCCCGAGAAAGTCCACCAAATTACGGTTACAATTATTAGGACTGCCGTTGGACGTAGAAACGAGAAAAAAGATTCTTCCTGAAGTCTTGATTGGTTTAAGCGTTGGATTCGGTCTCGTGTTTCTCGTGACCGGGCTTCAAATGTTCTCGGAATGGTTATGGAGTGCGCTATTCGGGCCGGACTTTGTGGCATACGGGGTCAATTCTTTTTACAATGGTTCGATAGAGAACCTCACTCTGAATACCCTACAGCTGGTACTCATTTGGGTGGCAATGTTTGGCGCAGTGGGGCCTAGCGAGGAAATTCTCTACCGTGGTTTCACCCAGCGTGGACTTATACAAAGTTGGGGGAAGAGTGCTGGTATTCTCGTGACCGCGCTCCTTTTTACTTTTGCTCACATCATCCCCTGGATTCGTCCGCTTGAGACCATCATAGTTTTTTTTCTCCCCTACTTTGCAATTTCCCTGCTCCTTGGGTTCATGCGCGAGTGGCGAAAGGGAAACCTCCTCGCCAACATTATTGCTCACGGTTTTTACAATAGTCTTATCATCACACTGGCTGTTTTGGGGTTCTGAACGTGCAACTTCCAAAATTGCTTCCTCCCTTTAAAACATTGAGTGGATCCATTGGCATCGGGGCATCCGATACAGATTTAGACTCGTGGAGCAAGATTCTCGAAGCTTTCACTGACTTGAAGGAGCAATTTGCGAACATTTCACTTTCCATTTACGCAAGGAAAAGTTTAGTCAGACTAGATAAATTGCCCGCGCGCGTGGTCCTGAAAATATCTGACTTTCCTGAAACCGATCTCTTGAAGGATATCAAGGCGGGCACCATCAAGGGAGCAGTTCGTGGGTCACTATCATCATCATACTTCTTAGAATGTGTAATGAAAGTCTTTTCTGCTACGAATATTTTCCGTATCGCCCTCCTCGAATCGGCGAGCGGGCATCCCTTCTGGTTTGCCCCGGTAGGCATCAATGAAGGTATCACGTTCGAGGCACGCAAGCAATTCGTGGAGCAGGCGATCACTTTATTCGGAAAGTGCCAAATCACACCAAATATCGGGGTGTTGTCGAAAGGACGTGCGGGGGATGCCAAGCGTGGAATTTTTATCAGGGAATCCCTCGATAGTAATCAAAAACTCGTTGAGGAAATTGCCCATAAATACCCGAACATTACAATCGCGCATGACGAAATCTTGCTGGAAAACGTGCTCTCCAAGCAAAGGAACTTCATCCTCGCCCCAGACGGCGTGTCGGGGAACTTGATTTATCGCACCCTCGTCCATTTAGGGCAAGGCAAAGCGTACGGGGCAGTGTATTGTGGGGAACCGTTCAAAAAATACACAATTATTGACACCTCAAGGGTTGGGAATCTTGACGAAATAGAGGGTGCGATGATCTTAGCCTTAGCGATTTAAAGGGAAATATTATGAGATCAATTTATTTTAACGTCTTGGTCACATCCATTAATTCCTCTCGAGATGCATAGAGGAATCCAACGCTGGCGAGCGCGCCAATCATGCCCCACTCGCCTGTGACACTGACCAGATCGATGCCAAGCTCCCCTGCCACCTGCTTGGACTCTTCAATGGTCACTTCTCCCTGCCGCGCCTTGCGCGCGAAAACTTTCAATTTTTCGGGCACGACAAGTCCTTCCATGAAGGCTATACCAGTTTCATTAGAATCTGTTTCTTGTTCTAGGAACTCTACGCAAAATTCCTTGAACTCTCCGACACTTTCAGGCATCACGCCGACTTCAATGAAACAAGCACTATTCCCGCCGGTCTTGTGGGTTATGTGGGGATACAGGCGAACGATTTTGTGGGCGATTGATTCTACCTTCAATTCCTTGGACAGTGCATTCATGAGGCGCATGCTGACTTCCCACGTAGCAGCTTCGTGTTGCTCGTCATCTGTATCATCCACGCCCACGGTATAGTGGAAGAGAAGTTTAGTGCGGAGTTTCCCAACAACGTACTTGTCATTTTCCTCTAGTTCCATATGCAAGCACCCGCGGGCCTTGTCCAAAGTCTTCGTCACCGCGATGGCAGTCCCGCCAATCTTCGACTTGATGGTTTGGAGCACGAACTTGTCATCGATGATCTCGATGCGTTCAATCCCAATACTGGGTGATTCTTTCTTCGAAAAGTCAATTATCTTCTCCCCGATGCGTGCTTTCTGCCGGAGAAACAACCCTGTAATGTCACTTTCATACACGAGCCCGTCTTTCATGTATTCACTCGCGCAATAATTCTGCGCCCCCACACTCTGACACTTATGGTAAATTTCCACGAGGCCGTTGCTGAGATCCGCAGTGGTGATGATCTTCTTGCAGGGGGAAATCATAGGCGTGCGGGTATATCGATACTGGGCTGGTTTCCGGCCCGATGCCTCGGTCACGACTTGAATGGACTTTTCAACGAGGAGGCGTGAAACCCAGTCTTGCACAGTGGAGCGAGGGAGGTTCATACGCTCGATAAGGTCATTTACGGTGAATTGCCCTTTTTCTTTAGTCAGTTCACGCAAAACCTGCAGGGCCAACCTACGCTTTTCTAAAATCTTGGACAAATTCGTTCTACCTGCTTGAACTTATACGAAAAATCCTAAAAACACAATGTTTGTTTGTGGATGTCATCTCCCGTAAAATGTGCAACTCAAGGAAAAGGAGAAGTGGAAATTAATTAATAAAAAAAATACTAATAAAATGCTTACTTTTCTAACTCGTAGAGCAGGACTTCGCCCGTATCGAGTCCCACAATCACTTCATAAGGTCCTTTCCCGTTGATGTCCGCGATTATGACGCTGTTAATAATAGCCCCAAAATTGATGGTACAACGTTCTTGATTGTATTATCAAGAAAGTCAAAGATACGCAATTCTTTATTTGAACCCCCAAACACAAATATGTATTTAGAGCGATCTGGTACCCGCGTCACACACACTGAATTGATTGTACCCTTGAATTGACTCTGGTAGATTGGTTGGAACATTTTTTCCGCGTAGATATAGATAGCAAATTTGCCATCTGCGGTGGTCACGAGCACATATTTGTTGCTCTCATCTTCAATGACTTTCAGGTCCGTGGGGTAATAGTCCAAGCGAATCGTGGCCTTAGCCTCTTGGTAAAAACGACTTTGATATGCCACGAGCTGTACTTCATTTCCCCGCCCCCCGAAAAGGAGGGCATTTCCCTTACCATCGAAGTCCGCGATGGCGCAGCTATAGATGTCTCCCTTCGAGCGTACCTGCCCTTCTTCTCGGAGCTCTCCTTTGTAATAAGAGTAGATGTAGATAAATTTCCCCGAGCACACGATGAGGTGGGACATCCGCTTGGAGAACACGTCACCGATGAGTATGTGTGTGATTGGGTCGTGGAAACGATAATTGGCCTTCTCTTCCAAGCGAGCGGGGAGGGTAAAATTATAAATGCGGAGCATCTTATCGTGAAATCCTACTAGAATCTCAGCAGAATTGTCGCCATCGAGGTCACCCACTTTGATAGCCACTACGGGTGAAGAATTTTTGAAGGACGTGATTTCAACGAACTGGCCATTCTGCACTTTAAAGATGGAGACGTCCCCTCGATAGGTACCAATGAGGATCTCATTTTTTCCGTCACCATCCACGTCACCGATGCCCAAAGCAGTCACGGGGGCATTGAAGCTCCGCTTTGCCATGAGTTCAAGTATTTCTTTCGCCAGTCTACTTCACCTCTTTTGTTTTTCTATTAAAACAGACTTTTCTTAATCGGTACTTTCGGCTCTATTTTTTGACCGCAATTACTGCAGCGTTCTCCTGCGGGAACTTTTTGTTTGCATTTGTCACAGTATTGGTAGATCGCGACACCAGCAAGTATCCCGTCAATTGTCTCTTTTGGAGCCTTTGCGAATGTTAGTGCCCAACCGCGATATCCTTCCACTATACCTTCTTTCCCGCCAAATTTAGTGGCAACGTGGTCCATAGCATCGTGCACTGCGTTCCACAAGACGTTCAACCGCGATTTTAACAGGTAGGCGATGAGTTTTTCAGCGATTTTTTGCCCGCGTGCTGTTGGCAGCACAAATGCACGGTCGATATGAGTAAATGTTTTAATTAACCTGCCCCATGCCATGCCTATTGCCTTGTTCGTCTCGTCATAAGCAACGACTAAGATGTCCGTGTCCCGACCCGTCAATAAAATCTGCCCCAAATCCGTTTTGATACCTTGTTTGAGTAAAGTTGGTTTTTCCTGGTCGAAACTCGCATACCAGGCGGTTTCGCCGATCTTGAGAAAAGGGCCGTGATAAGCTATAACCTCTTTCATCATACTTTTTCCTCACTCAATGCTTGTAGAATTACTTTTTTCCAGTTTAATAGGAGAGAAGTATATCGTTGGGCGTCCTTGAGGTTAACTCTCTCATAGATCTTTGCCTCGAGCTCCTTTTTGAACGCTATGATTTGGGCTTGAAAGTCTTCGGCTGTCACGAATTTCTTGATTTCCTTATCCTTCTGCTTGAAGAGGAAGAACAGGTGATATGCCTCATTTTCGATGTCTGCATTCGGGTCTGCACTCAGCGCTTGGATAATATCCTATAACCAGTTGAGCATCGGTTCTAGGATCATGAGGGTTGTTTCCGGAAGGAGTTTTTCAATTTGTTTCTTCCAACCTAGAATCAGGGCTTCGTATTTCGCGATGGTCACGCTGTCCAACCGTATTTCCCCCATTGCAAGCAACTCCTTTTCTACACTGCGAATTTCCTTGAAGAAATAATCTTCCAGTGCAAAGTTCGAGTCTTGCAGGATTTCGCGGAAGAATTCCACGTTATCCTTGAACATTGCCGCGTAGGGGGCGGTTGCAAGGCGCCGGAGGAGTTTGTCGAGGATTTTGCGGACTTGGACTTTGGAAATGGGTTTATAATGTCGTTTAAATGTGTGATACATGATTTCGGCGTGGTCTAATTCGTTGAGTACGAAATTGCGAGTAGGTTCGGTCAACGTAGGGGACTCTTCCATGTTCAAGCGGTCAAGGATGATCTTGAGGATTCGCTGGATTTCTTCGTACCGGCGATCCTCTGTCAACTTTAGCGAGTCGCTCAGACATTTGAGTGAGATCATTGCTTTTTTGCCCGTGCAAATTTTCGAGCGAATTTGGCGTTCTGTGGTGTCATAAGTAATTCGCGGTGGTTGATTTTTGAGTACCCGACCTTCTTGGGTCGATCGTGCAGGATTCTCGAGGAAACCAAAATACCAGGGCAATTTCTGCTGGGTATTCGTATGCGTTGTCCCTGCCCGTTGGCGGTGTTTCTCGAGTGTATGCAAGTGCTCTTCTTCCATCTTTCGCTCAATCGCGAAGTCGCTTTAAACGGTCATCGATGTTAGATTGTTGATTCTCAAACGATGACTTCAATTTCTCGTCCAAGTCGGATTGTTGATTCCGGAACGTCTTCTCGAGTGCTGTAATCTGTTCCTGGAGTTTAGTGGCAACAGATTGCAATTGTTCGGATACCGATCCTTTGATGGTATTAAGTCCCTTGAGTACCTCCTGCTGGACGTTTCCTGTATGGGTTTCTGCAGTCGCTATTTTCTGTTGCAATTCTCCCATTATTGATTCAAACGCCCCCATCTTCTTGGCGATGTCTTGGAGCGTTGCAGCATCATCGCCCGTTGTCGGCCCAGGTTTTTGTCCCACTGGTTTCATGCGGATCGGTGCCATCTCTGCGCCTTCTTTGGGGGATTTTTCCTTCTCAGTTGCTTCTTTTGACATTTCGCGTCCTCCTTTTGGTGAAATTAAATATTCTCTTCATTCTTACTTTTCCGAGAGGATGGATTTTTCCGTCAGGTTCTTCAATGCTGGAAGATCGGCATTCCCGTGATTAACGCCACATATTGTTCTGGACTCAGGATGGCTTGCGAGAGTGTGGACACCATTTTTTCCACGAGATTTGGGAGTTCTTGGATAAGTTGCATTTTTATGACGTTAACAGTCAGAACCTTCTTCGCGGCGGAAAGTTCTGCGACATCTCCCTGAGCTTCGATCTGGATTTTCTGGGCCTCGTATTGCTTGCGTTGGAGGAATGTCTCGACCTCGATTTTCTTCGTCTCAAACTGCACCTTCGCTCGCTCGATCTCTTGCTTAACCCTGTTGATTTCCCGTTCTCTTTCCGCTTCGGCTTCGAGTGCCACACGTTCCGCCTTCTGGCGCCCCCGGATGCCAATCTGGTTAGCTTCGATCTTTCGTTCCTCGATACGTTTCTTGCCATAGAGCTCGACCTCGCGCCGGTCATCCAGCTGTTTCTGGAACCCGGGGTCTTCGAGGAAGATCTCTTCGATGGCCACTGACGCGATGTCAATACCCCAGTTTTCTGCCACGTCATCGAGTTCCCGGCGGAGCATTTCCACGAGCTTCTGCCGTTCCTCGAAAATTTCGCTCATCGTAAGTCTGCTGATGGTCGCACGTAGGGAACTGGCCAGCTTTGACACAAGGATGATAGTCGCGCGGGTCTCGGACCCAACGTTTGTGATGAGTTTCAGGGCATCGTGCACGCGATAGAAATTGATGCGGTCACATCGAGTTGGATCTTTTCCGCCGAGAAGAGGGCTCCGAACTTACGGGAAAAGATGGGGTACTTCCGGGCATACATAGTCTTTTCCTTGAGTTCGCCGCCGATACCCAGGTACTTGACTTTCGTGCCAATCGGGGCGCTTAAGATTTGGTTCGCTTCAATGGCCTCAACGAATCGAATCTTGTTAAACGTGATCGCTGTGTTGATTTCCTTGAGGGCTATGAGCAATAGTTTGCGGCGGGTCTTCTCGGCTTGCCGCGCGCTCATATCTTGGTCGCGTCTCTGCTTCAAGTCTTGCTTAAACCGTTCAAGCTCCTCTGCCCGTTCCTTCTGGTAGGCTTCATCATACCGTAAGGTCGCGTTCCGATCTTCTCGCTCCTCGAATTCCTTGACTTTCTTGTTGATTTCCTCATCAAACCGGTCTTTGATCCGTTGTCCCTCGTCTTCTTCCCACTTCTTGACCTCTTCGGAGACTTCGGTGAGCACGCGATCCCACACCTTGTCTGGGATCTGGTTAGTCACAGCTATGTCTGTAAATTGGAAAAGGGCGTCCTTGAAGAATCCAACGTATTCCTTCTCCACTTTCAAGTCCTCGGTTCCAATATCCATGAAGATCTTTTCTTTTTGGAGTGATTCGTAGATTCCATATTGGGTGATTTCGCTGTCGCTCAAGTTCTGGAAGTTTAACGTCTTTGACTCAACCGCGGCTTTGAACTTGCTTCGTAAGAGCCTCTCGATGACCTTAAGCGCATTCTCGACACTATCCCGGAGAAAGATCGTTACATTTTCCTCCTGCCAAATCTTAAATTCTTGCCGAGTGGGGAACGCTTTGAGCAACCAGGACAGATATACATTCGTAAACCTGCCTGCAATGCCAAATGGAATTTCAGAATTAATTTATTGAATTAATTAGCTGTTTTTGTTGGAAAGAATGTCCTTTATTTAGGACGAAGGTGAAAAAAAAGTGAAATAGTTCCTATATATTTATTGGAGATTTTCCACAATGAACGCGTGAGCTGGTCCACCGCTGGCGCAGAGGGCTCCACAACCGTATTTTGCGCCGCGCCGTTTCAATTCACTGAGCGCGGTAATAATCAGTCGAGCGCCGGTTGCTCCTACTGGATGACCCATGCTGATGCCGGAACCGACAGCGTTAATTCTTTCCTTATCGATCTTCAGCTCGCGGTTGCAACCGATGACCTGGGCAGCAAATGCCTCGTTGAATTCCCAGTAATCAATCTGGTCCTGTTCCAGGCAGGCGAATTTCAAGGCGTGGCGGACCGCTGGAACGATACCCATCCCCATCATTTTGGGTTCAACGGAACCAGGCGCGGATGCGACCACTTTGCCGATGGGTTTTACTCCCAATTCTTCAGCTTTTTCGGCAGCCATCATAATCATAGAGGAACCTGCATCATTCAGTCCGGAGGCATTTCCTGCCGTGACCGTGCCGTCTTTCTTGAAAGCTGGTTTGAGTTTGCTCAAGGCTTCCAGCGAAGTCTCTGCCCGGGGGTGTTCATCGGTATCAAATTTGGCCGGTCCTTTCTTGGTTTTGATTTCCACGGGAACGATTTCATCTTTGAACCAGCCCTTCTTGATAGCGGCAATGGCGCGTTGGTGACTCATCAGAGCCCACTCGTCCTGCTCTTGACGCGAGATTTTGTACTTGTCGGCAATATTGTCTGCGGTAATGCCCATGTGATAGCCCAGAAGCGCGTCCACCAAACCACCGATCATGAGACTGTCTTGGACTTTTTCAGCATCGGCCAGACGATAACCCTTGCGGGCACCAAACAGTAAGTAGGGCGCACCGCTCATACTTTCCACGCCGACCACCGCGCCGATGTCGATCTTGCCTAGCATAATTTCCTGCGACAATAATTCAGCGCCTCGCATAGACGATGCACACTGCTGGTGCACGGTAAACGCGAATGACTCAGCGGGGAGCCCCGCGCCCATCGCGACATGTCTGGCGGTATTACCCGGGCCACCTGCTTGATTGCACTGTCCACATATAACTTCCTCAATCAGCTTCTTGTCGATGCCTGCTTTGGCGATGGCGCCGTTTAACGCGAAAATACCCAACTGTGCGGGCGAAAATTCGGAAAGCGATCCCATGAAATCTCCGATTGCCGTCCTGGCGCCGCTAACGATGACTACTTCTCTCATAATATTTCCTCTTTTGTTTTTTTTTAAATTTTGAGCTTTTGTAGACATTACGTTCTTCGATCAGCTTAATTATTTGAGCAATTAAATCCTTGCGACCCTTATCCCCTCCTTTTCGAGAAATAAAACTCGTCAAAACAGCTCCGGGAAAGAAAGAAGCGAGACCTTGAGTGTCTAGCGGGTATGGTCTTGATGCCCCTTATAATTGATGCTTTTTAGCGAAGTTAATTATTTCCGCGCTCGTGGCCCGTGAGTCAATTTCTGGATATGCCCACCGCAGCGCAATAACCACAATGTCGCGTGCTGCTTTGTCCTTAAAAGAGTCCCCCTCAAATGCAGCAATAATCTCTTTCGCAATTTCTTTGATGGCATCCTAGTTCTTGTGCCCGATCTTTTCCAACGCTTGGGCGGCGCGCAATGTTACCTTCATGTCAGATCCAGTCGCTAAATCCAACAGCTTCCTGACGATTCTGAACACGTTAATAGTGTCCTTATCCTTCACAGCCTGGTTGTATTTTTGCACGAGGGTGACAACAAGGTTGCCCCACACGGACTTCACTTCAATGGTCATTTGAACATCCCGGCGAGATCGCCGCAAACTATGGATGAGTTTCATCTTTAAAGACTCCGTCCGCAGTTGAAGTGAAAAACATAAAAAACCCCAAACTTAACCTTTTTTCTCTCGCACACGTTTACTTTTATGCTATCTATATGTTACAACAGATCACCTCGCTCTTGCGCAGTACGCTCTTGTCCGAGCGCAGGAATGGCATCAAACTTTTAGCGAGCTACTTGCGAGATGCTGTGGATCAACCAGAGCCACGACAGCAGGTAAGCGTTTTAGTGGGTGATGTATTGAGCGAGCAAAATGTTCTGATGCAACAACCTGCGTTGGAGCTCCTTCTCAACCATTTCGCTAGGATCAAATTTGACGCAGACGCTCTATTACCCCCGCTCCTTGACATTTACAAGGAAAGGAACCCAGCCACCCACCCGCTTGTGGTGGGTCTTCTCGTCAAGATTTTGGAGACCAACATATACCCAGCCCGGAACCTGATCCGGAAATTCTTTGGGAGTGCCACCCGGGAACAAAACTTGGGTAGTGAAGGTGTGGCAGATTTCCTGCACGTACTCTGCCAGGTCTCCCCGGTCTATGGTGACACGAAACGATTTATTCCGACATATTATTCAATCTGGGGAGCGTGCCGGTACAATTCCCGGGGAACCTTACCACAAAGGTCCAATTAATCGTGGGCACACATTTCTGGAACCTCGAACACCAACGCAAGGTCCGACAGGTTGAGGTCGCCCACCCTGATATCATCTTTCCCGTGGAAGGAGAATTGTTGCCCCAGTTCTGGGCATTTATGACCGCCCTCAATAAAACCTCTACAACGTCCACGTTAAAACCAGAAACGTTAGACGACATCCTGCACGGCTTTCCCCCCTTCCCGCTCGACCAGTGTCTCGCGCCGTTCTTCTTCATCGAAACCACTTCGGTTACCAAACGTCACATCCTGCCAGGGGTAGATGAATTTGAAATTGCCGGTAACCTGAACAGCTTGCTACCCGTCAATTTTTTAGTCATCGGGACGGAAACGGCCTCTGTATCACCCAAAGGCTTAACGAGTAATGTCAATCCAAGCGGAGACTTTCAAATTAGGTCCGAATCCGGAAAGTGCACCAAAGTTACATTCCTTTCACGTTCTACGTTGACATCTTGGGAAAACAGGTACCCCTGACGGTTCCCTTTGCAATGCCCCATCCCGGAGACCCTATCTTCCATGCGGATATTTTCTCGGGAGAAGAAAAAGCAGTATCCGTATCCGCCGGAACGAATGGAGATTACCTGAAGACGATATGTATGGCTTGCGGAGAAAACAACGCCTTTCGAATCGAGGAAATAGCCAACCCTGCCCCCCTCTATTGCAAGTCGTGCGGGGTCCTCCTGAAACGGCACGGAGAATTGCATCTAATTTAAAAATTTAACCAGAACTTGACTTGCAGGTCCTTGGGGAGGTTTGTGTCTTGGGCGCACTCCTGGAAGATGTCATCAACGAGGAAAATCAGGAGATTTGAAGAATAGGGGATGATATCGTTCCCGTACATGGAGAGCACTGGATTCGTAGGACAGCGATCGATGACTAGGAAGCGATGGGACACGATCGGAAAGATGTGTGGGATTTCTTCCATCTCGATTTGAGCTGGCGTGACGTGGCAGGATTCGTATATCCATTGGATTTTTGCCTTCACCGCTGCCAAATCCTTGGGGTAAGCATAGAAACCCGGTGCATAACGGAATGGTTCACCGCATCGCGCATAAATATTGATCATATCTGTATCCGTGCCGTTCATAACCCTCAGATATAACTTGAATATCTCCGGAAACAGGAATCCCATATCTGCCTCGTATTGAGCGATTTGATTCTCCGTCAACCCCGGATTCCACTTGGTTCCCGCTTGGATCTGGAAACCATATACTTCCTCTTTCAAGGGAATTGTTTCCCAGTAAATTTCACTCGTGTGCTTCAACCAAGGGAAGAATTCACCAGGGTTGGTCGGGGGGCCCTCCAGGGGTATTCCATTGTCGCTTGTCATTAAATTCTCTCTATGTATTCTGATCTTTCCCGATTTTAAAATCTCCTACGTGGTTCCTGCTTCATATGTTTTCGCAAGTCGAACTCAGGAGAAAATGCACAAATTACTGGTATCCTCTTAAGACCAAAAGGAAGGGGAAATGAATGAATTCTGACTGAAAGGTGGAATGAGATTTCAGCTCAAAGCGGCTTGAGCTGCTTTTATCACCTTAGCGAACACCGCGTATGGTTGCGCCCCGGAGATGACGGTGGCGTCTACAATGAACGTTGGCACCCCCGTAATCCCGATCTTCCGCGCATCCCCGAGGTATTTACGCAATACCTTTAAAGGTTCATCACTTTTGAGGTAAGTGAGGATTTCTCCCCTTTCCATTCCAAGGGAAATAGCGAAGTCCAAGAGAACGGACAAATTGCCAATGTCTTTTCCCTCCACCCAGTATTTTTCAAATACTAGGGCATGGAAGGCGTCAAATTTCCCCTTCTTCTTCGCGAATTCCGCAATAGACAACGCTAACCGGGAATTTGGCATCCTCGTTGGCAGGTTGAAAATTATGCCGTCCTCCGCTGCTAGACGTTTCACACTAGCAATCGCCATCGCGAAATATTCTGGATCGAAGGGTAAATCATCGTAGCTTAGACCCTCCTTCGGCGTTTCCGGGTGTAGCTCGAACGGGCGTATTTCCACGTCCAAGGGGAATGATTGCTTGAGTTGCTCGAGACGGTGAAACCCAATGTGGCAGAAGGGGCAGATGTAATCCGAGTACGCAATTATTTTAATTCGGTTTTGAGTCATACTAACCTATTGAAGAGCATACTTTGTTTTTATGTTTCCCTGTGGCGAATTTTAGGTAAAATTTAGGAATGTTTTATACGAGAATTGCTCATGTCTTGAAAATTATGTTGTTGTGTATGTGTTTTTTCTCTCGCGTTTATAGTCATTTTTCTCGCAAAGTTAATCTTTTCCGCGTCAATAACCCGGGAGTCAATTTTCAGTTAGGTTCATCATAAAGCTATTGTTTCTCTGTTGAATATTTATTGTTCGAGGAATTGCGATGGAAATCAAATAGTAGTATACAAGAGCGCTTTTCTGGAAATGATTCATAATCTATGTAAGATCATACAGAAATACCTGCCAGTAAAGTAAAAAATAGTGCTATCTTGCATTCAAAATTTAGC
>Ga0299912_10003659_pt1 | contig 12557 bp, 13 predicted proteins | sample RVTome_2_FD_207667 | JGI IMG/M metagenome (GOLD analysis project Ga0299912, IMG submission 207667) | Soil microbial communities from uranium-contaminated site in the Upper Colorado River Basin, Wyoming, United States - RVT95D214 (version 2) ... | reverse complement strand
ATGCCATGGCCTGATCCGGACTTGACCGCGCTTCCGGCCAGTTCGCTTTTCACGTCATCACACTCCCCTTAGAAACCCCAAAACCATAGGACAAATCATAGACTGCTGGCATCATCAGTCTCTTCCCTCTCCCTCCACAGTCGTTCCACTGTGGGGCCAACAACGTCGTAGCTAAAGCCACGCCGTTGCAGAAAAGCTGCCAACCTTTCTCGAAAAGCCGAAAGGTCCAACGCCCGCAAAGCTCTCGCCTTCTTCGCCCCAGCGCGGTAGGCATTGAGATGGTCATCTGAGCTCTCAACCACCTCCTCGATAGTGTTGAGAGGGACGCCCTTCCTTCGGAGCTCTATTTGCAGCAGCCGCTTACTGCGAGGGCTGAAGGAGTCTCGGTTTTCCCTCCAAAACTGAGCAAAAGCCAAGTCATCGATAAGCCCTTGCTCCTCCAAACGCTGAAGGGCGCTATCAATGGCCTTCTCATCGAACTTGCGACGCCGTAGTCTTGCCCTTATCTCAGCCTCGCTCCTGGGGCGATAGGCCAAAAAGTGGAGGGCTGCATCGAAGGCGGATTGAGCACAGTCTTCCTGAATCAACTCCTCGATTTCAGGCTGGGATAGGTTTTGGTCGATCCTCAGGCCCGCCTTGTGGATAACCACCAGACTGAGGCTAAAGGCACGCCTGTTATCCAAGTAGATATCGGCGTGATCCGCCTTTCTTTTCTGAGGTTTTATGTCCGTTACAACGCTCACGGCTTGCTGAGGGCTCTGATTTTGGTTTCTAGCTCCTGCGCCATCTCGCGATGCTGGCGCAGATAATCCTTGGCATTCTCTCGGCCCTGTCCCAGCCTTACCTCGCCGAAGCTAAGAAAGGCACCGCTCTTGTCAATAAGCCCCATTTCAACGCCAAGATCAAGAATATCACCCTCCTTGCTGATGCCGTGGTCAAACATTATGTCGAATTCACAAGACCTGAAGGGGGGAGCCACCTTATTCTTTACCACCCGTGCCTTAGTGCGGCTGCCCACAATCTGGTTACCGTACTTGATCTGATCCCCTCGCCTGAGGTCTATTCGGACCGTACTATAGAACTTGAGAGCCCTTCCTCCCGGCGTCACCTCGGGATTGCCGAAGACTATGCCTACCTTCTCCCGCAACTGGTTGATGAAGACCACCGCTGTGTTCGATTTACTGATAGCCGCCGTCAGCTTTCTGAGGGCCTGCGACATCAGGCGCGCCTGCAAACCCACATGGGCATCGCCCATCTCCCCCTCGATTTCAGCTCTGGGGACGAGGGCCGCCACGCTATCAATGATTATTACATCCACAGCTCCACTTCTCACCAGAACCTCGGTGATCTCCAATGCCTGTTCACCTGTATCCGGCTGCGAGACAAGCAGGTCATCTATGTTAACCCCGCATTTTACGGCGTAAGAGGGATCCAAAGAGTGTTCCACATCGATATAAGCCGCCGTGCCGCCCAGCTTCTGAGCCTCGGCTAGAATATGCTGAGCGAGGGTGGATTTCCCTGCCGCCTCGGCACCGAAGATCTCCGTAACCCTACCGCGGGGGATGCCACCCACGCCAAGAGCTATATCGAGGGAAAGAGAGCCAGTGGGAATAACCTCAACCGGTGCATTGGCAGACGACCCGCCCAACTTCATAATGGCCCCTTTGCCGAATTGTTTTTCTATCTGGCCAATAGCTAAACCCAACGCCTTGTCCTTCTCGGGTAGCATCTTACCGTCCTCCTTCGGCTATTCCTCATTTGCAGCAGGGGAAAATCCCTTCCCTGATCATAGCACAGCTATCCCACCAGAACAATACGAGGGTGTCTTTTCCTTGACATATGAGATGGAAAGGGATTAGTATTAAAGGATGATAGTCAACTTGACATTCGAATTCTCAAATAGAAAGGGAGGTGAAAGAGCCTGTCTAGTTTAATATGGCTAGTCTTTATTGGCGTGGCCTTAGCTTTTGGCGGAATTGCCGGCTTCTTTGTGCGACAGACCGTGATGGGGAGAAAAATCAGGGTCGCCAAAGAAGAAGCGGAAAATTCGCTCAACTATGCCCGGACGAAACAGAAGGAGCTGCTCCTTGAGGCCAAGGAGGACGCAATAAGGATTCGTGCTGCTGCTGATGAGGAACAGCGCGAACGCCGTTCTGAGCTCCAGCGTCGCGAACGGCGGATCACTCAGAAGGAAGAGAACCTTGACCGCAAGATGGAGACTCTCGAGCGACGTGAACGCAGCTTGAACAACAGGGAAAAGGAGATACAAGAAACCCGGGCTGGGGTAGAGGACATAAAACGGAAACAGATACGCCAGTTGGAGTTGATTTCTGGTCTCTCTAACGCAGAGGCAAAGGAATTACTGCTGAAGACTATTGAAAGCGAAGTCCGCGAGGATGCATCGCGGCGTATCCGTGAGATCGAGATCCAGTTTAAGGAAGAGGCCGACCACAAGGCCAGAGAAATAGTGAGTTTGGCTATCCAGCGTTGTGCTACGGATGTCGTAGCTGAAACCACTGTATCAGTGGTTCCTATACCCAGCGATGATATGAAAGGGCGCATTATTGGCCGAGAAGGCCGTAACATAAGGGCGTTGGAAAACGCTACTGGCGTTGACCTCATCATAGATGACACCCCGGAAGCGGTAACCCTTTCCTCCTTTGACCCTGTTCGGCGTGAGGTGGCTCGAGTAGCTCTGACCAAGCTCATATTGGATGGTCGCATCCATCCCGCCCGCATCGAGGAGATAGTCGAAAAGGCACGGAGCGAAGTAGAAGCTACTATCCGCGAGGCAGGAGAACAAGCAGCCTACGAGGCCGCCGTACCTGGGTTGCATCCAGAACTCCTCAAACTCCTAGGGCGTTTGAAGTACCGATTCAGCTATGGGCAAAACGTCCTTATGCATAGCATCGAGGTGGCTCATCTAGCTGCGATGCTCGCTGCTGAAATTGGGGCCGATGACGAAGTTGCCAAGAAAGCCGGCCTTCTCCATGACATCGGCAAGGCTGTAGATCATGAAGTTGAAGGGCCTCATGCCCTGATAGGTGCTGACATTGCCAAGCGCCTGGGTAGCTCCCAAGAGGTGGTAAAAGCCATCTCTTCGCACCACGGAGAAGGAGAGCAATCTAGCCTCGAGGCGATTATTGTGTCCACCGCTGATGCCATTAGCGGCGCTCGCCCCGGTGCCAGACGTGAATCGTTAGAACATTATGTCAAGCGCCTGGAGGCCTTGGAGAATGTGGCCAACAGCTTTGAGGGAGTAGAAAAATCCTTCGCCATCCAAGCCGGACGGGAGGTTCGTATAATCGTCAAGCCAACGGAAATAGATGATCTAGGATCTGTTAGGCTAGCTAGAGACATAGTGAAGAAAATAGAGGAGAGCCTGGAGTATCCGGGGCAAATAAAGGTAACTGTCGTTAGGGAAACGCGAGCGGTAGACTACGCAAAATAGGAAAAACGCTGGGCTTCTGCGAGAGAAGACGTTGCGAATCTTGTTGATTGGCGATGTGGTTGGTAGGCCCGGCAGGCGGGCAGTTCAAAGCCTGGTGCCGGGCCTACGTAAACAATATGAGATAGACCTAGTCATCGCCAATGGCGAGAACGCCGCCGGTGGTCGGGGCCTTACATTGACCACGGCCGAGGAACTCTTCCAGGCGGGGGTGGATATAATAACCTCGGGCAACCATATCTGGGACCAAAAGGAGATCATACCCCACCTTGATGGCAATAAACGGATTCTGCGTCCTTTGAATTACCCTCCGGCAGTACCAGGCCATGGTTATCTAGTCTGGGGACAGACGCTGGTGGTCAACTTGATCGGACGTGTTTTCATGGGCACCTTTGATTGCCCCTTTCGGGCTATGGACCATCTGCTGCAAGAGTTACCTGAGAGGCCACCGATCATTATCGTGGACTTCCACGGAGAGGCTACGTCGGAGAAAGTAGCGTTAGGATGGTATCTGGACGGTAGGGTTAGCGCTGTGCTAGGAACTCACACCCATGTCGGCACCATTGACGCTAGAGTTTTGCCCCAGGGAACAGCTTATATCACAGATGTGGGCATGACCGGCCCCCTGGATTCCATCATTGGCGATGAGATACAAGGGGTGTTAGACAGATTTCTCACCCAGACACCCGCCCGCTTTTCGGTGGGCGGTGGGCATGCTATCTTGAATTCGGTTCTGATGGAATTGGACGAGGCTAGCGGCAAGGCGAAAAGCATCACTCGTATTGATAGGGTATGGGACCAATGACCCCGACTGCGGACCTCCACTTACACACATCGGCTTCCGATGGACGCCTGAACCCCGCTGAATTGGTCGAGTTGGCAGCTGCGCGCGGGCTAAAGGTCATCGCTATCACCGATCACGATTCGACTGCCGGTATAGATGCCGCTTTTGAAGCAGCCAAGGCCTTTCCTTCCCTTACTGTCATCCCTGGCGTGGAGATCAACACCGACATTCCCAATGGAGAAGTGCATATCCTGGGCTATTTTATAGATTATCATCAACCCGATTTGCAGCGCACGCTAGCCACCCTACGCGGTGCTAGGCTTGATCGAGCCAAAAAGATGGTTGCCAAATTGGAGGGCCTAGGTATCTCCATAGAGTGGGAACGCGTCCTCCAACTGGCTAAAGGCGGCGCTGTGGGTAGGCCTCACATCGCTCAAGCCATGTACGAAAATGGATATGTAGGCTCGTTTCAGGAGGCCTTCGATCGCTACTTAGGTCGAAATGGGCCAGTATACGTAGAGCGTTATAGGTTAACTCCCCTAGAGGCTGTGGAGCTGGTCGTCCAGGTAAAAGGTTTGCCTGTTCTCGCCCATCCAGCCGAATTAGCGGATCTTGAAGACTTGCTCACCCAATTTCAGAAGGCGGGATTGGTGGGACTTGAAGCCTATTACAATGGCTACCCAATCCAAACTGTGAGGGAGCTTGTCGCTCTGGCAAACAAGCATGGACTAATAGCTTCTGGCGGCAGTGACTTCCACGGAAATGAGAACGACGCACCTTTAGGCAGCGTGTATGTGCCGCTGAATGCAGCCCAACAACTCATCGCTTTGGCCAAAAGGCGACAGGAGGTGGCGGCGGAATGACGCTCGGTGCCAGGGAAATCCAACAAATAATCCCCCACCGCTGGCCCTTCCTCCTGGTAGATAAGATTGTAGAGATGGAGAGCGGCGTGCGGGCGGTGGGCATCAAGAACGTCTCGGTAAACGAGCCCTTCTTCCAGGGCCATTTCCCCGGTCAGCCTATCATGCCCGGCGTCCTGATCGTAGAGGCATTAGCCCAAGTAGGCGCGGTAGCTCTGTTGAGCCAGCCTGAGAACAAGGGCAAGCTCGTTTTCTTCGCCGGCATCGACTCCTTCCGCTTCCGCCGACCCGTCCTCCCCGGCGACACATTGCGACTGGAAGTGCACCTCACTAAGATGCGCGGGCCCGTTGGCAAGGGCTCGGCAAAGGCGGAGGTGGAGGGACAAAAGGTCGCCGAGGGTGAATTAACCTTCGCTCTAGCCGACGCTGAGAGCTTGCTCTAAGAACATGCGCTCCCTCAAAGATGCCCTTATCACCCTTACTTGTCGTTTTCTGAGCTCGGTCTTTTCCCTCTTCCTACGCCGTCGACCTCTGACTGCCAACCCTCGCTCTATCCTTATCATCAAGCCCTGTTGCATTGGCGACGTACTCATGGCTACACCCACTGTTGCCCAGGTAAGGGCCGGCTTCCCCCAGGCCAAAATCTCCTTCGCCGTGGGCAATTGGTCACGGGAAGTGCTGGAACACAACCCTAAGATCGATGAGCTCGTCGACTGCCTAAGCATCGGAAGCGGCGTCCGCACCAGCGTGCGCGACTACTTCGCTTTTGTAAGACAACTGCGCAGGAGCGACTACAACACCTGCCTCGTCCTCGATCGCTCTCCTCTTTTGACCACCATCCCCTTCCTGGCGGGAATCCCTTGTCGCATCGGTTTAGATAGCCAGGGACGAGGCTTCTCCCTCACCCACAAGGTTCCCTGCCCTCCAGACCACCACGATGCAGAACTATACCTTGACACAGCGCGCGCCCTTGGCCTCTCCATCAGCGAACCACACTTAGAATTCTACCCCTCCCAGGATGACGTAGCCTGGGCCCAAACAAGACTAGCCGCAGCATTCCCCACAACCGACCAAGAAGCATCGCCGTTAGTGGCTCTCCACCCTGGCGGTGGCGTAAACCCCGGCGCTAAACTGACAGCCAAGCGCTGGTTGCCAGAAAGGTACACCCTGCTAGCGGAAAGGCTAATTAAGGACGGGGCAAGGGTGGTGCTATTAGGCGCTATATCCGAACACCCTGCCATCAGCGAAATGATGTCGCTGTTAAACAAGGCAAATCCCGCCTATTCGGCAGCTACGCTCGATTTAAGTGGTGAGACCACCCTTGGCCAGTTAGCCGCTGTCCTGAAGCAGTGCTGCCTCTTTGTGGGCAACGACGCCGGCCCTATGCATCTAGCCGCCGCGGTGGGAACACCCGTGGTTGTGATATTCGGCCCCACCGACCCCGCCCTCTGTGGCCCCTTCGCTACCAAGAGTGTTACCGTATACAAAAAACTGCCCTGTAGCCCTTGCTTTGTAAAAGGCAGGATGACCGTTGACTGCGCCGATTACCGTTGCATGACGGCAGTCAGTGTGGATGATGTTTGGCAAGCTGTAAAGACTTTACCGTCATAAGGTATTTTACCTACCGATTTAGGCAGGAGAAAGCAATGGCAGACACAAGAATTGAGAAGCTGGCCCAGGTGCTGGTCGACTATTCGGTGGCAGTCCGACCCGGCGACAAAGTGATTATCAACGGCGGCACTTTGGCGGAACCACTGATCAAAGAAATCTACGCCAGAGTGCTTCAAGCCGGCGGGCATCCCCTGGTAATGTGCGCCTTATCCGGCATGGAAGAGATATTCTTCCGGTACGCTTCCAATGAACAACTGGAGCACATCCCGAAACCGGTCGAGCTTATCATGGATACATTCGATGTACGCATTTCGCTGCTAGCTGAGAGCAATACCAAATCTCTCAGCAACGTCGATCCAAAGAAGACGGTATTGTATCAAAGATCCCACGGCGAGCTAATGAAAACGCTCATGCGCCGTTCGGCAGCCGGGGAATTGCGCTGGACCGTAGCGCCATTCCCCACCAACGCTCTCGCTCAGGACGCCGAAATGGGTCTCAGCGAGTATGAGGACTTCGTATACGCCGCCTGTGTGCCCGATATGAGCGACCCCGTCGGTTACTGGCAACGCTTTTCGACGCGCCAACAGAAAATTGTCGACTGGCTGAAAGGCAAGGAGCAGCTACATATCAAAGGGCAGGAGACAGACCTTCGCCTCAGCGTGGCCGGACGCGTCTTCAAGAACTGCGACGGCCATTTCAACATGCCCGATGGCGAGGTCTTCACCGGGCCGGTAGAGGACAGCATCGAGGGTCATGTCTACTTCTCCTATCCCGCTATCTACGAGGGCAAGGAAGTAACGGGTGTCCGGCTCTGGTTTGAACATGGCAAAGTCGTCAAGGCAACAGCCGAGAAGAATGAAAACTTCCTCAACCAGACACTGGATATCGACGCCGGCTCGCGCTACATAGGTGAGTTTGCCATCGGCACCAACGACTTCATTACCCACTTCACCCGCGAAATTCTTTTCGATGAGAAAATCGGTGGCAGCTTCCACATGGCCCTGGGGGCCGGCTACCCCGAGACAGGCAGCAAGAATGTTTCAGCTATCCACTGGGACATGGTTTGTGATCTGCGTGACGGCGGTGAGATCTGGGCCGACGGTGAGCTCCTTTACCGCAATGGCAAGTTCGCAATAACTTAATATGAAGTAAGACGAGTTTAGTGGGTTCACGATGTACTTTATCCCTTGCTAGTCTGCCAGCAGGGTGCTAGTATTCGTGCATGGGCGTGAAAGCTTTTATCAGGTTGGCCATACTCACAGCCCTTTCGCGCTTGCCGACGGGACTCGGCAGAACTCGCCAGGAGTCCACAGAGACGCAAAAGATACTCCTCATCCGCCCCGACCACCTAGGCGATGTCCTCTTCACTACGCCCGCCCTCAGACTATTGCGCTCGACCTTCCCCCAAGCTAGCATAACCTATATGGTCGGCGAGTGGTCGAAAGAGATAGTCAAGAACAACCCAAATATCGATGAGATAATAACCTGTCCCTTCCCCTGGTTCACTCGCCAGCCCAAACGCTCCCCGGTCGCACCTTATCTGTTACTGCTACGCGAGGCGCGGTGTCTACGCACCTACGATTTCGACTTAGCCATCAACCTCCGTTTCGATTTCTCATGGGGAGCCATGCTGGCGTACTACGCGGGCATACCGCAAAGAGTGGGCTTTAATATAAGGGAATGCAAACCTTTCTTGTCCAGAGCCATTCCCTATCTGCCAGACCGGCACGAAGTGGAGCAGAATCTGCTGCTAGTAAGAGAGTGCATCGGCGCAGAGATGGGGAACACAGCACCAGACGGTACCGCCCTTGAGTTCAGGACAACACCAGATGATGAGGCCTTCGCCGAGAGCCGGCTGGCGTCCATTTTATGTCAAAGGCCTATAATCGCCATCCACCCGGGAGCCGGGGCAGCGGCGAAGCTCTGGACAAGCGAAGGATTCGCACAAGTGGCAGATACCCTGGCCCAACGATACGGAGCGAGGATCATTTTGACTGGTTCCGCTGCAGAGCAGAGCCTGGTACAAGAGGTGGCAGGTCAAATGATTAACAGCCCCTTGATCATCACCGATGCAACTCTGAGCCAACTGGCGGCAGTCTTCCGGCGTTGCGATCTGGCTATCGGGGTCGATTCAGGAGCCATGCACCTGGCGGTAGCCATGGGAACACCCAGCGTCCACCTCTATGGGCCCGTGAGCGACTCCGCCTTCGGCCCCTGGGGCGATAAGGCTCGGCATGTGGTGGTGAAATCGGATCTTCCCTGCATCCCCTGCAATCGCCTGGATTACGAGCCACAGGAGTTGGATGAGCACCTGTGCGTTAGGGCCATCCCTGCCGAGCAGGTGCTGGCAGCGGCTGAGAAGGTGCTAGCAAAGTGAAAAACTTGCGAATCGGCATTGATGCTAGCCGGGCGACGGCAGAGCGCCGCACCGGTACGGAAAACTACTCACTGCACCTCATTAGGAATCTAATCAAAGTGGCTAGCGAAGACAGAAGGGCACTGGAGTTCGTGCTCTATTTCAATCGCCCGCCTTCGTCAGAGCTATTTCCGACTTCGCCAAGTTTGCGGCAAGAAGTGATGACCTTCCCACGCCTGTGGACGCACTTGCGCCTATCCCTAGAGATGCTTGCGCACCCTCCCGATGTCCTCTTTGTACCCGCCCACGTGTTACCTTTAGTACATCCTCGGCGCAGTGTGGTGACCATCCACGACCTGGGCTACCTCTACTATCCCAAGGCGCACCGCTCATTGGATTGGCTCTATTTATACCTCAGCACTAGATACAATGCCCGCTCGGCAGCCCATATCATCGCCGATTCCGAAGCTACCAAACGCGATACTATTGAACGTTTACATATAGACGCCACTAAGATAAGCGTGGTCTATCCTGCCGCCAGCCCTGAGTTTCAACCTATGGCCGATGCAAACCGCTTGGCTGCGGTGAGAAGCCGCTATGGAATCGAGGGGGACTACATCCTCTTCGTGGGGACTTTGCACCCCCGCAAGAACATAGCCCGCCTAGTTGAAGCCTATGTTAAACTAAAAGAGGAGCACAAAATCCAGGCCCGCCTCGTGCTCACGGGAAAGCTGGGATGGCTGACCAAGGAAACGCTGAGGCCGCTAGAAAGGGTAAAAGAGGGAATCACCCTGACCGGCTTTGTCGCCGAGGTTGACCTGCCCGCTCTTCTCAGCGGCGCAACGGCCTTCGTCCTGCCCTCCCTCTTCGAAGGTTTCGGCCTCCCCGTTCTGGAGGCTATGTCTTGCGGGACACCGGTGGTGGCCGCCAATAGCTCCTCGCTACCCGAGGTGATAGGCGATGCCGGGGTGCTAGTAGATCCTCTCAGCGTAGATAGCATCGCCGAAGGTATTCGAAAGGTGGTAGAGAACAAGGATTTGCGGGCGGAATTGCGCGAAAAGGGCCTCGCCCAGGCCCTTCGCTTCACCTGGGAAGAAGCAGCGCGTAAGACAGTTGACATCTTAGAGATGGTGGGGAACTCATAAAAACTGATTCTGCTATGAAGATCTTAGTTGTGAAGCTTTCTGACATAGGAGATGTCCTCACGGTAACACCAGCTCTGCGCGCTCTGCGCGAGAGCTTGAAGGATGCCCACATCACGATTCTTGTCCCGCCCCATAGCGCCGAGGTTATCCGCGGCTCACATTTAGTGGACGATGTACTCGTCTTCGATAAGTTACGCTTCGATGCCCTAAGATTGAGCGCTCTTATCTCTGGCATCCAACTATTCAGAAAGCTACGCCGCGCTAGATACGACGCTGTGCTTTTGATGCACCACCTTACCACCAGGTGGGGAGCCCTCAAACACGCGTTTCTTACCCTGGCGACAGGAGCCAAACAAAGGCTGGGGCTGGACAACGGCCGAGGCTGGTTTCTCACGCAAAGAGTGAATGATCGCGGCTTTGGCCATCTCCATGAAGTTGAGTACTGGCTGGAAGTGACGAAGCTCCTGGGAGCAACTACCGATGATCAACAACTAGAGATCGCCCTTTCACTCGAAGACGAGGAATTCGCCATCCAGCATCTCTCCGCCGACCAGGACCGGCCTTTGGTGGCGATCCACCCCGGCAGTGGCGGGTACAGTCGGGCACGGCGCTGGTCGCCTGAAGGGTTCTCCACGGTCGCCCGGGAGTTGGTGCGCCTATACAATGCCACCATCGTCCTGGTCGGTGGAAGCGAAGAGGTGGAGCTAGGCCGACAAATAGCGAAAGTTCTTGACCCACAACCTATCAATTTGGTTGGCCTCACCACCATTAAGCAACTGGCCGCTGTGCTCCAGCGCTGCCAGCTCTTCATCGGCAGCGACAGCGGCGTGATGCACCTGGCCATGGCAGTAGGTACCCCTGTGATCGCTATTTTTGGCCCCTCCAACCCCAGAGCCTGGGGCCCCTGGCCAGGGCGGAAGGGGATGGCCAGCGTAATCCGCCTTGATTTGCCCTGTAGCCCTTGTCTCTATGTAGACCACCGGCTGGGAAATCGAGAAGGATGTGCTACAATGAGCTGTCTTCGGGAGATCGAGCCGGAGATAGTACTAAAGGCAGCGCAAAACGTATTGTCGGCTTATGAGAGATAAGGTATATATATTAGACGTGGGTGTTGATAACCTCACGGAGGAGGAGGCGCTCCAGAGAATCGGGGAGTTTATTGAGAGTGGCACGCCCCATCAGGTGGTTACGGTGAACCCCGAATTCTTGGTGGTAGCGCAAGAGAACTCACAATTCAAGAGAGTCCTTATCGAAGCCGATTTGGCTGTCCCCGATGGCGTTGGCTTGCTCTGGGCAGCTAGACTACTGGGCAAGCCACTAAAAGGCCGCATAACAGGGGTAGAATTAGTCACAAGCCTGGCCGGATTGGCAGAGAGGCGAGGGTACAGGGTCTTTTTGTTGGGCGCGGGAGAGGGCATTGCTCAAGCAGCGGCCAAGGTATTGCAGGGCGATCATCCGAAGCTTTTGATAGCAGACACTTATGCGGGCTCACCATCACCAGAGGAGGAAGAGGAAATAGTAGAACGGATTAGGGCGGCAGAGCCTCACATGCTACTTGTGGCCTATGGCTTCCCTCAGCAAGATATATGGATAAGACGGAACATGAGCCGAATGAACGTACCCATGTCCATGGGGGTAGGTGGTGCCTTCGACTATATCAGCGGCAGCGTCAAGCGAGCGCCGGCATGGATGCGCCGCTTTGGCCTGGAATGGTTGTATCGACTTATGCAGCAGCCATGGCGATGGCGGCGTATGTTGCGATTGCCTCGCTTTGTCTGGCTGGTGCTACGTTCAGCAAAGTCACAGTGATATGCAAATGACGACGAAATGTGCTACTCATCTGGATATCGAAACCAACCTAAGATGTGGCAAATGTGGGAAGCCCATCTGCCCAAAATGCCTGGTGCAAACTCCAGTCGGCGCCCGCTGTAGAGAGTGCGCTCGTCTCAGACGCCTACCTATCTATGAGGTCTCAGCCCTCCAATGCTTGAAGGCGGCAGGAGTGGGCCTTGTATTGGCCATCCTCAGCGGAGTGGTCTGGGGCTTCATCCCCTTGCGCGGTTACTTTTCGCTGCTCATAGCCCTCGGCGTGGGATATGGGATTGGCGAGCTAATAAGCCTTACCGTCAATCGAAAGCGAGGACGGGGGTTGCAAGCAATTGCCGCTGTCAGCATGGTGGTAAGCTACTTGACCAGAAGCATTATCTTGACCATGCCCTTTTACGGTTTCACTGACATCTTCGGCCTCATAGGTCTTGTTTTGGGCATATCTGTAGCCGTGAACAGACTTCGCTAACCCGCGTTACGGAAAAGGAGGAAATTGGACGAGTTCATCGCCTTGCTACCCAAGCTT
>Ga0299912_10003658_pt1 | contig 12557 bp, 11 predicted proteins | sample RVTome_2_FD_207667 | JGI IMG/M metagenome (GOLD analysis project Ga0299912, IMG submission 207667) | Soil microbial communities from uranium-contaminated site in the Upper Colorado River Basin, Wyoming, United States - RVT95D214 (version 2) ... | reverse complement strand
TCGGCAGGTCCGGCAGGTCGTCACCGACGAAGGCCGCCTCCTCCCAGCGCACGCCGCGTCGCTGGAGCACGCCCTCGAAGGCCGGGAGCTTCCGTGCCGAGGAGTCGGCGAGGAACTCGTCCACCTGCAGCTCGCGCGCACGGACCTCGGCGGCCTCGCCCCCGCGGCCCGTCACGATGACGACCGGCAGCCCCGCGGCGCGCAACAGGTGGATGCCGAGGCCGTCCTGGATGTCGAACCGCTTCAGCTCCACCGGCTGGCCGCCAAGCACGCCGATGTACAGCCCGCCGTCGGTCATCGTCCCGTCCACGTCGAAGCCGACCAGCTTGATGCGTTTGGCGGTCGTGGGCTCGATCACGGCCGGTCCCTGCGCGCGGCGTGCCAGACCTCGAGGGTGCGCTCGACGAGATCCTCGAGCTGGAGCAAGGGGATCATGTTGGGCCCGTCCGACGGCGCGTGCGCCGGGTCGGGGTGGGTCTCGAGGAAGAACCCGTCCGCGCCCGCGGCCGCCGCCGCCAGCAGGAGCGCCGGGATGTGCTCGCGCAGCCCGCCGCTCGCGCCGTCCTCCCCCTTGCCGGGCTGCTGCACGCTGTGCGTCGCGTCGAAGATCACCGGCGCCCCGCAGGCCGCGCGCAGCCGCGCGAAGTTGCGCATGTCCACCACCAGGTCGCCGTAGCCGAAGAAGGTGCCCCGCTCCGTCACGGCGACCGCCGTCGTGCCGCCGCGGCGGACCTTCTCCAGGGCGCCCGCCATCTCCTCCGCCGACATCCACTGCCCTTTCTTCACGTTCACCGGGCAGCCAGTGCGTCCCGCCGCGAGGAGCAGGTCGGTCTGGCGGCAGAGGAAGGCCGGGATCTGGATGACGTCCACGACCGCCGCGGCCAGCACCGCTTGGTCGGGCTCGTGCACGTCGGTGAGCACCGGCAGGCCGCTGGTCTCGCGCACCTTCGCCAGCGCCCGGAGCCCCTCCTCGAGCCCCGGCCCGCGCGCGCCCCGGAGTCGCGAGCGGTTGGCCTTGTCGAACGAGGCCTTGTAGGTCACGGCAATCCCGAGGCGCTCGGCCACCCGCGCCAGCCGCTCGGCGACCGTGAGGTTGAGGCGCTCGTCCTCGAGGACGCAGGGGCCGGCGATCAGGAACGGCCCCGGACCGAAGGGCGCGTCGTTCACCGCGGCGTCAGACCTCCGCGAGCGAAGCGGCGCGCTCGCTCACCGGCGCCTCGGCACGGCGCCGCCGCACGTCGTACGCGGCCGCGATGAAGCCGGCGAACAGCGGGTGGGGGCGCGTGGGGCGCGATTTCAGTTCCGGGTGGAACTGGCAGCCCACGTACCAGGGGTGGTCCGGCAGCTCGATCATCTCGACCAGCGAGCCGTCGGGCGAGAGACCGGTGAGCCGCAGCCCGTGCTCGGCGAACCGGTCGCGGTAGCCGTTGTCCACCTCGTAGCGGTGGCGGTGCCGCTCGCTCGTCTCGCTCGCGCCGTAGATGTTCGCGATCCGCGAGCCTGGGCGCAGCTTGCAGGCATAGGCACCCAGCCGCATGGTGCCACCCATGTCCTCGACGTTCCGCTGCGAGGGCAGCAGCGAGATCACCGGGTTGCCGCACTCCGCTTCGAACTCCGAGGAATTGGCGTCCGCGATCTTGCACGCGGTGCGCGCGAACTCGATGATCTGCACCTGCATGCCGAGGCAGATCCCGAACACCGGCAGCTTTCCCTCCCGCGCCGCGCGCGCCGCCGCGACCATCCCCTCGATGCCGCGAATGCCGAAGCCGCCGGGAATCAGCAGCGCGTCGTAGGGCTCGAGCAGGGCGCGCGCCGCTTCGCGGTCGGTGAACCGGTCGCTCGAGACCCAGTCGATCTGCACGCCGACGTTGTTCGCGATCCCGCCGTGGACCAATGCCTCGGAGATCGACTTGTAGGAGTCGGCCAGTTCGGTGTACTTGCCCACGACCGCGATCCGCACCCGGTCGGCGGGATGGAGGATCTTCTCCACCATCTCCCGCCACTTCCGGAGGTCCGGCTCCGGCGTGTCGAGCCGCAGCCGCTCGCACACGACGCGGTCGAGGCCCTGCTCGCTGAGGCGCAGCGGGACCTGGTAGATGGACTCGACGTCCGGCGACTCGACCACGCACCCGAAGTCCACGTTGCAGAACAACGCGATCTTGCGGCGCAGCTCCTCGGGAAGCGGGCGCTCGCTGCGGCACACCAGGATATCAGGCTGGATCCCCACCTCCATCAGCTCGTGCACGCTGTGCTGGGTGGGCTTGGTCTTGAGCTCGGCGGTGGCGGCGATGAAGGGGACGAGGGTGAGGTGGATGAAGATGGCGTTGTCGCGGCCGACCTCCTGGCGGAACTGGCGGATCGCCTCGAGGAACGGCAGCGACTCGATGTCGCCCACCGTGCCGCCGATCTCGACGATGACGACGTCGTGGTCCGGGGCGAGACGGCGGATGTGCCCCTTGATCTCGTCGGTGATGTGCGGGATCACCTGCACCGTCGAGCCGAGGTACTCGCCGCGGCGCTCCTTGGTGATCACACTCTGGTAGATGCGGCCGGTGGTGACGTTGTTGGCCTGGGACAGCGAGCGGTCGATGAACCGCTCGTAGTGGCCGAGGTCGAGGTCGGTCTCGGCGCCGTCGTCGGTCACGTACACCTCACCGTGCTGGAACGGCGACATCGTGCCGGGATCGACGTTGATGTACGGGTCGAACTTCATGATCGTGACCCGGAGGCCGCGCTCCACCAGCAGTCGCCCAAGCGACGCGGCGGCGATGCCTTTCCCCAGGGAAGACACGACGCCGCCGGTCACGAAGACGAATTTCGTCGAGTGCTGCATCGTCACCCCCGCCTCAGCTGCTGAAGGTCTCTCCCAGTGTGGCCAGGTGCGCCTCCGCGCGCCTCAAGTCGTCTTCCGTATCGATGCCGGGCAGCGCCGTCTCGGTGAGGCACGCCACCCCGATCGTCATCCCGTGACCCAACGGCCGCAGCTGCTCCAGCTGCTCGGCCTGCTCGGGCGCCGTCGGCTGGAGCGTCATCCAGCGCGCCAGCGCCGCCGGTGTGAAGGCGTACACGCCCAGGTGCTGCCAGTAGCGCAGCGGCCCGCCCTCCCCGGCGTAGGGGATCGGGCTGCGCGAGAAGTAGAGCGCCCGCCCGTTCTCGGCCAGGACGACTTTCACCACGTTCGGCGACTGCACATTCTCGCCGGCCATCGGCACGGCTGCGGTGCCGATGTCGTAGCCGATCACGACCTGCTCGACCGCCCCCTTCATCGCAGCGTGGGGGAGGAACGGCTCGTCGCCCTGCACGTTCACGACGATGCCGTAGTCCTTGAACTCCGGCTGCGCCGCCACCTCCGCCACCCGCGACGTCCCCGACCGGTGGTCGCTCGCCGTGAGCACCACGGCGATCCCCGCCTCGCGCATGACGTCGGCCACGGGCTGCGCGTCCGTCGCGACCACGACGGCGTCAAATACGCCCGACTGCTCGGCGTTGCGCGCGACCCGCTCGACCAACGGCTTGCCGCCGAGCTTGCGCAGCGGCTTGCCGGGCAGCCGCTCGGCTCCGAGCCGCGCCGGGATGACCCCCAACACCTTCAGCCGCTCCATCAGGACGCGGCCGCCCTAGCAAGAATCACACCGCAAGGTAACAGCCTGCGGATAGGCTGTCAAAGATGTTGTGGGAACGGTACTTACGAGATTGGGAGGGGCTCGAAAGATAAGCGGTCACCGCGGCCGGCGCCAGTAGGAGCTTCGGGATCCGGGGCGGAAGCGAACCTCCTAGGCGAGCGTGGCCGCCGACCGCGCCGCCGCGCACATGCCGAGGAAGTTCCGGAGCAGCTTCTTGCCGTCGGGCGTCCCGATGGACTCGGGATGGAACTGCACGCCGTGGATCGGCTTGTGGAGGTGTTGCAGCGCCATCAGCTCCTCGCCCCACCCCTCGTCGCTGGACCAGGCCGTGGGCTCGAGCTCCTTCGGCAAGCCCCGGTCCTCGACGATCAGCGAGTGGTAGCGCATCGCGGTGAACGGCGATGGGAGGCCGGCCAGCACGCCCCGGCCATCGTGCCGCACCGCGGAGGTCTTGCCGTGCATGAGCCGGGTGGCGCGCACCACCTTCCCCCCGAACGCCTCGCCGATGGCCTGGTGGCCGAGGCAGACGCCGAGGAGCGGCGTGCCCCGTTCGGCCGCGGCGCGCACCAGCGGCACCGAGATGCCGGCCTCCGAAGGGACGCCGGGGCCCGGCGAGATCACGATCCCCGCGGGCCCCAGCGCGAACACCTCGTCAACGCTCAGCGTGTCGTTGCGCCGCACCACCGGGTCGGCGCCCAGCTCGCCCAGGTACTGGACGAGGTTGAAGGTGAACGAGTCGTAGTTGTCGAGGACGAAGATCATGCGGGTGCGTCAGTTGCCGAGCGTCGCCAGAGCCTGGCGGGCACGCGCCACGGCGGGCTGCACCTCCGCGTCAGCGCCCCCCCACAGCCCGACGACGCGCCGGTACGCGCGGCGCGCGACGTCGGGTCGGTGCTGGGCCATGGCGAGGTCGCCCGTGAGCAGGAAGGTGCGGCCCCACAGCATGGACGAGATCATCAGCCCCTGCGGCCAGAGCTGGCTGATGAGCGGTTGGTAGACCCACCGCCGCTCGAACTCGACGAGCCGGTCGAGCGCCGCGGCCGAGTCGCCGAGCATCAGGTGCGCGTCGGCCGAGAGAAGGAGCGAGCCGTTCTCCGGCGTCTCGAGCGGCGTGGCGAGCCCGGTGGAATCGAACCGCGCGAGCGCGAGGCGCGCGCGCGCCGAATCGCCCGCGGTCATGAACGCCACCAGAGCGAGCCGCGGGTCGCGCTCCATGGTGTCGAGCGCCAGCGAGCCCGGCGGGTGAATGCGCATACCCCAGATGTAGAGCGGCCCGAGGACGGCGCTCGGGCGCACCCGCCCGCCGGATTGCGCGGTGATTCCACTCCCAAGAGTCTGCTCGATGGAAACGAGACTGTCGGGAACGAGGCCGAGCGCGACGCGCGCGGATGCCCAGAAGTAGCGCTGCACCATCGCCAGGGGGCTCCCGCCCCGCGTCCGCTCGTCGAAGCGCGACAGGCGCCCGAGCGCCGCTGCGACCATGGCGCCGAGGACACGGGCCTGCGGGACGCTGTCGGTGGCCGCATACAGCTCCTCGAAGACGCGGATCACATCCTCCGGCTGCTCGAGCTTGAGCAGCACCTCAACCTGGTCGGCGGCGCTCTGGCCGCGCTCGAGGGGTGACCGGTATCCAGCCGCAGCCGCGGCAAGCTCCCGCGCGGCACCCTGAAGGTCGCCGGTGCGCAGGAGCGCGCGGCCGTAGGCGGCCCGCGCGCGCGGTTCCGGCCGGCCCGCTCCGGCGTCGACCCAGGCCCGCGCGATCTCGGCCGCCTGGAGGTAGCCGGCGCGCCGGGCGTTGGTCCGCGTCGCTTCCGCGATCTGGCGCGCTACGTCTTCGCCGCCGGTGACCTGCGACACGGGAGTGGTCATCAGCGAGTCGGCGCTGTGCAAAACGACCGCGGCGTACCCCTCCGTGCAGGGCTGCCCCGGCGCCGGCGCGCGGCAGCCGGTGCGCTGGTCGGCCTGGAGGATGTCCGGGATGTGAGCGAAGGCGAGGTGGTACGTCGGGTCCAGCTCCAGCGTCTTGCGGAAGGCGCGCAGCGCGAGGTTCCAGCTGCCGCGGAACGCCACGTGCGTGGTATCGCCGCCGATGGCGATCACGTCGGGGTCGTGGAAGTTGCACTCGCCCAGGTTGTACCAGGCTTCCACGTCCGCGGAGTCGGCGCGGACCAGCGAGCCGTATGCGGCGCACGACTCGCCCCACCGATTCCGCGCCTGGGCGAGTTGGCCCGCGACCAGCGTTCGTTCCCGCTGCGGCAGAGAAGCGCCGAGCCGCGAAGCCGCCTCGGCGTGGCTCACGCGCTCGGGGGCGTTCGCGCTGATCCAGCCGTAGACGATGCTCAGCTTGTAGTGGGCGAGCGCGAAAGCCGAGTCGAGCTGCAGGGCGCGGTCGAACCGGGCGCGCGCCGAGTCGAGGTTCCACGCGTTGAGCGCGGCCACGCCGACCACGTACTCCTGGTATGCGCCGAGCGAGTTGGTGCCGATGGCGGAGTGGGTGGCCCCCGGCGGGGGCTCGACGTTGAGGATCCCGCGCGCGAGGCGGGTGAACACGCCCATCAGCGAGTCGGGGCTGGCGGTCTCCTCGCGGATGGAGCGGAGGCGCTGGCCGGTGCGGACGTCGAACACCTTGGCGACGATCTGGGTCCGGCTTCCCACCTTGAGGAGGTCGCCCATGACGAGCTTCCCCGCCCCGGCCCGGCGCGCCACGGCGAGCCCCGTCTGAAGGCCGAGCGTCTGCTGGCCGCGCGCTTCGGGCACGTCGCGCATCAGGTCGGCGACGCGCTCGTCGTCGATGACGCGGATGTCCTGCCACTTGGAGAGGTCGAGGTAGAGCAGGTTCACGCTCGCGTCGCGCAGCCAGTCGATGTCCTGGGCGCGGGCGACGTTCTCGAAGGGGAGGACGATCCAGGTACGCTCGTCGAGCGGCGGGTTGGCGCGCCGCGCCGGCACGGCCGCGGCGAGCCGGCAGGGCGGCGGCGTGCCGTCCGGGCACTGCGCGTTCAGCGTGCTGGTTGACGCAAGAGCGCCGGCGGCGACGAGGATGGTGATGCGGCACAACCGCATCGTTACAAGGTACGGCTCAGCCGCCCAGCAGCGCCAGCGCCCGCGCGACCCGCGGTTCCACTGGCCCTCCGCCGATGTTCCGGGTGGGGTCTCGGCAGTCAGGAAGCCGGACGCGACCCCTTCAGCGGCACGGCGCAACGGAACCCCGTCCCACTGTACCACGCGCGGTTGGTCGCTGTGGCGGGCAAGTGGCCGCGATAGCTCGCCGTCGCGATCGAGTCGGGCGAGTTGAACGCGGCGCCGCGAATCACGCGGTGCTGGAGCAGCGAGTCGGGCAGCGTGGGGCCGCCCGGGTAGCCCTTCATCGGCGAGCTGGTCCATTCCCACACGTTGCCGATGAGGTCCACGATGCTGCTCGCGGTCGCGCCGCGCGGAAAGCTGCCCACCGTCACCGGACGACCCTGGTTCTGCTTCGCGGTGTTCGCGGCCGACGGGTCCGCCACGTTCCCCCACGGGAAGCGGAACCCCTCGCGCCCGCGTGCCGCGGCCTCCCACTCCTCCTCCGTCGGCAACCGGCCGCCCGGGTACTTCCACGCACAGTAGGCGAGCGCCTCGGAGTAGTTCACCCCCGTGATCGGCAGCAGGCTGTCCGGCTCCTGCCGCCACGGCGCGGGGATGCCGCGATCCACGATGAACCTGCGGTACGCGGCGACCGTCACCTCCGTCCTCCCCACCGCGAACGAGTCCACCCGGACCTCGTGCTCGGGCCGCGCGACCGGCTGGCCCACGGTCACGCCGATGCGGTACGTCCCGCCCGGGACCACCGCCATGTCGGCCGGCACGGCGGGGCCGGTCCGCTGCGGGCCGAGACCCTTCCGTAGCACGAAGCCGGCGAAGCCCAGCACGATCACGGCGGCCGCGACGAAGTAGACCGTCCAGCGCCGCCGCGCCCGCCGCATCCGGAGCGTGATCTCGGCCGTGGGGTGGCCGCCCGACACCGGTGTCGCGCCGCCCAGCGCCCGAACCACGTCGCCCGCGTTCTGGAACCGCTCCTCGGGCGACTGCGCGAGGCAGCCGTTGATCACGTCCATCAGCACGATCGGGATGTCGGGGCGCGACTTCTCGATGGGCTCGGGCGGCCCGGCCAGGCGCTTCATGAGGACGGCGGTCGGCGTGGGGCCCGTGAACGGCGGCTTCCCGGTCAACATCTCGTACGCCATCACGCCGAGGGCGTAGATGTCGGAACGGTGATCGGCGTGCCCGCCCGTCACCTGCTCCGGGCTCAGGTAGGCCGGCGTGCCGACCATCATCCCGGAGGCGGTCAGCGAGGCGCCCTCGGCCGTCCGCGCGATGCCGAAGTCCGTCACCAGCGACCGGCCCGTCTCGGCCTCGAGCAGCACGTTGTGCGGCTTGATGTCGCGGTGGACGACGCCACGCTTGTGGGCGTACTCCAGGGCGCTCGCCACCTCGCGGATGATCCGCACCACAACCTCGACGGGGAGCTTCCCTTCCTTCTCCAGCCGGTCGGCGAGCGAGCCGCCCTCGATGCACTCCATGGCGAGGTAGACCAGGTCGTCCTTCTGGCCGATGAAGTGCAGCGGCACGATGTGCGGGTGCGAGAGCTGCGCCACGGTCTCGGCCTCGCGCCGGAAGCGCTCGAGCGCGGTGCGCGACTGGATGACGTCGGGCGAGAGGACCTTGACGGCGAGCTTCCGCTTGAGGTTGAGGTCCCGCAGGAGGTAGACGACTGCGAACCCGCCCGCGCCGAGCGTCTTCTCGACCTGGTAGTTCGGACCGACTGCTTCCTGAAGCCGCGCGGCCAGCTCGTCGACCTGGGCTGGGCTGCTGATGCCGGGCGGCAGGCCCTCGGGTGGCGTGAGCGCGCCGGTGGCCACGCCCTGCCCTTGTGCGCGCATCGAGCGCGAGCAGGACGGGCAGAAGGCGGCCCCCTCGGGAACGGGACTACCGCAGTCCGGGCAGTTCACGTGGTACCGGGCGCTGAGAACCTGGTTGAAGGGCCTCGAAGGCTACAGAAGCTAACGCTCCAAATCAAGATGTGAGGCCATGTTAGGCCCGCGGGTGGAATGTTCTGTGTACGGTCCGCAGGTACTCCCGATCCACCTTCGTGTAGAGCTGAGTCGTCGCCAGGTCGGCGTGGCCGAGCATCTCCTGGACGGCCCGAAGGTCGGCGCCGCCCTCCAGCAGATGCGTGGCAAAGGTATGGCGAAGGGTGTGGGGTGTCACCCGCTTGGTGATCCCCGCGGTTTTCGCGCACCGTCTGATGATCCCCCACGCGCCCACCCGCGAGAGGGGCGTGCCGCGGGCGTTGAGGAACAGCCTCCCCTGGCCCTTCCCCTTCTCGAGCCGCGGCCGGATCTCGCGCGAGTAGAGCGCGAGCGCCCCGAGGGCGCGCCGGCCCACGGGCACGATCCGCTCCTTGCTCCCCTTGCCGAAGATCCGCACCAGGCCTTCGTCGAAGAGAATGTCCTTCAGGGCAACGCCGGTGATCTCGGACACCCGGGCGCCGGTGGCGTAGCCGAACTCGAGGATGGCGCGGTCGCGCCAGGCGAGCGGGTCGTCGGTGTTCGGCGCGCCCACCAGCCGCGCGACCTCCTCTACCGTGAGCACCGCGGGGAGCGTCCGCCAGCGCTTGGGGCTGGTGAGCCGCTCGCTCGGGTCGCGCACCACGTGTCCCTCCCCCACGAGGAACCTGAAGTAGGTGCGTACCGTGGAGATGTGGCGGCGGATGCTGGTCGCCGCGAGGCCGAGGTCCTTGAGGTGGAAGATGAAGTCGCGCAGGACGGGCGAGCTCGCGCCCGCCGGCGCGTGGATCCGCCGGGTGGCGAGGAACTCGATCAGGTGGGCGAGGTCGCGGCGGTAGGCGGCGACGGTGTTGGGCGAAGCGCCGCGCTCGAGCGCGAGGAAGTCGGCGAACTGCTCGATGAGGAACGCCTGGGGGATCTGACGTGCGTCAGTCACGCTGCCGCGCGCTCCGGCGCCGACGCCGCCACACGAGGACGGCGATGAGGAGCGTGGCCGCGACGGCGACTCCGGCGAGCGCAGCACTCACGTGGGTGAGCCAGAGCGCGACCGCCTCCCAGCTCTGTCCCACGCGGTGCGCGGCGAAGACGAGCAGCGCGTAGTACAGGGCCGTCGCCAGCGCGACCGGCGGCAGCGCGCGTGAGGCCGGCAGGCCCACGATCGCCGCGAACGGCGGGACGAGGGCGCGGTAGCCGGGCAGGAAGCGGCTGAAAAAGATCCCCCAGAGGTGATGGCGCTGGTATTCCCGCTCGAGCTTTGCGAGCGTGCGCCGCGACAGCAGCCGCTGCCCGGTCCGGGTCTCGAAAAACGCGCGGCCGACCGTCTTCGCGACGAAGAACATCCCGACGGCGCTGCTGACGTTGGCGACGAGCGTCACGAGGTAGACGCCCCAGACCGAGATCGGCGCGCCGCGGGCGGCGAGAAAAGCCCCCAGCGCCACGGCCGTGTCGGCGGGCACCGGAGGAAAGATGTTCTCGAGGGCGGCGAGGAGCGCGATCGCGCCGTAGATCCCCTGCGGCGGCAGCGCCGCGAGCCGGGCGAGGAGGTCCTCGATCAGCCGAGCGCCTCGCGGATCGTGGCCACCGCGATGGCGCCGATCCCCTCGCCGCGGCCGACCCACCCCATTCCTTCGTTCGTCTTCGCCTTGATGCTCACCGCTTCCATCGGGACGCCGAGCGCCCGGGCCGTGGCGGCGCGCATCGCGCCGATGTGCGGCGCGAGCTTCGGCTGCTCGGCGATGATCGTGACGTCCACGTGCCCCACGGCGAGCCGGTGGGCGGCGAGCGCCGCGACCGCGCCCCGCACGAAGCGCGTCGAGTCGGCGCCCTGGTACTGCGGATCGTCGTCCGGGAACAACGAGCCGATGTCGCCAAGGGCGGCGGCGCCGAGCAGCGCGTCGGTGATCGCGTGGAGCACGACGTCGCCGTCCGAATGACCGATGAGGCCCCGGGAGTGCGGGACGGTGACGCCGCCCAGGCGCAGCGGCCGGCCGGCGTCGAACCGGTGCGAGTCGTAGCCGATACCGGCGCGGGCGCTCACGCCGTGAGAATCCGGATGGCGAGGTGCGCGGCGTTCTTGGGGTTGTCGATGCCCACGGTGGCGACTGGCACGCCGCTCGGCGTCTGGACCATCGAGTACAGCGCGTCGGTGCCGTGCAGCGCGCCGACGTCGAACGGGACGCCGATGACGGGGAGGTCGGTCTGGGCCGCGACGGCGCCCGGAAGCGCGGCGGCGAGTCCGGCGCCGCAGATCACGACCCGGTAGCCCTTGCCCCGCGCCCCGCGCGCGACCTGCGCCGTGCGCTCCGGCTCCCGGTGCGCCGAGCAGACCATGAAGTCGTAGCCGATCCCGGCCTCGTCCAGGACGGGGAACAGCGGCTCGATGCGGGGGCGATCGGACTCCGAGCCGACGAGGATCAGGATCGGCTTCGCGGCCCCGCTCACGCTGCCTCCGCGATGATCGAGTAGTCCTGGCGCCGCCGCCGAGGTGTGAAGCCGGCTCCGCGGATCAGGTACTCCATCTCCTGCACCGTCGTGCGGTAGGTCGTGCCCGCCGCCGAAACCACGTTCTCCTCCATCATCACGGAGCCGAAGTCGTTGGCCCCGAAGTGGAGCGCGATCTGCCCGATCTTCATCCCCATCGTCACCCAGCTCGACTGCATGTTGGCGAAGTTGTCGAGCGCGATCCTGGCGATGGCGAGGGTGCGCAGGTAGGTGACCGCGTCGGTCTTCTTCATGTCCGCCATCCCGGTGTGCTCGGGCTGGAGCGGCCAGGAGATGAACGCGGTGAACCCGCCCGTCTCCCGCTGCTGCTGCCTCAGGCGCATCAGGTGCTCGATCCGGTCGGCCGCCGTCTCGCCCAGCCCATACGTCATCGTGGCCGAGGTCTTCATCCCATGGCGGTGCGCCGCGGCCATCACGCCCAGCCAGCCGTCGGTCATGGACTTCTTCCGGGCCACCTGTTGGCGGACACGGTCCACCAGGATCTCGCCGCCGCCGCCGGGAATGCTGTCGAGCCCGGCCTGCTGCAACTGGGCGACAACCTCGTCCACGGTCATCCGGAAGCGCTTGCTGAAGAACTCGACCTCGGAGGGCGAGAAGCCGTGCACGTGGATCGAGTGGTACCGCTTGATGTAGCGCAGCAGGTCGAGATACCACTCGAACGGGATGTACGGGTTGTGTCCACCCTGCATCAGGACCTGCACCGCGCCGATCGCCTTCGCCTCGTCGATCTTCCGCCCGATCTCCTCGAACGACAAAACGTACCCCTCGGGGTGCTTCGGCCGGCGGTAGAACGCGCAGAACTTGCAGTCCGCGACGCACACGTTCGTGTAGTTGATGTTGCGGTCGACGATGTACGTGACTACGCCGTGCGGATGGCGCCGGGCGCGCTCGCTGTCGGCCAGCGCGGCCAACTCCATCAGCGGGGCGTGCTCGTAGAGGTCGAGCAGCTCGGTGGGTTCAGACATGCGGTGACCCCGTGGGACGGGGGGACGGGGGGACGGACCGCCCGGTTCCGGGGCCGCACGACCTCGCGTCCCCCGGTCCCCCGGTCCCCCGGTCCCGCGGTCCCGCGTTCCTCATGCCGCCCCCACGAACGCCAGCGTGCCGTCCGGCACGACGCCGCGTGCCGCGAGGCGGCGCAGAAAGTCGGCCAGTCCGGCGAGGTGCCGGTACGACAGGCCGTAGTCCAGCCCGGCCAGGTACTCCACGCAGTCGCCGAGGTCCACGTCGGTGACCCGCGCGGCCTGCTCGGCCAGCTCGGCCAGGTGGGCCAGGCCCCAGCGGCGGCTGGCCAGCAGCGCGCGGTGCACGCCCTGCACGGCCTGCCGGTCCGTACCCCGGCGCGCCGCCCAGACGGCGAACACGAACGGGAGCCCCGTCCACGCCT
>Ga0299912_10003656_pt1 | contig 12559 bp, 10 predicted proteins | sample RVTome_2_FD_207667 | JGI IMG/M metagenome (GOLD analysis project Ga0299912, IMG submission 207667) | Soil microbial communities from uranium-contaminated site in the Upper Colorado River Basin, Wyoming, United States - RVT95D214 (version 2) ... | reverse complement strand
CTTCTCATCATAAGCGATCTCTTTACAGAAGTAAAATTCTCCGAGGTCCGCCATCTCGACCAGTGTCTTCACTCTCTCCCGGAACGAAAGGACCGCTTTTCTCAGGAGATCGAGATGGGTGATCGAATAATCCTTCGCTTCAATAAAGGGCCGAACCCTCTGAACCAACTCATCCAATTCAATCTTCTTAATATATTGGGCATTGAGCCAATCGAGTTTCCCAGGATTGATTGCAGCCGGAGATTTTCCAACCGCCTCCAGGCTGAACTTCTCAATCAACTCCTCCCGTGTAAACTCCTCTTGATCGCCATAAGACCATCCTAAACGAACCAGGTAGTTGACCACAGCCTGGGGGAGATATCCTATCTTTTTATACTCCATGACCGACTGAGCTCCATGCCGTTTGGAAAGTTTTTTCTTATCTGGACCCAGGATCATCGAGACATGGCCAAATTTCGGTAAGGCGTATCCCAGGGCTTGATAAATCTGAATTTGGCGAGGTGTGTTGTTCAGGTGGTCATTTCCTCGGATAACGTGGGTGATGCCCATCGTCGCATCATCCACTACGACCGAAAAGTTATAGGTAGGTAGTCCATCGCTCCTAATGATGATCAGGTCATCCAATTCCGCATTGTCAAATTCCACCCGCCCCTGAATGAGATCTTCGACCACTGTCTTCCCTTCCTCTGGGGATAAAAAACGGATTACAGAAGGCCCTTCTGGAAAAGGAGGTCTGCGGTGAAGACAGGTGCGATCGTATTTGGGCTTGACCGCTGTCTCAAGGGCTACTTTCCTCTTTTGCTCTAGCACCTCCGGTGTGCAATAACACCGGTAAGCCTTTCCTTCCTGCAAAAGCTTCTCTGCCGCTTCCTGATAAATTGAGATCCGTTGGCTCTGGTAATAGGGCCCCTCATCCCAATCCATCCCCAACCAGGTCATTGCATCGAGGATCACCTGGACCGATTCTTGAGTGGAGCGGGCGATATCCGTATCCTCGATGCGAAGGACAAAAGTTCCTTTGGTATGGCGTGCCAATAGCCAATTAAATAAGGCTGTCCTTGCCCCTCCGATATGAAGATCGCCAGTCGGGCTAGGTGCGAATCGGGTCCTCACCTGTGTCATGTTCCTCTAAACCTCCCCCATCGAATGAAAAAAGAACCTACTACAGGACAGCGTTTTTAGGTGCGATTAATACAAATGCAATGAATAAAATTGTAGGGTGCGTTCCCCGAACGCACCGTTTAAAGGCGTGATCGGGGATCACGCCCCACAGAATTATAAAAACCTAAATTGAGCGATTTATTTTCAAATTTCATTGTAGGGGCTTGATTTATCAAGCCCTTACACAATTGATCATTTTCATCTTTCGGGTTCGATAAATCGAACCCCTACATTATGATTTTCGACAATAAGAAATGAAAAATCGCTCAATTTAGGAAAAAGATAAATTGCGTTTGCATGAATAATAAAAAAATCCCCCTCGCCCCCTTCATGAAGTGGGGTGGGGGGATTAGATTTCCGATTAAAGGATTTAAATGAAATTGTCAATGGCCTTAAGCGTCTCGTCCAGTTTTTCAGACTCGGTACCACCTGCCTGGGCAAAATCAGGACGACCTCCTCCAGTTCCTCCAATCGGGAGGGCAATCTTTTTGATCATCTCATTGGCATTGAACCGATGGGTCAAATCTTGAGTCACTCCCAAGACCAAGGAAACTTTATTCTGATGATGGCCTCCGAGAAGCACAATGCCAGAACCAATCTTTGTCTTTAATTGATCAACAAAATCTCTCATCCGCTTTTGATCCTTACCATCTATCTTGGCCGATAAGACCTTCACCCCTTTGACCTCTCTGACACCTAAAAGGAGACTCAGAATTTCTTGATGGATTTGTTTGTCCTGAAAGGATGAGAGCTCCCTTTCTAATTCCTTCTGTCTCTGGATCAATCGCTCTAACTTTGAGGAGATCTCTCCAGGTATTGATTTGATAGAAGAGGCGATCTCCTGAAGCTCTCTTTCCTCTTCTTTGATAAATCGATAGGCTCCTTCCCCGGTCAGGGCTTCAATCCTTCTCACCCCTGCGGCAATCCCTGTCTCATTCAAAATCTTAAAAAGACCTATGTCACCCGTTCTCGAGGTATGGGTTCCTCCACAGAGCTCGATGCTGAAATCCGAAACCATAACCACCCTGACTCTCCCGCCATATTTTTCTCCGAAAAGGGCCATGGCACCTAACTGCAGTGCATCTTCCACCGCCATCACTCTCGTCTCAACCCTCTGGTTTTCACGGACCTTTTGGTTAACAAGGGCTTCAACCCCTTCCAGATCCTCCCTTTCTATTGGAGCGAAATGGATGAAATCAAACCTCAATCGTTCAGGAGAGACGAAGGAGCCTGCCTGATGAACATGAGTTCCTAACACCTCTCTCAAGACAGCCTGAAGCAGATGGGTAGCTGTATGATTGAGTGCGATCGCCCTTCGTCGTTCGGAATCGATCTTAAGATTTGCTTCCATCCCCTCTTTGACGATTCCCCTCTTCACTTTAACCTGATGGACGATTAAATCTTCCAAGGGTTTTAGGGTATCCACTACCTCTAAGGAGAACTTTTCATGAAAGATCACCCCTCGATCCCCAACCTGACCACCTGCTTCACCATAAAAAGGTGTTTTCTCAATAACCACCTCGATTTCGTCGCCCTCTGTGGCGTAGGGGACGATTTCGTCGCCTTTGATCAATTTCAGAATCCTGGACTCGGATTCAATCTCTTCATAACCCAGGAAGTTTGTCCTCATTCCTTCATTCGCCAACCGCCGATAGACCTCTTTCGCCTTTCCCTCTCCGATCCCTTGCCATGCCTGTTTACTCTTCTGTCGTTGTTCTTCCATCTGGGACTTAAAACCCTCTTCATCGAAGATGATCCCTTCCTCTTGAAGGATCTCTCTTGTCAGATCGAGGGGAAATCCAAAGGTGTCATAAAGACGGAATGCCACCTCTCCCGGCAATATTTTCTCGCCTTCCTTTATAATCCGCTCCAATTCCTCTCTAAGAATTTTCAATCCAGAATCGAGGGTCTCGGAGAAACGCTCCTCTTCGTTCAGGATGACTTTTGATATGAAGGCTTCCGATTCCCTTAGTTCCGGATATGCCTCTTTCATCAAATCAACAACTTTCGATGAGGTTCGATAGAGAAAAGATTCTTTGATCCCAAGGATTTTTCCGTGCCGCATCGCCCTTCTCATAATCCGACGAAGCACGTAGCCTCTTCCTTCATTGGAGGGAAGCACACCATCATTGATCAAAAAGGTAGCGGCCCGGCTATGATCAGCAATCACACGCATGGAGATGTCGGATCGGGGATCCTTCCCGTAGGGAATGTGATCAATGGTTTCGATCTCCTCTATGATGGGTCTAAAGAGGTCCGTCTCATAGTTACTCCTCATACCCTGAAGGATGGCTGAAATCCGTTCTAATCCCATTCCCGTGTCAATACAGGGTTTGGCCAAAGGTTGAAGCTTACCGTCCGAATCTCGGTTGAATTGCATGAAGACAAGATTCCAGAGCTCTAAGAAGCGGTCGCAGTCACATCCCACACTACATCCTGGACGACCGCAACCAATACCCTTCCCTTGATCGATCAAGATCTCAGAGCAAGGACCACAAGGACCAGTCTCGCCCATTGCCCAAAAGTTGTCCTTCTCTCCCAACCGAACGATCCGCTCTTCTCGTATGCCAATCTTCCTCCAGAGATGAAATGCCTCATCATCTTCGAGGTAGATCGTAATCCACATCCTCTCCGCGGGCAACCCCCACTGGCGGATGAGCAAGTCCCATGCCATTTCAATGGCCTCTTTCTTAAAATAGTCCCCAAAGGAGAAGTTTCCTAGCATCTCAAAAAAGGTGTGGTGTCGCGCAGTCTTTCCCACGATCTCGAGATCATTATGTTTTCCTCCTGCACGAACACATTTCTGGGAAGAAGTGGCTCGATGGTAGTCTCGGGTCTCTTCGCTTAAAAAGACCCCTTTGAATTGAACCATTCCGGCATTTGTGAAAAGCAAGGTGGGATCGCTTTTGGGGACCAATGAGGAGCTTCGAACAACCCGGTGGTCCCTCTCGTCGAAGTAATTAAGAAAGGTCTTTCGAGTTTCATCCGAGGTCATTGTTTAAAACCCGTTCTCCCTCCATTCTCCATTTTCGAGTTCAATGGACTCCCAAATTTCATCTTTTGTTCCGCATCTTTTCCGTTCTCCTTCTCTTTCTCCAAAGCCTCAAAGTCATCCCAAGAGGTGTCGCTCGTGGCGAGAATTCCTCTCACCCTAAGAGCGAAGTCGTCAGGATTGGTACAGTGTTTTAGGGCCTCCTCATAGGTGATCAATCGCTCCTGCATGAGAAACATCAGTGATTGGTCGAAGGACTGCATCCCGTAGCTAGTCACCCCTTTGGTGATCGCATCGTTAATCTCAGTCGTCTTATCCTTTTCAACGATACATTCCCTCACCCGTGCGGTGGAGACCAGAATCTCAACCGCGGGTACCCTTCCTTTCTCATCTGCCCTCGGCACCAGTCTTTGAGAGATCACTCCCTTGAGCACACCTGCTAGCTGGAGGCGAACCTGCTTCTGATGGTAAGGAGGAAAAACAGAGATAATTCGAGTGATCGTTTCGGTGGCATTCAATGTGTGGAGTGTGGACATAACTAAATGACCAGTCTCAGCAGCGGTCAAAGCGGTCTCGATCGTCTCAAAATCTCTCATCTCACCTACTAAAATCACGTCCGGGTCCTGCCGGAGGGCCACTCGCAATGCACTGGAAAAGGTACTTGTATCAGAGCCAATCTCCCTCTGGTCTACGATTGATTTCTTGTCTTCGTGGACAAATTCAATCGGATCCTCGACGGTGAGAATGTGACAATTCCGCTGGTTATTGACGATATCGATCATCGTTGCCAGTGTGGTTGACTTACCACTCCCCGTGGTCCCCGTGACGAGAATAAGACCCCTTTGCTCTAATGCAATATTGGCGATGGTAGGGGGCAAGTGGAGTTCCTCTAAGGATTTGATCTGAAAAGGCACAATCCGGATGGCAATCCTGAGTTTCCCTCTCTGCTGAAAGATGTTGATCCGAAACCGTCCTAAACCGTAGACTTCATAACCCATGTCTACCTCTCGATTCTTAATGAATCGTTCCTTTTGCCAGTCGTTCATCAGACCAAAGGCCATCTTCGAGAGATCATTATGATCGAAGGATTTGAATTTGGTCATTTGCTTCAAGACTCCATTGAGCCTGAAGACTGGGGGAATTCCCTCCTTAATATGAACATCAGAGGCGCCCTGAGATAGAGCTTCCACTAAGATCTGGTTCAAATCCATCTTTTTCTCACCTTCCTATTCTGACAATGTCCCTTTGGAGATACGGAAGTTTTCGAGAATCTCCTTCTCCATCCCCTCTAAGATGTCGGGATTCTCTTTCAAAAACTGTTTGGCATTCTCCCTTCCCTGGCCGATACGTTGACCTCCATAGGCATACCAAGTTCCACTCTTTTCCACGATATTCTTTTCCGCTGCCAGATCGAGGATATCTCCCTCTCTCGAAATACCCTCTCCATAGATGAGATCGAACTCCACCTCTTTGAACGGAGGCGCCACCTTGTTCTTCACGATACGAACCTTTGTCCGGCTGCCGATCACCTCCTGACCCTGCTTGATGGCGGCTATTCGTCGGATATCGAGCCGAACAGAGGAGTAAAATTTAAGGGCATTGCCCCCGGTGGTCGTCTCCGGATTTCCGAACATCACTCCGATCTTCATCCGAATCTGGTTGACAAAGATCACAATCGTATGGGACTTGCTGATCGTAGCTGTCAGTTTTCTCAGGGCCTGAGACATCAGCCTGGCCTGAAGACCCATATGGGCATCTCCCATCTCCCCTTCAATCTCGGCTTTGGGAACCAGGGCAGCCACAGAGTCGATGACGATCACATCCACTGCCCCACTTCGGACCAGAATCTCTGTGATCTCTAAAGCCTGTTCTCCGGTGTCGGGTTGTGAGATGAGGAGTTCATCGATCTTTACACCTAATCGACCTGCATATTTGACGTCCAGGGCGTGCTCTGCATCGATAAACGCGGCAATGCCGCCTTTTTTCTGTGCCTCTGCAATGGCGTGGAGGGCCAATGTCGTTTTTCCTGAGGCTTCAGGGCCGAAAATCTCCACCACCCGCCCCTTCGGCAACCCCCCCACACCGAGGGCTAGATCCAAGGAAAGGGATCCAGTGGAGATGACGGGGATCTCTCCAGGGAGAGCTCCTGCACCCCACTTCATAATGGCGCCCTTCCCGTACTGCCTTTCTATCTGACTGACGGCCGAATCAACCGCTTTTTCTTTGCTTGAATCGGTTTTCATCAATCCTCCCTTCCTCGGCTTTGCTGAGGAAATCCCAATTCTCAAACAAATCCCAATGTCAAATGAACAAAACGTTGTTGTTTCAAAATTTTATTTTTTGTTGTTGAAATTTATTTGGAATTGGGTGCTTGGGATTTGGTGTTTATTTTCCCTATTAGCCTCCTAATCTTATCTCCCTTAAGGGTGTGTAGATTGGCCCTGTTGGTCTCAAGTCACTCCTGAAAAGGGTCACCTTCTCTACCCGAAAATCTCCAAACTCCTCTTCTCTGTATCTTTCTATCCTTGCGACCAGTTCATCCCTCCCCCGGCTCGATTTAACCCTTCCCAAAGTTAGGTGAGCTTGAAAAGGTCTTTCCTCTGGTTCAAACTCAATCTTTTCCAATTCTGCTTCCATCCTTTTTTGAAAGGATATTAAAACTTCCTTCTCGTCCAACAATCCTATCCAGATCACCCGCGGGTTTTTCAAATGTGGAAAAGCGCCGATTCCTGTCACCCTGAGCGGAAAAGGGGAGGTGGTCTGGATTAGCCCCTCTATCGATTTGACGATGGGTTCGATCCTCGACTCATTAATATTTCCAAAAAATTTTAGAGTGAGGTGGATCCTCTCAGAACTCACCCATCGCACATCTGCGTGGGATGATTTCAGGCCCTCTTGAACCTTTCCGATCTTCTTTAAAATCGTCCCTGGAAGCTCAATTGCCAGAAAGGATCGGAGCAATCAACAAAACCTCTTCTTCAATCCATCTTATTTTTCGATTCGATGTTAACATAATTTCAAAAAAAGTCAATCAGAAAAAGCATTTGCGTGCAATTCAGACACTTTTCCCATAACCCCTCACTCATTCGGGGAACATTGGGTAGGGTCCCGGGTTGACCAGGGCCTGTGTGAAGGGCGACTAAAGTCGCCCCTACCCCGCTTTACCGAAGGATTACCTTTCCCCTCCATTTTCCCTTGACACAACAGATGTATTCTATTATATTGCATTTCAAACTGTTTTAAAGGAGGCATTTGGGTGCAGACAAAGGTTGCACGTACAATCTACATCAAAGAAGGTCAGGTGGAAGCTTTAAAGCGGTTATCTGAAAAGACCAAGGTTCCTCAATCTGTTTATGTGAGGGAAGCCTTAGATATGCTCTTGGAGAAGTATTCCGATCAATTGAAATTCGACTCGGGAGACTATATTAAAGAATAACTTATTCAAAAACATGTTAGGGCTCAAGAAAAGGTAGAGAATGGGAGATCGTTTTCGATTAATTTATTTGAAATCACCAGAATTAGAAAAAGACAGAATGGCTGAGTCTTCATCATCTCACGATCCCGAAGAGACTTCGAGCAATGTCCTTTCCTCATCCACCTATCTCAATACACCAAACACTTTCTCATCCCAAACGATGCTGAAACAGGCAAAAACTGATCTCAAACATCCGGATCCAAAGGTTAGGATCTTAGCCATTCAATATTTGGAGAAGTCTGATTCCTCTACCGCTATTCCCCTCTTGCAGGAGGTTTTATCCGATCAGGACCCCTCTGTCAGAGCACAGGCGCTTTCCTCTTTGATTAAATTTCAAGATCCTGTCGTCTGCCCTGTTCTAAAAAAATATCTTAAGGACAGTGATCCAAGAGTGAAGATCGCTGCCCTCAGAGGAATGTTCCAATTTAATGAAAAGCTCGATTTAAACATCTTGCTCCAACTCTTGAGTGATGAATCTTCTCAAGTGAGACGAAAGGTGGCCACTCTCTTGGGATGGACTCAAATGGAGGGCGTCTATCCAATATTGGTGGAGATGTCAAAGGACCCGGATTCAGGGGTGAGAAAAGCGGCTCTCTTCTCCCTGACGACTCTGTATCCCCAGGAGAGCGAGAATCGATTGGTTGAAGCGATGATAGATTCAGACCCGGACCTTCGAAAGTGGGCAAGAGGTGTTTTGGAAAAGACGTTAACAAAACCATCGAAACGAAGCTCGTCTCCGCTCCCGAGCCAGGCTTAAGGACCCAATGGCATGATGACGACCCATTCACTTCCTGGGAATCAAAAGGCTCAGATTATAGGTGACAGGATTTACACCCCGATGACCTTCACAAAGATCCTTGGAATTTCGAAGCAGGAGCTCTTGGAGAAAGAGTCTGTGGGGATTGTTCCTCCTGCAAAACGCGATTCCAATCAGGAGCGTTATTACACGCCAGAGGATGTGATCAAATATCGGGAATATCTAGGGCTTCCTTCCCCAATAAAATCGATCAGGAAACAGCTCTTCCTCAATTTTAAAGGAGGGACAGGGAAGAGTACCATCTCAGCATCGTATGGGTTTCGTTTAGCACAGATGGGGCATAGGACACTCCTGATTGACTTGGATCCGCAAGGCCATCTCACCCAATGCCTGGGGCTTAACAACCAGCAATATCCAAAGACCTTGTTCAACGCCTTGATCGAGAAGGAGGCGATCGAAAAGATTATTGTGAAAACGGACCTCCCTACCCTGGATGTCATTCCTTCAAGCCTAAACCTATCCCCCATAGAGCTTTCCCTTTTTTCGATGAATTCAAGAGAATTCCGTTTGAAGAAACTGCTCTGTAATATAGAGAAAAGCTATGACCTGATCATTATGGATGCCTCCCCCAGCATCGGGCTTTTGAATCTCAATGCGATTCTTTCATCGAACGATCTTATCATCCCTGTTTTAGCCGATTTCCTTTCCTATCACGGCCTCAAGATCCTTTTCGAAACCCTTTCCACCATCGAAGAAGATTTTTCATTCGTCTTTGAAAACATCTTTATTTTTCTAAACCGATATAATGAGTCACATCGAATCTGCAAACGCTCGAAGAAGGCACTGGAAACGCATTACGCCAAATATCTCCTGAATACCGTGGTCCGTCAGGATACGAAGATTGCAGAGGCGACTAGCCAGGGAACGCCAATCTTTCTTGTCGGCCAATCGTCGAAAGGAGCGGTAGATGTCCAGCGCCTGATCGATGAAATCTTTAGCTTGAAGGGAGACGATCATGTCTGATGAGTTCACCAACAATGTGGCACAAAAATTTCCTAACACACTCAATCAAGAGCCGATTGAAAAACCTTGGGATGTGACGGAGTCCAAATTCATCTCTCCGGCAAAAAGGCTGGGAGAGGAATTAAAAAAAGATAATATTACAGAGCGCATCCATACCCTTTATTCTGAACTTCGCTCCTCTTTAACCGTTCGGTCCGCTTTGGAATTCGATCTCAAAAAAGCAACTCGAATTTTAGAAGAGGTAGGCCGGATTAAGGTAGAAGTGGAGAAGATTATTGAGATGTTGCGGGCAATGGATGAATACATGAAGGAACGAATTAAGTAATCTCTCGCCCGACCTATTGGATGGGCTGAGTAACCGAGGAGGAAGTCCAATGAAGGCAAGAGGTCAAGTGATCAGGGATGATGGATTCGAAAAGAATGTAGCCGAGAAGATGCCAAAGATTAGAAGGGGAGAAGAACTCTTTCCTTCTTATTTGGAAGATGAACCCCAGAAGGAAGAAAATCATCCAGAGATGATCTCTTCAGAGGAGCGAACAGAGAGGAAGATGATCCATGCCCTTCCAAGGCAAGGGGCGGAAAGAGAACAGGACCAGGAGGTATTGGGATTGATCGAAGATCTTCATGATCAGCTTCTCGCCTCGGGCCGGACAAAGAGGGCGCTGGAGATGGACCTGTCTTCTTTTCAGAAGACTATTCAACAACTGGCCCAAGACAATAAGGATTTGCGCAACCAGACAGAGAATCTGAGAAAGGAGCTTCAGAAAGTTAAGGAGATCCAGTCTGAATCGGTCTACCTCAAGGAAGAGAATGCGGATGCCTTGGAGAAGTTACAGGAGTTTCAACAAGAGCTGAGAAGCATGAACGAAACCCTGGCCCAAACCCTCCGGGAAAGAGACGAGGCCTTAAATCAGATTGCGGAACTGGAATCCCAAATAGAACAGAAAGAACTCCTCCAGATCAAGGGAAGGCTGAAGGAAAGGGAGGCTTCCCATTTCTCTGAGGAGAACCGGGAACTCCAATCAAAACTGGAAGAGACCTTGGCTCATAATGTGGATCTGGAGAAAAAGTACGAGAGCTTAAAGAGATCCTTCAATGAGGTAAAAGAATCCCTCACCCTCTTGAGAGATTCCTGCAAGACGAATTACTATAATCTTTCACAGACCCTTGGATAAGGTTTACACAGGAAACAGCCTTACCCGAGCCAACATTGATGCAACCCTATAAATGGGCTATAGTGCTCTTACTTTTAGGACAGTTCATACACACACCTCTTCTCCCCATTTTTAAAACAGGGCGATTATTTCGAGGAGAATCTCCATTTGAAAATTCGATTGATCGATCCGGCCTATGACCACCCTTATATTGGACATTCGCAAAGGATCATTAAGAGCATCTGGTTTGCCCATCTCACCCTGACGACGATAGCAGCACTTACACCTTCCGATGTCGAAGTGAAGATCACAGACGAAAATGTAGAACCGATCGACTTTGAAGAGAATGTCGATCTGGTAGGCGTGACGGGGATGGTGATGCATGCTCCCAGGGCCTATCAGATCGCACAGAGGTTTCGGCAGAGAGGTATCCCGGTTGTCATGGGCGGGCCTCATGCATCAAGCCTTCCACTTGAAGCCAAGGAGCATGTGGACGCCGTGGTGATCGGTGAGGCAGAGAATCTTTGGGAAGGATTGATTCAAGATCTCAAGAATGGGTGTCTGAAACCTTTCTATAGGGCAGAAGGTTTCTGTTCTATGAAAGGGATGCCTCCTCCGAGGCTCGATCTACTTCGTAAAAAAGCCTACATGACAATAAACTGTGTCCAGACGACCCGCGGCTGTCCTCACCAATGCGAATTCTGTCACGTCACTCATTTCTTTGGAAAGACTTATCGCTGCCGGCCTGTCGAAGAGGTCGTTGATGAGGTGAGACATTTAGAGGGGGAATTCATTGTCTTCATAGACGATAATATTGCAGGGACTCGCCGTTATGCAAAAGAACTCTTTACGCAAATAAAGCCTCTCAAAAAGAAATGGGCCAGCCAGGCCAGCATGATCCTTGCTAGGGACCCTGAGCTCTTGCAACTCGCTGCTGAAAGCGGATGCGTTTCGTTATTCCTGGGGATAGAGTCTCTCTCTTCAGAAAATTTGAAAGATGTGAATAAATCATTTAATCGCGCCTCCCAATTCGATGAAGCGATTAAGATTGTCCATGACCATGACATCATGATCGTGGCAGGATTCATTTTCGGGTTGGATCATGACGATGAGGGGGTGTTTGAAAGGACAATTCATTTCTGTGAACGGAACAAAATTGAACTGCCCTCTTTCTTCATCCTTACCCCTTTGCCCGGAACGCCGGTATTTCAAAGGATGGAATCGGAGGATAGACTTTTACACAAAGATTGGACTAAATATAATGGGGCGACGGTTGTTTATAGACCGAAGTTGATGACCGAAGAGACTCTTCAGCGTGGATTCAATTGGGCCTGTAAAGAGGCCTATTCCTGGGGCTCCATCTTTAAGCGGGTCTTCCATCCCCAACAGCGATTCTTTACGCGCGTCCTCTCCAATATGGCCTACCGAAATATTGCTCAAAAGACACCGGAGAGCCATATCCCAAGCCTCTCGAGAATTCTGCAGAGGCTGAATGATACTATTCCTCTCCAGAATACGCGAGACTTGATTCAAAGGGTGGGGGAAAGGATTGCAGAGAAGAAGCTTCTTATCGGCCAAAAAGCAGCTGACACCCTCAAGCTCTATTCTATTTACAATGAGCGGCTTAAAACCCTTTTCGTCAGACTGGAAGGTTCAATGGATCGGGAGGGAGCGAAAGAATTAGTAAGGCGGCTCAAAGGGACTCTGGATCTTGAGATACAGAAGGTCATCCTTGATTTTAAGGATGTGGGAGCTTTTTCTTCCGAGGCGATCGCCCTGCTCTCCAGCAAGGGTTTTCTTCAAATGGAAGAAGGAAAACTCTTGGTGGCTGTGAATGCACCGGGAATAAATCAGATAAATCAATAGGTCCCTGCCTGCGGAGAGACCGGTGGGGGTAGGAAACACAAAGGGAAAGAGAACCTCTATTTTGGGTACCGACGGTCTGCTTTCTGTCTTCTCCTCCTTGCTTCCCGTTGTTTTCTTTTCTTTTTCACCGA
>Ga0299912_10003655_pt1 | contig 12560 bp, 12 predicted proteins | sample RVTome_2_FD_207667 | JGI IMG/M metagenome (GOLD analysis project Ga0299912, IMG submission 207667) | Soil microbial communities from uranium-contaminated site in the Upper Colorado River Basin, Wyoming, United States - RVT95D214 (version 2) ... | reverse complement strand
CTGTGCATTTCATGGTCCTGGGAAGGTTGGAGTTGTTTCGGTCACTGGTAGTGGCCAATGGTTCTTGTCACGACTCGTTTCCATCAGCGGTCTTGGCATTAGCACTTTCGTGGGAATCGGCGGCGATCCCATCAAGTACACCGACATCACGGAGGCAATGCGTCTATTCGAAGCTGATCCCAAGACCGAAGGGATGCTTCTCATCTCTGAAATTGGTGGAAGCGAAGAGATGAGACTGGCGGAGCTGGTGGCCGGGGGAGAGATCAAAAAGCCGATTGTGGCATACATGTATGGAAGGTCAGCACCACACGGCACAACAATGGGGCATGCTGGGGCGATCATAAAGGCCGGCCAGGGCGACATTGAAAGCAAGGCAAAGGCCTTGCGGGCAGCAGGGGTCCGGGTGATTCTCTACCCATGGGAAGTCGTCGGGGCTTTCGTAGACGCCGGTCTCTCGCCTGACGAAACCCTTCTTGAGCTCCCTTGGAAGGAGGCAACCGCAGGCAGGTAGATCAGTGGATGCCTTGCCTATCCACCTTCCGTCACGTCCTTGAGCCAGGTTCATAGCCTTGCGACACAGAAAGAGTGTCATCATGGTGACTGGTATGAACCCAGGCTAAGACGAAGATATCACGAAAGGTGATCGAATTGATGGACACCCCAAGCCGTGTGCAAGAAAGCCTAGAAGCGAATGACATTCAGTTCACCTATCTTCAGTTCGTCGATCTGAATGGGAAGTTCTACTCAGCCACAATCGCTGCAGACCAGTTTCACAAAGTCTCCGAGGGTGGTATTGGCATCGACGGCTATTCCTGCGGTTTTCTGGAAGTAGAAAGCAGCGATCTCATCGTCAAACCCGATCTGACCACGATGCAAGTCCTGCCCTGGGAAACATCAACCGGGAAGGTAGCGAGTTTCTGCTGCGATATTTATGAGGCGGATGGTGTAACACCTTATCTGAAGGATCCGCGATACGTACTCAAGAGAGCACTTGGGACACTGAAGTCAGAGCTCGGAAATGGCGCTGAATTCATCGTCGCACCAGAACTCCAGTTTTGGATCTTGAAAAACGAGAATGGCAAACTGAGCCCTTATGATGAAGCAGGTTACTTTTCGGCCCCACCCAATGACAAGAGCGCAGAACTAAGGCAGGAAATGGCTGTGGCATTGGCGAAAGCCGGGATCGTGACCGAGAAGAGTCATCATGAGACCACACCCGGGAAGTATGAACTCAACATCCCGCATGGTCCAGCCTTGAAGATTGCGGACACGATGTATCAATACAAATTCATAATAAAGAACATCGCGGCCAAGTACGGGCTAACAGTCTCATTCATGCCGAAACCCTTTAACGATCGAGCTGGCAACGGTATGCACTTTCATCAGAACCTAGCTGATAAAGGCAATAACCTTTTCAGCGACGTGAATTCCAAGTACTTCAATCTTTCAGACATGGCTTTGAGTTTTATCGCCGGACAACTGAAACATAGCCGAGGATTGGTGGCCGTAACTAATCCAACAGTGAATTCCTACAAACGATTCCATCAAATAACTGGTACAGAGGCTCCAAGTTACGTACTATGGGCGCAATACAATCGCACAGCTCTATTACGAGTCCCACCCTCCCCTGCTAAAGCCGCTCGATTTGAATTTCGGGGTGGTGATGGCTCAATGAATCCTTACTTGGGTTTTGCAGCCTTTCTCATGACCGGGCTAGATGGGATCAGGAGTGGGCTAAGACCTCCTGGGCCAGTTGAGGAAAATGTCCACAAGCTAACGCCACAGTCCAGGGTAGAAAAGCAAATCGGTGAACTACCTTGGAACTTGGCAGAAGCATTGGATGAACTTGAAAGGGACGCTGTTCTGCAGGAGGCATTGGGGGACGCCTACGAGCGCTATTTGTACCTTAAACGCAAGCAGTGGACGGACTATGGTCGCATAGTAACAGACTGGGAATTGAAGATGTATCTGGATGTCTAATGACCTGTGAGTAGTTGGGGAGCGAGGTTATTGTGAAGAAAGAGTCTCTGCTTGAGCGTTTCGTCGACATGGAGAAGGCGGTAGAAGAAGGCGATTCTATCGCCATCGAAAAACAGCATGAACGAGGGCGCCTCACCGCGCGAGAGAGAATTGCCAAGCTAGTGGACCCCGGAAGTTTTACCGAGGTTTTCAAATTTGCCCAATCGCCGGCCACAAAGTTTGGGATGGAAGAGAAGAAACGCCCTAATGACGGCGTCATCTGTGGGCATGGTACCGTAGACGGGAGAAGAGTCTACATATTCGCACAAGACCGCACCGTCCTAGACGCCTCAGTTGGTGCGGTGCACGGCGAGAAAATCTCGCACACGATCGAGAGCGCCCGCAGAGCTGGCGTCCCTTGCATAGGGCTACTGGACTCTGTAGGGGCAAGGCTTCAGGAATCTCTGGCCAGTACCACTGCGGTTGGGAAAATCCTATACCAGCTTTCGAGGTCTTCTGGTCACGTACCAATGCTTGCGGCAGTCATGGGAACATGCGCAGGCATAGCATCCTATACTCCTGCGCTAGCGGATATTGTCATGATGGTCGAGGGCGGTTACATGTTCATCACGGGGCCCAAAGTCGTCAAGACCCAACTTGGAGAAGACGTTACCCTGGATGAGCTGGGAGGGGCGAGTGTCCACAGCCAGAAGTCAGGCTTGATTGACCTCGCATATGAAAACGATGAAGACTGCCTTGATGGCATTAGACGAATACTGCGATATCTACCCTCCAATGCCCTTGAGGTTCCCAGCGAATTGGAATTAGGTGACAGCCCAGAGAGGGAAACAGACGAACTGCTCGAGATTCTTCCAGATGACCACTTAGCGCCCTATGATGTCAGAGACATGATCAAGGTAATCGTCGACAAGCAGGATTTCTTGGAACTAAAGCCGAGTTTCGCAAAGAGCATGGTGATCGGACTCGGTCGTCTAGACAAAAGGGTTGTGGGTTTTGTAGCTAATCAGAATCTATATGACCTCGGCAGCATTACTATCGATGAAGCCGACAAGGCTGCAAGGTTCGTGCGCTTTTGTGACTCGTTCAACATACCCATAGTCACAATAGTCGACTCTTTTGGCGTCGCTATTGGAAGTGAGCAAGCACATCTCGGCATCCTGCGCCATGTTGCCAAGATGATGTATGCCTATTCGGAATCAACTGTTCCCAAGATCACGTTGATGCTGAGGAAGGGCTACGGTGGTGTCAAACAGGCGATGTGCACCAAGGAGCTGGGTGCCGATCAGGTTATTGGATGGCCTTTCTTGGATCTAGATATCTTGGAGCCCAAAGCGGCGGTTGAAATCCTCTATCAAGAAGAAATCAGGAGCTCCTCTGATCCTGACGCGGTGAGAAGGGAGAGGGCAAAGGAGTTTGAAGACCGATTTCGAGGATCGTTTTCCGCTGCTGTAGAGGGGTTCATTCATCAAACAATTCATCCCAGGGACACGAGGAAAGCACTGATTAATGCTTTTAGGATGTTCAGGCCTGAAGACAGGCTCAGAGAGAAGCGAGTCCATGGCAATATGCCTCTATGAGTTGCGGTGGGAAGCCCGACGCCCAAACAGGGGGAATGCATTTGGGTGTTCCAGCCCCCAGGGTAAGCACTCTATAGATTCTGAGGGCGAGCCTGAAATCCAAATTTGAGTTCTTGCAGGCTCATGATTAGACAAACTGCCGGTTCGGAGAGAAACATGGAGGTAACAGTTGGTCCAGAAGCCGTCGTTGCGGCGGCGCCTACACCCAGCCGACTATTTGCTCGCCGCTCTCCATGGCGTTCATGGTTGATCCGGATTCTTTCACTCTCCGTTTTCTTCGTACTCTGGGAGCTAGCTGCCCGCTTAGACCGCACACTCCTCTTGCCTTCACCGTCTCGAGTGGTTGTGGCGCTTTGGGACATACTTATCAATGGCGAATTGATTCGGGCATTCGCCGTCAGCGTGCAGGAGCTTGCCATAGGTTTCGGACTAGGTATTGTGGCTGGCTTACTTATTGGCCTATTGATGGCTTTGTTCCGTCCTCTCGAACGAGCTATCAGTCCCTACCTGTACATCGTGCTCTCGGTCCCAGCCATCGCTTTCATCCCACTACTCGTCATCTGGCTTGGTTTGGGACTACCATCGCGCGTTGCTGTCGTGTTTATCTTCTCTTTTCCGATCATTGCCGTCAATGCTTTCACTGGAATCCGAGGGGTAGATCCGCAACTTGTGGAGATGGGCGAAGCGTTCTGCCTCGGGCAACGCCAGCTGTTCTGGAAGATCATACTGCCGGGGGCCATACCACTGATCATGGCTGGAGTTCGCTTGGGCGCAGGTAGAGCATTCATTGGCATGGTTGCCTCTGAGATCTTGCTTGTATCGGTAGGGATTGGCGGGTTGATCCAGTACTACAACGCTACTTTCAAGACGGCCTACCTGTTTGCCGCTGTCCTGGCTGTACTACTGGTGGCCGTCGCCTTGACGCAGCTTATGCGTGTTGTCGAAGCACGCCTGAGCCCATGGCGGTAGGGGATCAGCCTCATAGGCGGGGGATACAACGTGACAGAAAGCATACCAGGAACGCATACCCAGACTGCCGGGGGGACTACGCCTCCCCAGGTTAAGCGATCCAAGGCTCTACTAGACCGTTTCAGTACCCCTCTTGCGCTTGTCGTAGGCGTGATCATTTGGGAAGTCCTAGGCAGGATATCGCATGCCGTATTCTTCGCACCTTTTAGCGAAGCTGTCCTGGCTCTTTGGCGACTGGCTATGTCTGGCGAACTGACTGACGCCGCGACGACGAGCCTGCAGTCCCTCCTCATCGGGTTTACTGTCGCGGCGGTGCTCGGGTTATCGATAGGCATAGCCATGGGGCTTTCGGACACTGTCCGCCACACACTGGACGTGTACATCAACACGTTGATGGCGGCGCCGCTAATAGCGTTAATACCAATAATCGCCATCTTTGTCGGTCTCGACGTCGCGGGACGGGCCGCAATTGTCTTCCTCTTCTCCTTCTTCGTCATCACCGTGAATGCTGAAGCCGGCGTGAAGACCACTGATCCTGATCTGATTGAGATGGCTCAATCATTCTGTTTGAGCAGGCGTAGGATCTTCCTGGCCGTGATACTCCCGGGAGCCATGCCAGCGATTCTGGCTGGTGTTCGGCTGGGTCTGGTCCAGGGAGTCAAGGGTATGGTAACGGCGGAGATATTTATGGCGATAACCGGTCTAGGGGCCCTGTTGGATTACTATGGATCACAATTCAAGGCGGCAGAGCTTTTCGCTGTCCTCCTGGTGGTTGTTGGGATTTCGATGTTGGTATCGTCGGGTTTCATGTTGCTGAGCCGACGATTGACTCGGTGGCAGACTGGGATCGCACTAGAGTGACAGGAGGTTGACATGTAACATTCTATTTTGGCAGGAAGGATCCTCTCTTAGCTTGCATGCGAATGCGAGCGGAATTAGAGAAGGCTGACTGTGCCTGGAGGAAGAAGGTCAGGCCAAGACCGTGGATACGAGAGTGACCCTATTGCTGGGACTTCATACTGCTATCCCAGGTGAACTAAGAAGGAGATAGGATGATGAGACGCCAATTACATCTTGTGCTCTGCTTAGGTTTGATCCTGCTGATGGCTTTGCAGGCCTGCGCTCCCGCTCCGGCTCCAACAGCGGAGGAACCTCACGTGATTCGCGTTGCGTATGATTCTTCGGTCGACATCGGGAAGATCCCATCCCTGCTGGCCCTAGAATTGCTGAGAGACTATGGATATGAGGCTATACCGAAATTCTACCCAGACTCGGTTACAGCCATACAGGCCGTGCTGGCAGGCGACTGCGACTTGGGTATGGGAGATCCAGTCGCTGTCATTCTGGCCAACGAGGCAGGTCAGTCATTCCGCATCTTCGCCCTGGAGGAGGGCAACCAATTCGCTCTCATTGCGCCTGTTGGAATAACTGATCCGGCTCAATTGGAGGGCAAGAAGGTGGCCTACCACTCACCTGCTAGCATGACCCGGGGGTTGGCTTACTTGGCGGCGAAGACCTATGGCTTCGAGCCCGAGTGGTTGGTGATGGAGGGATCCGAGGTCCGGGCAGAGGCCTTACTCAGCGGCCAGATCGACGCCACGGTGATCGACTATGAGAATGTAGTGAATGTCCAACTACAAAGCCCAGGGAATTACCATGTTGTGGTTTCTTTCGCGGAGGATTTCCCCGGGTTGATGGGCAATGGCTTGTTCGCTCGGGCCGACTACATTGACGCCAACCCCGACGAGATCGATGCAATGGTGGAGGCACTGCTGCTCACTTTCCGGCGGGTCAATACAGAGCCGGACTACCTGTTCGATGAAGCACCCAAGTTCCTGCCAGGCGCCGAGCAGGAACCGGACCGACTGCGCGAGATGATCCAGTACTACATCGATTTCAACGTCTGGGATGGCAATGGAGGTTTCAGTGCCGAGGCGGCCGCGGATACGGTCAACCTATATGTTGAGGTCGGCGATCTCGAAGAGGCTGTTCCGTTCGAAGAATGGGCAGACCCTGGGCCGATAGAGCGTGTGCTTGCCAAAATTGGACGGGTCTAGCGAGCCTAGCAAGTAAGGCCGTGGTTGGAGGCACCGGCAATGATATGGTGCCTCCAATCACCATCTCACTCACCTTGGGGGACGTCTTATGAATGATCCTAGTAGCGTTAGTAAACTTGAAGCTCGGGGATTGAGCAAAGTCTTCCGTGGCGAGGATGGGAAGGTCAAGGCGGAGGCAGTTAGAGGAATTGACCTCACAATCAATCCTGGCGAATTCGTCAGTCTCGTGGGCGCCAGCGGAAGCGGCAAGACAACACTGCTTCGCCTCATTCATGGTCTAATCCCGCCAACAAGCGGAGATGTCCTGGTTGATGGTCAACACATTGACTGTCCTGGCCTGGATCGTGGCTTCGTGTTCCAGAGAGACGCGCTCCTGCCTTGGCGTAATGTACTGGACAATGTGACCCTAGGCCTGGAAGCAAGGGGGGCGAAGCGGCATGAGGCCAAGAAGATTGCGGAAGAATACATAGTTCTGGTCGGTCTGGAGGGCTTCGAAAATCATTATCCCCACGAAATCTCTGGTGGTATGCGACAGCGAGTGAACCTGGCCAGGGCATTGGCGGTTAACCCTGAAGTATTGCTTATGGATGAACCCTTTGCGTCGGTCGATGCCCAGACACGCGAGATCATGCAAGGCGAGCTTCTCCGAATCTGGTCCCAGCACAAGAGGACTGTGCTTTTTGTGACCCATCAGATCGATGAGGCTGTCTTTCTGTCTGACCGTGTCGTAGTTCTCACCGCCCGGCCTGGGCGGGTGAAGGAAATCATCGATGTTGATATCCCGCGACCGCGCGCGCTTGGGGTGAAACGCACGCCGGAGTTCGTGCGTATTGTTGACAGAATCTGGAATCTGATCGAGGAAGAAGTCAGGCAGAGCGTTCGCCCAAGACTCGATCAGTTCGACAGCCCAGCGGATTAGGAGAAGCCTCTTCGCGCCAACACCTATCGGTGTGTGCATCGCTTTTGGGTCGGAGGAAAGGTACGCACAAGGCCTGTTACCGATATATTGGCCACATCGCGCGAGCGGGGCACGAGCTGGCTGCTGGCGGCTCCATGCACAATCCAGTGCAGTCCAAGACACTGATCGGGTGAGGAGCATCTACTTCTACTTGTGCGGTGTACGTCAAGTCGCGACAGACCTAGCGACTTAGCGGGTAGATCGTCAAGTACTATCAAGGATTTGACTCTTCGTCTCAAGGAAGGAAGCAAATGCAGGAGCAAATGTCCGAGAGGGCCGCTAGTTCGCCGGGCTGCGCTGGTGAGCTGCAAAGGATCATAACCAGAACCAGGATGATAGATCTCACCCTGCCCTGGTCGCCCGACGTTACCCCCGTACCAGGGCACCCTCGAATCGAGATCGAGGATCTCCATACCCACGATAAAGACGGCAGGTCAAACAGTATCGCTCGTTTCAGCCTCCACACCGGCACCCATGTTGATGCTCCTTATCATTTTCACCGAGAGGGACAGACCATCGATCGGGTGCCGTTGACCCGTCTGGTGGCGCCTGCAACACTGCTTGACCTACGATCGCAGGCATATCCCGGCAAAGGCATAACAACTTCTGACCTGTGGAGCGTTGGGCTCAGCCCTGATGAAGATCTAAAGGATCGTGTAGTCGTGTGTTTCAGCGGCTGGGCCGCGCGTATGTGGAATTCTCCGGATTTCTACAGCGGCAATCCCTTTCTTGATCAAGCAGCGGTCCGCTGGCTCGCTGATCGAGAGATAGCTGCCCTTGGATTGGATTTCTCAGTAGACCAAGGTTATCCGTATCCAAATCACCAATTGCTCCTCGGTCGGAGTATTCTGCTCATTGAGAACTTGACCAATCTGGACCAAATCGGCCAGCGAGAGTTCGTGATCGCCGCTCTTCCTCTTCCTGTCGAAGCGGGAAATGGTGGACCGGCACGGGTTGTGGCCTTAGTTGAGTGAGCGCTATTGCAGAGCCTGTCAGTCACAACTGGGAGGTCATGCTAGAGCGACGACGCTCGAGCTTTGCCTATCGAGGAAGCCACTCCAGTCTGTTGAGCTAGCGGTAAGAGAGGAGGGATGCTTATTGGAAGGGGTCTAGACAGCAACATCGCAACATCAATATCGTGGTATCGCGTACCAAGATCTAGTCATAAGGAGGGTCTACCATGGATCTCGAACTGTCAGGAAAGGTTGCCATCGTCACGGGTGGCGCGCAAGGTATCGGACGTGCCGTGACACAAGGGTTGGCATCAGAGGGTGTAAGTGTCGTTGTCGGCGATATCGACATGGAACGCCTGGAGGCTACCGCCAAGGAGATAAGTGAGCGGACCGGCAGCAAGGTTGTGCCCGTTCGTGCGGACACTAGCAAGGCAGAGGACGTTGCTGGCCTTGTGGAGGCCGCCATTGGGAAATTCGGAAGGGTTGACATCCTTGTGAACGTTGCCGGCCGTTCACCCGGGGGGCAAATCCTGAACCTGACTGAGGAAGAATGGTACGTCAGTCTGAACATCAAATTCATGGGATATGTTCGCTGCATGAAGGCGGTCATCCCCCATATGCTAAGTCAAGGTGAAGGCTGCATAATCAATGTTGTGGGTAATGACGGGGTCAAACCGTCATGGTGGGAGGTGACGGCAGGTGCTGCAAATGCGGCTGACTTGAACCTGACGGCGTCACTCTCCGAGCAATATGGTTACCACAATATTCGGTTCAATGCTATCAACCCCGGCCCGGTGAATACACAACGCTGGGCATGGTTGGAACAGGCTTTCTCCAAGGACAAGGGCATCAGCGGCGAAGAGGTGCGCTCACGCGCTCTGAAAAGCATCCCGTTGGGTCGGATTTGCGAGCCCGAAGACGTTGCGAATCTAGCCCTTTTCATCGCCTCGGACCGGGGCGGGTATCTAAATGGAGCGGTCATCAATCTTGACGGGGGGCAGCGCAAGGCGATTATGGATTGGTAGATGGTTGCAGCAATGAAACTGCCATTACCCATCCCGGCCAATCCATCCAAAGAACAATCGAGTGAGTCTTGGGGAGGATATCCGAGGTTCGCGGGTACGACTGGCTGATCAGATCATGGTATTTGACCTGTTGCTAGGGATTTCGTCTGCCGCCCTATCATCGCAACGCTACCCGAGTGGCAGGCGCGAATGGCATGGCCATTGATCGATATCTTGGTCAAGGAGAGTGCATGGGCGCCCAGGCACTCTCCTGCTTCACCCAGTCGGTGGCTTTCCTAACCACTGATTATCGCCTCCTGAGACTCAGTAATGGATAGTGCTACCTTCAAGCTGATCGTACTCGAGTCAATTGAGGGCATGGCTGCACCGGACGAGAGTAGGTTCTCCTTGATGGAGATGAAAAGTGCTCATTGCGCGTACTTTAGTATAATGATAGTCACCTACCTATGACCTACACGGCACCCGCGAAAACGCTGACGGGCCTCACATGGTTGCGTTCCCGCGGGCTACAGGGGATAGGATCGGGGCGTGGAAAAGAGAGGAAATGTGAAGCGAATTCACCATATCGGAGTGATTGTGGCTGACGCAGATAGCGTAGCGTCGATGCTTGAGCGTAGCTTGGGGCTGCAAGTTAGTCAGACGGAAGAGTATGGTCATGGCGAGTCAAAAATCGTTTTTCTACCCATAGGGGAAACAGCGATTGAGTTGATCCAACCACTCTCCCCCAACAGTGAAGCAGCACGCTACTTGAGAGACAATGGGCCGGGCATACAGCATATCGCGCTTGAAGTGGACGAACTAGACAGCGCTATGGGTCGGGTCCGACTTTCGGGAGCGCAGTTACAGGATGACCTTCCGCGTCAAGGCGCTGGTGGAACCCAGATAGCCTTTTTGGATCCCAAAAGCTTTGGGGGATTTATGGTTGAATTATGCGAGGTTTTGAATGATCGTTGATGCCCACTCGCACTTAGTTCCACCCGCTCTCCTTACGATCCTTGAGAATGAGGGCTCAAACTGTGGAGTCGAGCTGCAAACCGACGCCAAATCAGAGAAGCGTGTCGTGTTTGAGACTGGAATGGCACTCAGGCCGTTCTTCCCTGAATTGATTGACCTTAACCTCCACCTGGAAGAAATGGACAAGAGCGGTATCCACTTTCGGGTCCTAAGTCCTTGGCTCGATCTTTCAGGATATTGGCTTCCTCCTGATAGAGGTGAGCGCCTATGTGTCGTGCAAAATGATGCGTTGGCAGAAGCGCTGGAGTCTTTCTCTGACCGCTTCGCTGGTCTAGCATGTGTACCCCTACAAGATGGCGTGTCAGCTGCTCGCGAGCTTACCCGTGCCGTGGAGAAATTGGGCCTGAGGGGAGTGATGATAGGATCGCATGTTAATGAGGCTAACCTCGATGAGCCAGAACTAGAACCTTTCTGGGACGCGGCCGAGGCGCTTCAAGCCTTTATCTTACTTCATCCTTTCCAGACCTTTGCTGGCAAGCGGCTGAGTCGATACTACATGCATAATGTCATTGGTAACCCCTACGAAACCACAGTTGCTGCGGCTTCGCTGATCTTCGGTGGAGTGCTTGCTCGTCACCCTCGATTGAGAGTGTGCCTTTCCCATGCCGGAGGATTCCTGCCCTATCAGATTGGTCGTCTAGTCAGAGCCTACGAGGCACTTCCTGTGGCAAGAGAACAGCTTGATAGATCACCCGATTCGTTCCTCAGTCAATTCTACTACGACAGCATCACTTTCGATGCCATGTCTTTGTGCTTTCTCATTCGTCGCGTTGGTGCGGAGCGAGTGTTGCTTGGAAGCGACTTCCCGTTCGGTATGGGGGATCCTCAATACCATTCTCGCCTGGAGGCATTGGAAGGTTTGAAGAAAACAGAACGAGACGCTGTAATGGGAGGTACCGCTGCCCAATTGATGCATCTTGACGAGCTCTGAAAGATAGCGAAGACACCAGGAGGAACAGATGCCCACAAAGGTAGACTGGCTTGGTCACGATAGCTTCAGACTGAGCAATGAAGTAGTTGTGTACATTGACCCATGGAAGTTGACCAACGGCGACGCAGCCGACCTGATACTGATCACCCACGAGCACTATGACCATTGCTCGCCTGATGACGTAAGGAAGATTCTCGGTCCGAGCACCGTTATCCTCGCCAATGCAGCGTCGATCAAATTGCTGGAGGAGGCCGGCATTGAGGCGGAGCTGCGCGTGGTCAAAGCGGGCGATAAATCGGAAGTGGCTGGCGTGTTCATCGAGGTCCTCCCGGCCTACAATATTGACAAGTTCCGCAGCCCTGGCGTACCGTTCCATCCTCGGGAGTCAAATCACAATGGGTATGTGGTGACTATCAGCGAGCGGATCTATCACACAGGTGACAGTGATCTGATTCCCGAAATGAAAGGCGTTGCTTGTGACATCCTGCTGATACCAGTCAGTGGCACCTATGTAATGACGGCCGAAGAAGCAGCGGAGGCGAGCCGCGTGATCAACCCGAGAGAATTCGCCATCCCCATGCACTATGGCGAAATCGTCGGAACCGAGGATGATGCGCTGCGTTTCAAGGACCTATTCAGCAGTGAAAAAGTACGGATTCTGAGCAAGACCATCTGAATCCAACCACAATTTCAGTATCCCTCCGGCGACGTCAGGTTGCGACGGCGTTGAAGCAGAATGGCTTCAACGTCTTTCGGAGCAACAACAAGGGGACGATTTGGAAGAAGTAGTTAGCCCTTTCTCAGATAGCGGGCGAACCTAGGCATGGATAAAGGCCAAAGTAGTCTACCCGTTTCGCCGAACTCGTCATCAAGGAATCACAGATTCACGAAAGGGCCTGCTGTGCGATAAGCACCGCCTGTTCTAATTGCAGGCGGCCCTGCGGACGGAACGGGGTGCAGGTGATGACCCTGATCTCCGCGTGATGCAGCAGGCGATCCAGCCTGGCCGAGACCACCAGTCCCCAGGCCGCGGTGATGGCCAGGAGCGGGGCCATGAGTGGTCTCAGCGCCTCAAGCCCCTCGCGCAATGAGCCTC
>Ga0299912_10003653_pt1 | contig 12564 bp, 7 predicted proteins | sample RVTome_2_FD_207667 | JGI IMG/M metagenome (GOLD analysis project Ga0299912, IMG submission 207667) | Soil microbial communities from uranium-contaminated site in the Upper Colorado River Basin, Wyoming, United States - RVT95D214 (version 2) ... | reverse complement strand
TGGTAAACTCTACGGGATGACTTCAAGTGATTGGAATCCGGATACAAAAAGTAATAGTATACTCTTCGAATGGGATCCTGACTCCGATACATACACCAAAAAATTCAAATTTAACCTTGAAGAAAGTGATCCAAGTGGCTCCCTAGTACAGGCGAGCAACGGAAAACTCTATGGGATGACAAATCTGGGACTTTTTGAATGGGATCCTTTCACCAATACCTATACCAAAAAATACAATTTTAATCGTCCTGATGGATGTTCTCCATGTGGCTCTCTGATACAGGCTGACAACGGGAAACTCTTTGGAATGACTCAAAGTGGAGGGGTAAATAATTATGGTGTGCTCTTTGAATGGGATCCAGTTACCAACACCTATACCAAAAAACTTGACTTTAACGGGGCAGAAAACGGAAGAAATCCACAGGGCTCCCTGATGCAAGCTGACAATGGTAAGCTTTATGGAATGACTTATCACGGAGGCGTAAATAATAGGGGTGTGCTTTTTGAATGGGACCTTACCACCGATACCTATACAAAAAAATACAATTTTGAATGTTCTGATGGATGTTTCCCATGTGGCTCTCTGATACAGGCGGACAACGGGAAACTATTTGGAATAACTCAAGGTGGAGGGGTAAATAATTATGGTGTACTTTTTGAATGGGACCCTGCCACCACTACCTATACAAAAAAAATGGACTTTAACGGAGCTGAGAATGGGCTTGAGCCATCTGGTTCCCTTGTGCAGGCGGATGGCGGTATATTATATGGAATGACTTCTTTTGGTGGTGTAAATGATGCAGGTGTAATTTTTGAATGGGACCCAACAACAGATACTTATACAAAAAAATTCGATTTCGACGATAGAGAAAATGGTGGAAGACCATTTGGTCCTCTGATAATGGCAGACAATGGCAAACTCTATGGAGTTACTGTTGGAGGAGGATCAAACAATAATGGAGTACTTTTTGAATGGGACCCTTCCTTCGATGTTTTTACCAAAAAAATCGACTTTAACGGAGCTGAAAATGGGCGTAAACCTTCTGGTTCCTTAATGCAGTCGGACAACGGCAAACTCTATGGAACGACTGTTTATGGAGGTGGAGGTGATTATGGTGTACTCTTTGAATTAGACCCTAAAACCGATACCCATATCAAAAAAAACGATTTTAGCAGTGTGGAACATATTCAATTTCCTACTGGCTCCCTGATGCAAGCCAGCAATAGCATACTCTATGGAGTGACTACTGGGGTAATATCCGTAGAATCTGATAATTGTGGAAGCCTTTTTGAATGGGACCCAGCTACAAGTATCCTTACTAATAAATTCGACTTTTTCGGGGCAAGAGTTTATCTTCCAAATGGTCCATTGGTGCAAGCGAACAACGGGAAACTCTATGGAATGACTGGTGGAGGAGGAAAATATCACCAAGGTATACTCTTTGAATGGAATCCTGTTGCCAACACATATACCAAAAAACTTGATTTTAACAGTGTAGAAAATGGATGTTTGCCAAACGGTTCCCTGATGTTGGCAGACAATGGTAAGCTTTATGGAATGACTTCTTCAGGAGGCACAAATAATTATGGTGTACTCTTTGAATGGGATCCAGTTACCAACACCTATACCAAAAAACTTGACTTTAACGGGGCAGAAAACGGAAGCAATCCACAGGGCTCCCTGATGCAAGCTGACAATGGTAAATTCTATGGAATGACTGCCGAAGGAGGAATACATAATTATGGTGTGCTCTTTGAATGGGACCTCGCCACAAATACCTGTACAAAAGTACTTGACTTTAACGGTACAGAAAATGGGAGTAATCCAACTGGCTTCCTGATGCAGGCCAGAAATGGTAAAATCTATGGAATGACATCTGGTGGAGGGGCAAATGGTTATGGCGTATTGTTTGAATGGGATCCTGTAACCAGCACCTATACTAAAAAATCAGATTTTAACGGAAAAGGAAATGGAGCTTGTCCTATAGGTGGTTTAATTGAAGTAAAATACTCAACATCAAGTACAATTAATGCAGAAGCCTGCGAAAGCTACATCTCGCCAAGCGGTGGCCATATTTGGACGAGTTCGGGAGTATATCATGATATCATACCCAATGCTGCGGGTTGCGATTCTATCATAACAATATATTTAACAATTAAAAACAGCACGTCAAGTTTCAATTCAGTTGAATGCGATAGCTATACTTCACCAAGTGGTAAGATTTGGACGGTATCAGGAACCTATCTTGATACTATACCCAATGCTGTGGGTTGTGATTCAATAATTATAGTGAATTTAACAATTAACAATAGTACAACGAGTACGATCGATCAATCTGCATGCGACAGCTATAACTCTCTCAGTGGCAACTATATCTGGACAAGCACAGGAATATACATAGATACAATATCCAATACTGCAGGTTGTGATTCCATCATTACTGTGAATTTAACCATTAAAAATAGTACGACAAGCAGCTTCGATCAGACTGCATGTGATAGATATATTTCGCCCAGTGGCAACTATATCTGGACATATTCAGGCATATACACAGATACTATACCCAACGCTGTGGATTGTGATTCAATAATTACAATTAATCTAACCATTAAAACTAGTACAACAAGCATCATAAATCCGAACGTATGCGATAGCTATATATCGCCCAGCGGCAATTATACCTGGACAAATTCAGGCATATACATGGATACAATACCTAATGCAGCGGGTTGTGATTCCATCATCACAGTGAATTTGACTATTGAAAATAGTGCGTCAAGTATCCTCGATATAACTGCATGTGATAGCTATACCTCGCCCAGTGGCAACCATACATGGATTAGTTCGGGAATACACACAGATACTATATCTAATACTGCAGGTTGTGATTCCATCATAACAGTAAATTTAACCATAATAACAGTAGATACTTCCGTAACACTGGATCGGGCAGTTCTTACGGCAAATGCTTCCGGGGCAACCTTCCAATGGTTAGATTGTGGCAATAACTATGCGCCTGTTACCGGGGAGACAAATCAAAACTACACGGCTACGAGCAATGGAAGCTATGCAGTGGAGGTAACCCAGCAAGGATGTACCGACACATCCGCTTGTTATACAGTTACCGCTGTGGGGGTTGTTGAAAACGGATTTGGAAAATCGTTCCTCGTATATCCGAATCCAACACAAGGCGGAATTACCATTGAACTGGGAGAAATATATCCGGATGTTATTCTAACGGTTAGAGATCTGACAGGACAGATCATATCAATATTTAAAGCTGGGGACACCGACAAGTTGTATTACATGCTGGAAGAACCCAACACATTATACCTGATTGAGGTCAATACCAGCGAAGGGAAGCGGGCAATTGTGAGAGTAATAAAAAATTGACATGTTCCCATGGATTATAATAAAGAAAAAAATTAATCCTGGCTCGAGGATTATATCCGATTATTTCTGATAGACCAGTTTCCCAGTTTCAATATGGTTTTCTGTTCTTACTACGCAATAATAAATTCCCTCAGGCAATAATTCTGGTGTCCATATCAATTCCTGTTCACCTGCAGGAAGTTTTTCTGAAAGTAGCATTTCAACCAGTTGTCCGCAATGATTATAGATCTCTATGGTTACAAATCCGGGCCCCGGAAGGTTGAACACAATTTGTGTCGCGGAACTGAAAGGATTCGGATAATTTCTGATACCTGTGTTTTGTGAGCTAAGAGGCTCAGTTTCGATGGCATTCCAGTCGTCATTCACAAACTCTTTCATCCACAGGTACATGTTGATGACATTATCTTCGATATAATCATGCCCGCCTTCGAATGTTACAAAAGCCAGGTTGGGATTTCCGGCTTCCTGCAAGAGCTCATATGCCTGCTGGTTGACAGACAACAGATAATCGTTTGTGTCGCATACAAAATAGGTGGGTACATCGCTCAATATCTCAGCAACTTCCGGATTGAGCTCAGCGGAACCTCCATAACTGAGAGCACCGGCGTGGATACCGAGTGCAGCCCACGTATCAGCCGACCCGATGGCAATGTGCCACGCACCATATCCTCCCATGGAGTGACCGGAAAGATATTTTCGGGTGGGGTTGATATGTACAATTTCTTCCAGGACAGCTATGCATTCCCAGATGTCAGTTTCAGATATTCCCTGGTACCAGAGATTTCCGCGTCCCCAGGGAGATAACAGGAAACCTTCTTCAAATGCTATACTGGTCGAAGGATTGTTCAGATAAGGAAAGGTAAGATATTGGATCACGTCTCCTGCAACATCCCACAATCCGTGAAGTTGTATAAAGAGGGGATACTCTGTATCAGGATCCCAGTATTTAGGGAGTTTGAGCCATGAAAAGGAGACCTCACCGTCGGTTGACGACACCCAGGTCAGGATCATGGAACGTCTTCGCTTCAGGTAGGTCAGAAAGTCTTTCGGACTGCAGGTATCGGTTTCATCATTGAATGCAAGATAGGTGTCTTCAAGCAACGCCGAATCATTCGAAGTGTATGTGTCCTTTGATTCAATCACAGCGATCATCGATTCACAATGCAACCGGAAGTACTCATCATAGGTGATTTCCGCCAGGTGACTCAGGGTATCTTTTAACGCTGATATATAATCGAAAGCCTTGTCGATTCCCGAATTGTTAATCGTTTCCTGACCATTAACCCGGATTACAAATGAAATAAACAGTAAAAATAGTACGGTTTTGGTTTTCATAGTGGTTGTCGTATTACATGGTTTGGTAATAAGACAATCCAGCTCTTATCAACCCTTATATACTCTGTCTGTTTTCATCAATCCGGATTCGACAGAAAGAAATATACCGATCTTGTGTAAAAATGATATCTGGATGAAAATATCAATGGTGATACTATACCGTTCCCCTGCGTTTTTCCAAAGCTTCCCTGATCTCAAGGCATTTTTGTTTGGTCAGCTCCATACGGCTCACGAAATATATCGCCAGGGCCAATCCGAAAATGGGTATAAGGGCTAAAGCCGTACGTATTCCTGTAATGGCATGGGCCGATTGTACTTTAACAGCTGCATTGAATCCGATCCAGTTTAAAATTAAACCGGAAACAAAATAACCGAATGAGTTGCCCAGTTTCAGGATATACGACATGCAGGCAGTAAAGGAACCTTCACGTCGTTTCCCCGTATTCAGCTCGTCATAATCAATAATGTCGGCTCCTATCGAACTATGCAGCATCCATAAGCCTGATGCGGCAAGGCCCATCAAACCCGAGGAGATGGTCTGTAACCAGGGAACGATCGGTGTATACAGGAACCATGAACTACCATAGGCCAGAATCCCTACAAAACCGGCAATCATTGCGGCCGATCGTTTCGCCACAACACTGGCAATCCTGTTCAGTATGGGAGCCCCGATCAATCCTCCGATCATAAAGGCCACTCCCATCCAGAAATTCCAGTTGTCGCCATTACGGGTATCGCCACCACACACATAATACACGGTTGCATAATATCCGAGAGCACCTACCATGCTGGTCCCTAACGTGAACGAAGCACCCATTCCCAGCATCATGCGGAAAGGCCGTACTCTCAGGGTTTCATAGAAAGAGGCTTTTAGAGAAATTCGCGTGGTTATTTTTGTAACGACCTTCTGGTAGTATCGTTCCTTTACCCTGAAGAATATGATGATGGCGAAGATAGCCATTAATATACCCAGCCCGGAGGTATAAACCTGTATACCGAGAAGTGTGTTTTTTGCACCGGTAGCAGGGATCAGGAACCAGGCCAGATTGGTAAAACGCAAAGCATAAAAATTACCGACCTCAAAGATCTTCTGCATCACGCTACGATAAGTCATTACGGATGTTCGTTCATCATAATCGGGGCTTAATTCAGGTCCCAGGCTGTTATAAGGAACCGTAAACAGAGCGATGAGCGGCATATAGATCAATGATGAACCCATCATATACCAGAATACGACAGATACTCCCAAGAAATGAATTTCGGACCAGGAGGGAGAAACAAGGAACAACGTGGGAAGTCCTAACCCGCTTAATATCCCGGCAATAAGAATAAATGGCCGGCGGCGACCGTACTTTGAACGAAAGTTATCCGAGATCCACCCTGCAATAGGATCGGCAATTGCATCGTATATACGGATCAGGGTTAAGGCGAGTCCTACTAGAACAGGATTAACACCCAGGTATATATTGAACACTGCGAATGCTACACCTGGGTATAGCCATAAGCCCCACATATCAATTCCTGTTCCAAGTCCGTAAGAAATTTTTGTTAAAATCGGGAGGCGGTCACGAATTCCTTTTGATTGTTGCTTGAGATTCTGTTCCTGAGTCATCGAGGTAAGATGTTATGTTAGGTGTGTGATCATGAATAGTCTTTTCTATCAGACTTTCAAAGGCCGAATATATACTTTTGCCGAGAAGAAAAAAAATATCGACGATCGAAAACGTATTATATCTATTGACGTTTTGAGGGGTAAACAAAGCAACCAGCCTGTTCTGAGAAAAATATCCACTATTTCTTCTGGCTCTGGTTATAATACAACAAGGCTTTGTTCATCTTGGAATTAAGATTGTTGATCCGGGTCTGTGTCGCCGGATGAGTGGATAAAAATTCAGGAGGATTCTCCTTGCTCATGCCCTTCATGCGCTGCCAGAAATTGACTGCCTGGAAAGGATTGTAACCTGCCATAGCCATAAAATACAAACCCAGTTCATCAGCTTCGCTCTCGTGTTTTCGGCTATAGGGTAATAGGATTCCCAGTACTGATCCGACACCGAATGCACCCATTGCCAGGTTTCTTGTTGTTTCAGGTTCTTGTGCCAGCGCTACTTCGAGGGCTACACCGCCCAGTTGAACGGCTAGTTGCTGTGAAAGCCGTTCGTTGCCATGATCTGCAACGGCATGGGCAATTTCGTGCGACATGACCACGGCGATTCCATGATCATCAGCACAAATAGGCATGATCCCTTCATAGAAAGCAATTTTCCCTCCGGGCATACACCAGGCGTTCAATTCATCGGACAGGAGAACATTAAATTCCCATACATAGCCAGCTAATATACTGCTCTGGTTATGTTCTCTGAAATATTTATCAACAGCAGCAGTAATATTACTACCTACTTCCTTCACCGAGCTGACATATTTCTGGTTAGTCGAAAGTTTGAATTCCGATAATGCTTGTTTATAGCTGTCTCTGCCCAGCGAAAGCATTTGCGAAGAGGGAATGGCTGTAAACTGACGCCTCCCTGTAAGAGGTACCGTGCTGCAGGTAACCAGGATGATAGTCAAAAGACTGATCAGGATAAATTTTATGAATTTCATATGAGTAGTAATAAATGATTAACCGATACAATTTTATGTGATAATACAAAAATAAAAGAAAAAATGATTTTGAAGTACGCTCGATTTGTTGCCCTGTGTTCTAACTATAGAGATACCATGTACGGGCTTCCTGAAGTGGGGAGGTATTTGCCTATACTCATCGTCAATATTATGATGTTGAAGTTGCTTTATATAATATGGCCAGTTAACAATATTATTCCCTGCTGCGTGCGTCGGAATCGGTTGCAATTTTAACAAGATCTATACACTTTTCGATCTAGAGTGAAGGTAAAGCATTCAGATAATCAAGATCAACTGAGTTGCCTACTGAACAATCCCAGATGATTCCCTGGATACGCGCAGACTGATCCAGCGAGATTTCAGAAAAATCTTTTGTTTTCAGAATATCGACTATTTCTTTCAGGCATGGTAAAGTGGCCATATCGCAAATTGTATAAACCGATTCATCATCGGGAGCTGATTTGTCCGCTGCCAGACAGAATACAGGAATGGGTCGTGAAACAGTTTCACTTGCAGTAATGGTAATGGTATAGGAAATTACTATGATCATGGGTTGATAATCATCGGACCCGGGGAAAAACCAGGTACCAGGTTCGAACATGATGGTAATATCATGTGTTGTAACATTCGTAATGTGCATAACTACTGTGAAGAAACCACCTGACGGCGTCAATCCACTGCTGTTTAAACAGTCCAAGATGCAATCGTTATTATCCGGATCGTTTGTTGAGCAGTTCTCTAAGCATGCCGTATAGTTATTGTATATATCACTACCGGGTTCCATCAAAGAGGAAGCATCTCCATCGATGGTAAAGGTTACACCATCGAATGTGAGATTGTCACAGGTTTCATCGAATACTTCGGGTTCTGGTTTATGACAGCAATAAAAAATAATAACAAGCAGAACGGGTAATAACTCAATTATTTTTTTCATACTAGGTTAAATTTATTTGGTTAATGTGTATTTTACGTTTTCTGAGAGGTAAGTACATCAAAAAAGAACAAAATTCAAAATAAATCTGTCAGTATTTTTCTTTTAGTTTATTGGCTGATGTTCTCTGATATTAAGTCCGGTGTAATAATATTCCTGTTAAAATCGATTAACAAGTCCTCGGATGAAAGGAAATGGTTTGTACAATTAAATACATGAATACTTCATTATTGAACTTTTTATCGTAGTTCAGCAATAATCATTTTGATTTACTTGTCTTAAATTTACCTCATGCCGAAGAATCTTCAAACTGCTTATAGTCTGATCCGGTTTGATACACCGTTAGGGGAAATGATGGCTTTAACGAATAAAAGCGGAATATGTAGACTTGAATATACCGATTCAAATGATATAACGAATTTTCCGGGACTTCAGGGAAAGGGGCAGGAAATAATCATTACTGAAAAAAGTAGTTGCAATACCGATATACTGCAACAACAACTCGAGGAATATTTTCAGGGTAAACGAAGGGAATTCACCATTCCGTTGGTACCTGAAGGAACAGCGTTTCAGTTGAAGGTATGGAACGAACTATTGAAAATCCCATATGGAAAGACACGTACCTATATGCAACAAGCCCTTGCGTTAAAAAAACCGGAAGCTACACGGGCAGTGGCTGCAGCGAACGCCAATAACAAAATTGCTATTCTAATACCCTGTCACCGTGTTGTAGGAGCAAAGGGAGAACTTACAGGATATAGAGGAGGGATCGGGAGAAAGCAATGGCTGCTGGATATGGAGAAGACCACAATAGGAGAGAGATTGAAATTATTTTAGATTAAATAAAAAGCAGTAATCCCTTAAATTGATTAAAAATTCAGAATGGATAATATTTAGAAAATATAAAATCAGTACTGTTTTGTTATTATATCCAATGGAGCGGGCAGACGTTACCTGCAAATGACCAATGTTAAATATTCGAATTTAGTTTTGTTTAAGCTTACCGAAAGCGGATAAAGGCCGTTATTCAGGTAACTCGTATCCAGTATGAATGTTTGTGTATTATATGCTTCAATATCTTGAACCAGATTGCCCATTGTGTTGTATAGAGTGACAGATACTGAACCCATCACAGTTTCGGATACTTCAATGGTAACAATGTTTTGTGCCGGATTGGGATATACAATCACTGTTGGATTGATATCATTCTCAACCAACATGGAAGGTTCGATAATTTCAAACCAGTTCAGGTTATGTTCACCCTGTTTAACAAGCAGTCGTAAGGTATATCTGCCTTCATTCAGCGAAAGGCTTGTCGATTGTGTCTGCCAGCTTTGCCAGTCACCTGTAGGACTAAATAGTATTGTATCGAGTGAAGTAAAATCCTCACCATATTGGGCTTGAATGATCAATTCGGCATTGTTTCGGATGGTTGCTACCCGGAAATTCATATCGTAGGAACCTGGTTGCGGCACATAAACCAGGTAATCGAGGTAGTCGCCGGCAGATGCATAGGCAGTATTGTATCCGCCGCCTGTATCTTCACAGCTTTCAAGTTCGAAGCCGTTATTTTGGTAGTAATCTTCGGCCTGGATCCTTCCGGGAATTGGATGCCGTAAAGGCAAATTATTCACTACTTCCATTCCTGAGAATGACTCAAGTGTATCTGTTTCACTTTGAACAGAGTAACCCTGATATGAAAGAGTGAGGACAGAACCATAATAAACCGGTTCATCGAGCTGGATGAAAAGTATATTCGTGTCCTGTTCATCGATAGTAAATCCTCCAATGGGGACTGACGTTCCGTTTGCTTCAAAGTCAAATTCGGAGACGAGTATTTCTTCAGCCTGTGTGGCAATTTCTTTGTTCAGGTAAAGAAAAACACCGCTACCATTAGTTGAAGTTTCGGCGTAAACAGGCATAAAATCGATAGAACTGATTGAAACGGGATTGAAGAATTTAACATAATTTATGTTTACTCCGCCACTTTCAATTATGAGCCTGATCTGTAATGTTCCTTCAGGAAACACAACATGTTCCACCTGGAAAGTTTGCCAGTTTTGCCATCCTCCTGTGGCGGGTAATTCAATACTTCCTGTAACAGGAAGTTCATTAGAGAGGAACCGGATTGTTCCGCCACTTGCTCCCGAAGCATAGCGCAGGTGCAGGGTGTAAGCCGCAATACTGTCGGTAGTTACGGTATATTGAAGCCATTCGCCGTCTTCAGTCCATCCGACATTATATCCGTTCGATTCATCAGTATCGGAACACGCTTCGATATCGACCCCGTCGTTCCTGTAACTCCATCCCTGGTTCCAGTCGATCCAGTCGCCTCCTGTGCTTAGGTGATAGTCAGCAGTATCATTATCGAAGTATGCATGGTTATTCCGTCCCAAATCATAATCGGTAGCGAATATTGCCTGCCCGGGTTCATGATCGTTGTATGGAATAGTGCTGGTAGTGAAAGGTTGGCGGATCATCGCATCGACGACATCATTCTGGAAAGTACACTGTTCGATCTTATGGTTTTCCGCAAACTGAAGTACCGCCTGGAATGCTTCTTCGGCATCAGGAGCAGGAACATTACCCCTCCAGTATTCTACAAGTGCAAGATAATCTTCATTCACTTCGACGCGCAGGGGATTATTGATTCGTGGTTTTTTAACCGGCCACCACGACCATCCGATGTGGTTTTCTTCGCAGAGAGCGATCAGGCCTGTGAACCAGGTATTGGAATTCTCCCCCGATTCTCCCAACCATACCGGCACGTTGTAGTTGTTACGAAGATTGATGACCCAGTCGATCGAAGAAGGATCGTTGGATGTCCAGTATTTATGAAAACTGAATGTCAGGTTATCATCCCAGGGTGAAGGTACGCCCGAATAATCGTTGGCAAACCAGTTACCCTCGATAATGATCATGTGGTTCTGATCGACCTCACGAATGGCTTCAGTAACATCTATCATCAGATTCCATAAAGGAGTATTGTTTGCATCGCCAAAATCCCAGTTTGTTTCGTTGATCAGATCGTAACCTCCGATCCAGGGTTCGTCACTGTATCGTTCGGCCAGGCGGCGCCAAAGTGCAATCGTTTTATCTTTATTTTCCTGGCTTTCCCAGAGTGATGGCTTTGATGGATCATAATCGGATATTGCTGCATCGGTCCCCTGGCCACCAGGAGCTCCGTGCAGGTCGAGGATGAGGTATATTTCGTTGTCGCTACACCAGTCGAGTAATGAATCGAGCAGGATAAATCCCTTGTCGAGCCAGGTATTTTCACCCGGAACGGGTTCATCTTCGATCGGGAGTGTGAACCATTTGTAATGCATGGCTGCCCTTATGCTGTTAAATCCCCATGATTTCATAGAGTCGACATCGGTGCGTGTGAGATGCCATTCCAGCCAGGCATTGTAAAAACTATCGGTATTGGCTTCTCCAATGGTTTCGATGAGCAGGTTCCGGAATTCGTGCTGGGTTGGAGCAATATCTGAGGTTTGCATCATATAGCCTTCCTGGAGCATCCAGTTTCCGGTTCCTATGCCACGAAGAATTACCTCTTCATCAATTCCATTGCGAATATAGATTCCGTCGGTATGCATATATCCCTGGTTAAAAGCCACTTCAGGGACAAATATGAAGAAACTGAAAAGCAAAATCAATTGTCGCATACAGGTGTAATTTTATTACTGATTATTAGTTGAAAATATACGTAGCGATCGAATGTGGCAGGCTCTTTGCACGAAATCCACGATTCGATATCCATGTTTTAAATTCTATTTCCTGCTCAGTTGTATTCATTACAACCAGTGCAATGCTTCCATCCTGATTTAACATGGCTGTTGCAAGCAACTCATCGGAGTTTGACGAACAAATAATACGTTTGGCACCCGGGCGGATAAATTTAGAGAAATGTCCCAAATAATAAAATGAATTCATATACACAACTTCACCGGTCTTGGTATTTCCAATAACAGGGGCATAACAATAATTTGAAACATGATTCGGACCACCTGTTTCGTCCAGTAAAATATTCCAGTCGATCCATCCTGTAGCTGAATTGTTCAGATCGCGGATAATGGCCTTCCCATACTGTTCACCCCAATGCCATTCGTTCAGTTGTGTATAATCAAACGGAAAGACACAACCTTCAGTAAACAGGGTTTTCTTGTCCGGGAATGCTTCCTGGTGCAATTTTACATTGTCATAATGATCACCGGTATACCAGTGAAATCCTGTGCCCCAAATATATTTCGACGCTTCGGGATCGTCGTATACGATTTTT
>Ga0299912_10003652_pt1 | contig 12568 bp, 9 predicted proteins | sample RVTome_2_FD_207667 | JGI IMG/M metagenome (GOLD analysis project Ga0299912, IMG submission 207667) | Soil microbial communities from uranium-contaminated site in the Upper Colorado River Basin, Wyoming, United States - RVT95D214 (version 2) ... | reverse complement strand
GTCCGCGACCTGGCGGGTGGCCTGCAGCAGAGACGCGGCATCGGCAAGATCGATGCCGAACTTGGACGCCAGGCTCAGCTCGGAATAGTCCGACGACACGCGCAGCCGCACGCACAGACGCAGATCGGTGGCGGGCTCGCCCTGTTCATCGGCGGTGGCCGCGATGATCTTTGCCAGCTCCTCGTGGCTGTCGAGGCTGAATGTGCGCACGCCGTGGACCTTGTAGGCCTCGGTAATGGCAGCGGCCGTCTTTACCGGATGCATGAAGCACAGCGTGGCTTCCGGCAGAACCGAACGCACAAGCCGCACCTCGGCAATCGAGGCGACATCAAAATGGGTGATTCCGGAATCCCACAGCACGCGCAGCAGATCGGGCGAAGGATTCGCCTTCACGGCATAGAGCGACTTGCCCGGAAACTTCTCTGCAAAGAAGCGGGCGGCGCGCGCGGCGGCGTGCGGGCGGTTGAGGATAACGGGTTCGTCCGGAGCGAGGTCGCGGACTACAGCCAGTGCATCAGGATGGATGTACAACTCAAGGGACCCCCAATAGGCCTTGCGGCCATGACAACACAATGACGAAGCTGCCTTGCGGTTTGGAAGTCCCCATGGGGCAGCGAGGGGCCGATATAGGGGGGAGCATGCGAACTGCAAGTGAAAATCATCCCCCGCTTTCACAAAAGCGCCACATATGCTTCGGAGGCTGAAAATTTCAAGTTAACTATATGATTTTCAAATGCATTATTAACGTCATAATTCCGTATCGAAATGGCATTTCAGCTCAGTCGATCCCGAAATGTCTCGTAGTCGAACCGCTTCACGCATTCGAGCGAATCCGACTCGCTGTCCCACAGCCAGATCGAAGGCAGCGGCACGCCATTGAAAGTCGTGGTCTTGACCATGGAATAATGCGCCTGGTCGAGAAAGGCGAAGCGCTGGCCCGGCTCGCAAGGCACGGGCAGGCGATAATCGCCGATCACGTCGCCGGCCAGGCAGGATGGCCCACCCAGTCGCACGGCACCGCCCTCTCCTTCGTCCACCGCCTGTTCGTCATGCGGCAATTCGCCCAGCATGGCCGGGCGATAGGGCGCTTCCAGCACATCCGGCATATGGCAGGTGGCCGAAACGTCGGTGATGGCAAGCGGCATGCCGTTCCAGTGGCTATCGAGTATCGTGCCCACCAGAATGCCGGCATCCAGCGCCACCGCCTCACCCGGTTCGAGATAGATCTCGCAGCCCGTTTGCGCCTTCACCTGCTTCAGGAAATGGACCAGATCCTCGCGCTGGTAATCGGCGCGGGTGATGTGATGGCCGCCGCCGAAATTCAGCCACTTCATCTGCGGCAGATAGCGTTCGACATGCGGGTAGACCGCTTCCCAGGTCCGCCTGAGCGGCTCGAAATCCTGCTCGCACAGCGTATGGAAATGCAGCCCGGTCACGCCTTCCAGATCGGCGTCGGTCAGCTGGTTGACAGGGAAGCCCAGCCGCGAATGCGGCGCGCAAGGATCGTAACGCGGCACTTCGCCTTCGGCATGCATCGGATTGATGCGCAGGCCCACGTCGAAACCGGCCCCTTGCGCTTCCAGCTGCTCGCGAAACCGCGCGAGCTGACCGGGCGAATTGAAGATCACATGATCGGACAGGCGGCAGATTTCCGGCAGGTCCCTGGGCTTATAGGCCGCGCAATATGTGGCGATCTCGCCGGAATAATGCTCGGCCGCCAGCCGTGCTTCCCACAGGCCCGAAGTGCACACGCCATCAAGATATTCGCCGATGATCGGCGCCACCTTCCACATGGAAAAGGCCTTGAGCGCGGCCAGCACCTTCACGCCCGCGCGATTGCGGATATCGGCCAGCACGGACAAGTTGGCACGCAGCTTGGCCGCGTCCACCACGAAAGCGGGGCTGTCGACCCGGTTCAGGTCGAAATGGGCGAAAGCGCCCGGATCGCCAGCTCTGGTTTCCATATGCAAACACCTTCTTCATTCCCGCGAAAGCGGGAACCCACCTCCTGCCCTCGCATCCAGACCAAACCTCTGGTGATGGGTCCCCGCTTTCGCGGGGATGACGGACTTATTGGCGTTTCGTCCAGAAATCAAAACGCCAGCGGCCCGGCCAGTTCTTCCACCGTCCACGGCAACCCGTGCCGGTTCAGCATGTCCATGAAGGGATCGGGATCGAACTCTTCCATGTTGAACACGCCATCTCCCTTCCACGCGCCGGTCAGCATCATGGCCGCGCCGATCATCGCGGGCACGCCGGTGGTATAGCTCACCGCCTGGTTGCCGGTTTCGCGATAGGCCTCTTCGTGGTCGCAGATGTTCTTGATGTAAAAGGTCTTCTCGCCCGACCCGTCCAGCGCCTCGCCGGTGGCGATATCGCCGATATTGGTCTTGCCATGCGTGGTCGGGCCAAGTGAGGCCGGTTCGGGCAGCACCGCTTTCAGGAATTGCAGCGGAATGATCTCGCGGCCTTCATACATCACCGGGTCGATCCGGGTCATGCCGACATTCTGCAGCACCGTCAGGTGGTTGATATAGGCATCGCCGAACGTCATCCAGAAGCGGCCGCGTTCCATCTCGGGCAGGAACTTCGCCAGGCTTTCCAGCTCCTCGTGATACATGAGGTACATGTTCTTCGGGCCGACGCTTTCGAAATCGAAGTTCTCGCGGATGGTCATGGCGGGCGTTTCCACCCACTTCCCCTTGTTCCAGTGCCGCGCGGGCGCCGTCACTTCGCGGATGTTGATTTCCGGATTGAAATTGGTGGCAAAGGCCTGCCCGTGATCGCCGCCGTTGCAATCGAGGATGTCGAGCGTGCGGATCGTCTTCAGCTTGTGCTTCTTGAGCCACATGGCGAAAACGCTGGTCACGCCCGGATCGAACCCGGAGCCGAGCAGCGCCATCAGCCCCTTTTCCCTGAAGCGGTCATGATAGGCCCACTGCCAATGATATTCGAACTTCGCCTCGTGGCGCGGCTCGTAATTGGCGGTGTCGAGATAATCGACGCCCGTGGCCAGACACGCCTCCATGATGGCAAGGTCCTGATAAGGCAGCGCCAGATTGACGACGAGCTTCGGCCCGATCTTTTCGATCAACTTTGACAGCGCCGGGATTTCCTCGGCGTCGATCTCATAGGTGCTGATGGAAACGCCGGTGCGGCTTTTCACCGATTCGGCGATGGCATCGCATTTGGCCCTGGTTCGGCTGGCGAGGTGAATTTCGGAGAAAATCTCCGGATTCCCAAGACTCACCTGGGCCATTTTATGCACCGCAACCGAGCCGACACCGCCCGCGCCGATCACCAGAACCTTGCTCAACGCCCATCTCCTTCGGGTTTCGCGAAGTGCCGCATATAAGTTGCTTCTGTTACATCTCAACACGCATCCGCAGAAGCCCCTCTGCCCCTTGTTGGCGATCTGCCGATTGGCCCGTCCGACACACCGGCGTCACTGAACGGTCATGCAGATGAACCATGGCAGGCGAACCGTTTACCCGATTCGGGGATTTGCACGCATCATGCTCCAATCTGCATCCAAAGGCCCTGCTTCCAAGCTTATCTCGCGCGCGGTTGTCCGCAATGAAACCAACATGGGCGGAAAGCTGCTCGACAAGGCCTTCGCCTTCGCTTTCAGGCGGCTGGTCTATGCCCAGATCTGGGAAGACCCCGTGGTCGACATGGAGGCACTGCGAATCCAGCCAGACAGCCGCATCGTCACCATCGCCAGCGGCGGCTGCAATGCCCTGTCCTATCTGATCGCGGACCCGCAAGCGATCATGGCGGTGGATCTCAACACCGCGCACCTGGCGCTCAACAAGCTGAAGATCGCCGCCGTCCGCCATCTGCCCGATTACGCGCACCTGCGGCGCTTCATCGTCGAGGCCGACCATCCCTCCAATATCGAAACCTATCGCCTGCTGCTGGCGCCGCATCTGGACGAGATCACGCAGCGCTACTGGAATGGCCGCGACCTTGTCGGGCGCCGACGCATCGGCGGCTTTTCGCGCGGCATCTACAAGCAGGGCCTGCTGGGCAATTTCATCGGCCTCGCCCATTTCGTCGCCCGGCTCTATCGCATCGATCCGCGCGAGATTCTTGCCGCCGGAACGATCGAGGAGCAGCGCCGCATCTTTGATGAGAAATTCGCGCCGGTGTTCGAACGCAAGCTGGTGCGCTGGCTGACCGACCAGCCCGCCTCGCTGTTCGGCCTGGGCATTCCACCCGCCCAATACAGCGCTCTGGCAGGCGATGGCCGCATGGCCGACGTATTGCGCCGCCGGCTGGAAAAGCTGGCCTGCCACTTCCCGGTGAACGACAATTACTTCGCCTGGCAGGCCTTTTCGCGAAAGTACGGCAATGGCCCGCAACACCCGCTGCCGCCCTATCTGCAGGAAGATAACTTCAACAAGATCCGTGACAGGGTCCACCGGCTGAGCGTGTCCCACGCCAACTTCACCGATCATCTGGCAGCCCAGCCCGATGCCAGCCTGGATCGCTATATCCTGCTCGACGCGCAGGACTGGATGGACGACCGGCAGCTGACGCGGCTGTGGTCGCAGATTCTGCGCACGGCCAGACCGGGCGCGCGCGTGCTGTTCCGCACTGCTGCCGAGCCTTCGCTGCTGCCGGGCCGCGTGCCCGATGAAATCCTCTCCCGCTGGGACTATGCCGAGGAGGAATCCCGCTCTCTCACCGTGGCTGACCGCTCCTCGATCTATGGCGGCGTGCATCTTTACCTGCTGCGCGGATGAGCATCCCCGGCGCCCCCGCTCCCACGCGCGACAATCCCCGCGATCACGCCGCGCTGATGGATTCGATCTATCGCGGCCAGCGCCATATCTATGACGCGACCCGCAAATATTTCCTGTTCGGGCGCGACCGCCTGATCGGGGAGCTGGATTGCCAGCCGCACCATGCGGTGCTGGAAGTGGGCTGCGGCACAGGCCGCAACCTGCACCGTATCGGCCAGCGCTGGCCCGGCGTCTCCCTCCACGGGCTCGACATCTCGCGTGAGATGCTGGCCAGCGCCTCGGCCCGGCTGGGCGCCTCGGCACGTCTGGCGCAGGGCGATGCGACCGGCTTCGATCCCGCGCCGCTGTTCGGCCGGGAGAACTTTGACCGGGTGGTGCTGTCCTTCAGCCTGTCGATGATCCCGGCTTGGCAGGCCGCGCTGGAACAGGCGATGCGGGTGCTGGCGCCCGGCGGTGCGCTGCATGTCGTGGATTTCGGCGATGCTGCCGGTCTGCCCGCCCCCTTGCGCGCGGGCCTGCGCGCATGGCTGGCGCATTTCCACGTCAGTCCGCGTCTGGACCTTGCCGAAACCGCCGGAACGCTGGCCGCCGGGAAAGGCTACCTGGCCCATGGCCAACGCGGCCCCCTGGGCTATTACCAGCTCATACGGATTCTGAACCCGGAGAGGTAAACCTCCTTATCGGGTTGCGCCCGGCATCAGGATCGGCAAGATGCCGCCTTGGGATACTGGGAGGGAAACCATGATCGGAATGTCTATCCTGCAACCGGTGGTCGCGCTGGCCATCTGGACCATGGTGATGTGGTTCTGGCTTTACGGCACGCGCATCCCCGCCATCAGCGCAGTCGATGTGGATCTGGACGATCTGGTGCATGATCCGCACAAGAATCTTGATCAGTTGCTGCCGCCGCAGGTCATGTGGAAAGCCCACAACTACAATCACCTGCATGAAGCGCCCACGGTATTCTATGCGGTGGCGATCGTGCTGGCGATCGTCGGCGCCGGTGACGGGCTGAACGCCCAGCTGGCCTGGGCCTATGTCGCGCTGCGGGTGGTGCACTCGCTGATCCAGTCCACCGTCAACAAGGTGGGGCTGCGCTTCCTTGCCTTCGCGCTTTCCAGCTTCTGCCTGATGGCCCTGGTCGCCCGCGCGGCGATGGTGCTGTTTTAGGGCGTGGAGCCGTAAGATCGAGGTGTCTGCCATTGGCTTGTATGGCCGCATCCAACCAACTCCGCTCAGCCTGAGCGGATGCGGGCAGTAATGGCATGGCCGCATCCCCCCCTTGCCAGACACTCGCCGATGCCGGGTCTGGCTCCTTACCCATTCCTGACAAACAGGCTGGCCAGTTCCACATGGGTGGACCAACGGAACTGGCCCACAGGCCTCACTTCCTTCAACACATAGCCGCCCGCCACCAGCGTTGCGGCATCGCGTGCCCAGCTGGAAGGGTTGCAGCTGATATAGGCGATGGCGGGCACCTTGCTTTGCGCCAGCAGCGCCGCCTGCTCTCTCGCGCCGGCACGCGGCGGATCGAGCAGGACGGCGGAAAAGCGATCCAGCTCGTCCACCTGCAGCGGGTTGCGGAACAGGTCGCGGTGCATGGCATGAACCGGCAGCTGCGCCCGTCCGGCCGCAGCCTTGCACGCCAGATGCGCATCGCGTGCCGCTTCCACCGCCAGCATTTTGGCGCTCGGCCCTTTCACACTCAACTGGGCCAGCGCGAAAGCAAAGGTGCCAAGGCCGGAAAACAGGTCTGCCACCGCGCCCGCGCCTGAAAGCCATTCACATGCAGCAGCCGCCAGTGCCGCCTCGCCATCCGCGGTGGCCTGCAGGAAGGCACCGGGCGGCAAGGGCACGCTGACACCCGCCAGCGCAACGGTGACAGGCTCCGGCTCCCACAGCGCCTCCGGGCCGTAGCCTTGATCGAGCGTGAGGCGGGCAAGGCCATTGTCCCGCGCGAAATCCAGCATGGCCTCGGTGGCGGCGAGCCCTTCGACCGTGAGGCCCTTCAGCCCAATGTCCACGCCCTGTTCGGTGAGCGTCAGCTCCGCATCGACCGCGAGCTTCCGCCCCTGCCCCGCCAGCAGCTTGCGGAGCGGCACCACTATCGCGAAAAGTTCGGGCACGAGCACAGGGCATTCGACCATATCGGCGATGCGATGCGATCCCTGTTCGCGAAAGCCCAGCAATGTCCTGCCGCCAGCCTTGGCGGCATGAAGCGCGGCTCGCCGGCGGCTGCGCGGCGGGGAAAGATGCGGCGGCGCGATGCGTTCCGCCTGCAAGCCCTGCCCGATGACCGCATTTGCCACGCGATCGGCCACGAAGCCGGCCAGCGCGGCCTCGTCCAGATGCTGGAGCTGGCAGCCACCGCATTTGCCGAAATGACGGCAGGCTGGTGCCGCATGGTGCGGCCCGTGTTCCAGCGATCCGTCCGGGCGGATGAGATCGCCCGGCGCAGCCCCCGGCACATGGCGCCCGTTTTCGGTCACACCGTCGCCCTTGGCAGCGACGCGGACGATCTCTTCAGAAACGCTCACAGGCAAGACGCAAGCGCTTCGGGAACAGCTTTGGCAAGTTTCCCGGCAGTGAAAGCGGGACCACACAGCCGCGCCACCTCTCCCTGCAGCCACACGCCCTCGCACGCCGCCTCGAAAGCCTCCGATCCGGCGGCAAGCCGGCTGGCGATCAGCCCTGCCAACACATCGCCCGTTCCCGCCGCGGAAAGCCAGCTGGAAGCGCGCGGCGCGCAGGCCACCCGCCCGTCCGGCGCGGCGATCACCGTGTCCGGCCCCTTGGCGACGATCACCATGCCGCTCAGCCGCGCCAGCGCCAGCGCGCGTTCGGGCTTGGTGCCAGCATCTGCAAGACCGCCAGCACCTGCAAGACCAAAAGCCTGCTCCAGCGCCGCCAGTTCGCCTTCATGCGGCGTGGCGATAGTCGCGGCGGCACGCTCGGAAAGCTGGCGTTCGCCCAGCAGTACCAGCGCATCGGCATCCAGCACGGCGGGCACGGGATCGGCCAGCGCCGTCGCCAGCCTTTCGCGCGCTTCGCCATGGCGGCCAAGACCGGGGCCCACGAGGATGGCCCGGTTCCTGTCGTCGGTAAGCACTTCGGACAGCCTGCCGGTGTTCACGACCAGATCCGACGGCGCGCCCGACTGCGCGCCCCACTGCGCTCTGTCGGCAAACAGTTTCACATAGCCCGCGCCCGCGCCCTGCGCCGCCTGACAGGCGAGCAAGGCCGCGCCGGGCATTTCCCCGCCCACCACGGCCAGCAGCCCGCGCCGGTATTTGTGCGCATCGGGCGCAGGCGCGGCGAGATGCGGCTTGCGCACGACTGTCGCCGCACCGGGGAGCATTTCCACACCGATGCCGACCAGCCGCAGCTCGCCCATGATCGCGGCGGCGGGCATCAGGAAATGCGCGAATTTCCAGGCACCGAGCGATACCGTGAGATCGTATTTCGGCAGGCCTTGATTGAGCATCTGCCCACTGTCGGACTGCACGCCGCTGGGCAGATCGATGGCGATACGATGGTCGTGATGATCGGCCAGCCGGGCCAGCAGGGCGGCGTGTTCGTCGCTCAGCGGCCGAACCAGTCCGCTGCCGAACAGGCAATCGACCAGTACCTCGCCATGGCGCTCGGCATGGGCGTCCAGTACCTCGCCCTGATAAAGCGCGCGGGCATTCCTGGCGGCATCGGTCTTCGGCTCGGTCGCGGCGACAACCGCCACATGCCCGCCCCGCTCGCGGATTGCCTCTGCAATCACATAGCCGTCGCCGCCGTTGTTGCCGGGGCCGCACAGCACCGTGACCCTGTGGTGCCCGGCGATCCGCCAGACCCATTCGGCAGCCCCGCGCCCTGCGATCCGCATCAGCGCATCCACGCTGCTGCCATTGGCGATCAGCGCCTCTTCGGCGGCGCGCATCTGCTCCACGCTCAGGATCTGGTCAGGGGTGCCGGGCATCATCTTTCCTCGTTGCGGGAAAACGGTAGCGGTCCCTTTCGACAGAGACCTCCGCAAATCCCTCGACATAAGCTGTTACCGCCTGCTGCGCCCCATCCGCAACCGTCAGGCCGCGTCCATCATCAAGTACCTCGAAACGCCGGAACGAGCCGTCCGGGTGACGCACGACCAGAGTGAGCACGCCCCCCTGCTTCGCACGCTCGACGGCGCAGAGCTTCTCGAACGTGGCCGAGCCGTCCAGCGCGCAATCGATATGCTCTGCCCCTTCCGCCGCCGACGGCGGCCCGGATGGGGAAGAGCAACCTGAAACCACTGCTGCCAGGGCAAGAAGACAATGGCGGGAAGGCAGGGGCACGGCTTTTACCTTGCGAACCGGTCAGCCGCGCTCGACCTGGCTCACATCGCGCACGGCGCCGCGCGCCGCGCTGGTGGTGAGCGCGGCATAGGCGCGCAGCGCGGTGCTGACTTCGCGCTTGCGGTTCGCGGGCTTCCAGGCGGCAGCGCCCTTTGCCTCCATCGCCGCGCGCCGTACTTCCAGCTCGCTGTCGGAAAGGCGGACGTTCATCGTGCGGTTGGGAATGTCGATGTCGATCATGTCGCCATTCTCGACGAGGCCGATGGCGCCGCCTTCGGCGGCTTCCGGCGAACAATGGCCGATCGAAAGGCCCGAGGTACCGCCCGAAAAGCGCCCGTCGGTGATGAGCGCGCAGACTTTGCCCAGCCCCATCGATTTCAGGTAGCTGGTGGGATAGAGCATTTCCTGCATGCCCGGCCCGCCTTTCGGCCCTTCATAGCGGATCAGCACGACATCGCCGGCCTTGACCTCGCCGCCAAGAATCTTCGCCACTGCCTCGTCCTGGCTTTCGCAGATCACGGCGGGGCCGGAGAACCTGAGGATCGATTCATCCACCCCAGCCGTCTTCACGATGCAGCCATCGCGCGCGATGTTACCGGTCAGCACGGCCAGCCCGCCATCCTTCGAGAAGGCATGGGCCGCGCTGCGGATAATGCCCTTGTCGCGATCGGTATCCAACTCGCTCCAGCGCTTTGACTGGCTGAAGGCTTCGGTCGTGCGAACGCCGCCGGGCGCGGCCTTGAAGAACGTCTGCACCGCGGCATCGTTGCTTTGCGCGATGTCCCAGCGGGCCAGCCCTTCGCCCAAAGTGCGGCTGTGCACGGTCGGCGTATCCGCATTGAGCAGCCCGGCGCGATCGAGTTCACCCAGAATGCCGGCGATGCCGCCGGCGCGGTGGACGTCCTCGATATGCACATCGGCCGCATTGGGCGCGACCTTGCACAGGCAGGGCGTCCCGCGCGAGAGCCTGTCTATATCAGCCATCGTGAAGTCGATCCCGCCTTCCTGCGCGGCTGCAAGGATGTGCAGCACGGTGTTGGTGCTGCCACCCATCGCGATATCGAGCCGCATCGCATTCTCGAAGGCCGCACGGCTGGCGATGTTGCGCGGCAGCACGCTTGCATCGTCTTGTTCGTAATAGCGCTTGGCCAGATCGACGATGGTGCGTCCGGCCTGCAGGAACAGCTCCTTGCGGTCGGTATGGGTGGCGACGACCGTGCCGTTTCCGGGCAGCGACAGGCCCAGCGCCTCGGTCAGGCAGTTCATCGAATTGGCGGTGAACATGCCCGAGCACGACCCGCAAGTAGGGCAGGCCGAACGCTCATAGGAAGCGACGTCCTCATCGCTGACTTTCTGGTCACCGGCGACGATCATCGCATCGATCAGGTCGACGGCATGCACCTTGCCGTCCGACGTCGTGACCTTGCCCGCTTCCATCGGCCCGCCCGAAACGAAGATCGCCGGGATGTTCAGCCGCATCGCCGCCATCAGCATGCCCGGCGTGATCTTGTCGCAGTTCGAAATGCACACCAGCGCGTCGGCGCAGTGGGCATTGACCATATATTCGACGCTATCGGCGATAATCTCGCGGCTCGGCAGCGAATAAAGCATGCCAAGGTGCCCCATTGCGATGCCGTCATCCACCGCGATGGTATTGAATTCCTTGGCGACGCCGCCATGCGCCTCGATCTCGCGCGCGACCATCTGGCCAAGGTCCTTCAGATGGACATGGCCCGGCACGAATTGCGTGAAGCTGTTCGCGATGGCGATGATCGGCTTGCCGAAATCCTCGTCCCCCATGCCGGTGGCGCGCCACAGCGATCGGGCACCCGCCATGTTGCGGCCATGGGTGGACGTGCGGGAACGATAGGCAGGCATGGTGAAAACTCCGGTCGTAAAATCGCAGGCAACTGATCCTGTGCCGTCCCCCTACTGCAGGTCCACGTCCAGTCGAAGCGGAAAATGGCCGGAAGCCGGGATCAAGCCCGCCCGCGCGACGAAAGGGAAAGGTCTTTGCGCCTGCCCTATTCGCCGATGTGAAGCGCCGCCCAGTTGCAGATGCGCACCAGTCTTTCTGCCCAATCGGCCTGCATTTCCGGCGTCGCCAGGCTGTCCTGCCGGATTTCCAGACCGAAGTAGGGCCGCCCCTCCGCCTCGGCGTGACGGTTCATGGTCGCGTTGAGCAGCTTGCCCGAATAGGGCTGCTGGTCCCCCACCACCAGCCCTTCGGCTTCCAGCAGCGCAATCGCCAGCCGCGAGGCGCGGTCGTCCTCGTTATAGAGCACGCCGCAGTGCCACGGGCGGCTTTCCTCCGGCTTGCTGGCCAGGCAAGGCGTGAAACTGTGCAGCGACAGGATCAGCGCCGGCGGCGCCTCTTCCAGCAGAGCCGCGAGCGCTTCGTGATAGGGGCGATGGAAGCGCGCCAGCCGTTCCTCATGCGCTTCATGGCTTATGGCGTTGCCGGGGATGGCATGGCCGTCGCTGGCAATGGGGATCGCGGCGGGTTCGTGCCCCTCGCGGTTGAAATCGCAGACCAGGCGGCTGACATTGCCAAGGAAAGCGGCGATACCCGGTTGCCCGGCCATACGCCCGGCCACGCCCGCCACGCCGATGTCGACAGCGATATGATCCCGCAGCAGCGCCGGATCGATGCCGAGATCGATGTCCTCCGGCACATGGCTGGACGCATGGTCAGACACTACCAGAATGCCGCCGAAACGCGGCGTGCCCAGGATGCGGTAAGGCGCGTCCATCACCGAAGCCTTCCCTGCATCAGCCACCAGCCGGGATTGGCCGAAGCCAGCTCTTCCGCCGCCCGGTGCATGGCATCTTCGTTTTCGTACAGCGCAAAGCATGTCGCGCCCGAGCCCGACATGCGCGCCAGCAAAGGCTGCGTGGCGCGCAAGGCCGCCAGCACATCGGCGATCACAGGGCACAGCGCGATGGCCGGCGCTTCCAGATCGTTGCGACCGGCCAGCGCGATTTGGCGTGCGCTGCCCTGCGGCAGGGCGCCGCGATCCGTGCCGTCCCAGCCCTTGAATACCGGACCGGTGGCCAAAGGCACGCGCGGGTTGACGAGCAGCACGGGCATTCCGGCAAGATCGTTCTCCACCGGTTGCAGCTCCGTGCCGGTGCCGAGCCCGATGCAGGCGCGGCTTGCCACGCAGGCCGGAACATCCGCGCCCAGCCTTGCCGCGCGGCTGTGCCAGTCACCCGGCAGGCCATGGGCGCGTTCGACCATGCGGAACACGGCGCCGGCGTCTGCCGATCCCCCGCCCAGCCCGGCGGCAACCGGCAGACGCTTTTCGAGCGTCACCGCCCAACCTTCCCCATGCGGGAGGGCAGAAAGCGCCTGCGCCACGATATTGCCGAAAGGATCGTCGAGCGCGCCCGCGAATTCGCCCGTCACATGCAGTTCGTCACGCGGAGCAGGAGACGCTTCCAGCCTGTCGCCATCGTCGACGAAAGCAAACAGCGTTTCCAGCTCGTGATAGCCGT